>Ga0172372_10001018_pt1 | contig 43282 bp, 37 predicted proteins | sample LakKiv5m_2_FD_114544 | JGI IMG/M metagenome (GOLD analysis project Ga0172372, IMG submission 114544) | Freshwater microbial communities from Kabuno Bay, South-Kivu, Congo - kab_092012_9.5m | ecosystem: Environmental > Aquatic > Freshwater > Lake | place: Democratic Republic of the Congo...
ATCATGAAGTCCTTGCGCAGCACCGGCAGTTTGCACGCGCCGCGCGCCGCTTTCAGATCGTCGAGTTTGCCCTGGAAAAACTGGCGATCAGTCAGCACCGACAGGCAGGTCGCGCCGTGGCGCTCATAACTCGCGGCAATCGTTGCCGGATCAAATTGCTCTCGCAGCACGCCCTTGCTCGGACTGGCCTTCTTGACCTCGGCGATCACGGCGGAGCGGCCGGAAGTGATTCTGCTGCGCATCGCAGCGGCAAAATCGCGGGCCGGTGCAGCGGCGCGGGCTGCCAACTGCACTTGCGCCAGCGATAACTGCACCTGCGCCGCGGCAACCTCTTCGGCCTTGACGGCCATGATCCGCTGCAGGATGTCAGCCATGACTTTTTGTGAACGCGACGAACTGATCGAGTTTCTGGCGCGCCGCACCACTGGCCAGCATGGCCAGCGCCTGCTGCACGCCCTCCACCAGCGTCGGCGCCTTGCCGGCGATGTAAATGCTTGCCCCGGCGTTCAGCGCCACGATATCTCGCGCCGCACCTTCCTTGTTGTCCAGCGCCGCCAGCATCATGTCACGCGACTGCTCGACACCATCAACGCGAATCGCCGCGTTGTTATGGGTCTTCAGGCCGACATCCGCCGGCGCCACCATGTATTCGCGCACCGCATTGTCTTTCAGTTCACCCACTGCGGTCGGGCCGCTGATCGACAGTTCATCGAGCCCTTCCAGGCCATGCACGATCATCACTCGGCGGCTGCCCAGGCGCTGGAGCACGCGCGCCTGTATGCCGACCAGATCCGCATGGAACACGCCCATCACCTGCTGTTTCGCACCGGCTGGATTGGTCAGCGGGCCGAGGATGTTGAAAATGGTCTTCACGCCCAGTTCACGGCGCACCGGCGCGGCATGTTTCATCGCGCTGTGGTGATTCGGCGCGAACATGAAACCGATCCCGGTTTCGGCAATCGACTGCGCCACCGCTTCCGGCTTCAGATTGATGTTGGCACCGAGCAGTTCCAGCACATCGGCGCTGCCGGATTTGCTGGAGACCGACCGTCCGCCGTGTTTGGCGATCTTCGCGCCTGCTGCGGCGGCAACGAACATTGCGGTCGTCGATACATTGAAGGTATGGGCGGAATCACCACCGGTGCCGCAGGTGTCGATCAGTTCCGGGGTATCCGGAACCGGCACATGGGTCGCGAATTCACGCATCACCGTCGCCGCGGCGGCGATTTCACCGATGGTTTCCTTTTTGACGCGCAGCCCCGTCACCAGCGCCGCAATCAGCACCGGCGACACTTCGCCGCTCATGATCTGCCTCATCAGCGACAGCATTTCGTCGTGGAATATCTCGCGGTGTTCAATGATGCGCGTCAGCGCTTCCTGCGGTTTCATCGCGGCGCGTCCTCCAGGAAATTTTTCAGCATCTGATGACCGTGTTCGGTCAGGATCGATTCGGGGTGGAACTGCACACCCTCAACCGCCAGTGTCTTGTGGCGCACACCCATGATTTCACCGTCATCAGTCCATGCCGTCACCTGCAGACAATCAGGGATGCTGGCGCGCTCAATCACCAGCGAGTGATAACGCGTCGCCGAAAAGGGCTGCGGCAGACCGCGGAACACGCCGATGTTGTCGTGCTGGATCAGTGAGGTCTTGCCATGCATCAACTGCTTCGCATGAATGATCTTGCCACCGAAAGCCTGACCGATGCTCTGGTGGCCCAGACAGACGCCGAGGATCGGGATCTTGCCGGCAAAAGCCTTGATCGCCGGCACTGACACCCCTGCTTCGTTTGGCGTGCACGGTCCCGGAGACACCACGATGCGTGCCGGTTTCATCCCTGCGATGTCATCGACCGAAATCTCGTCGTTGCGGTGCACGGCCACTTCTTCGCCGAGCTCTCCGAAATACTGCACGAGGTTGTAGGTAAAGGAATCGTAGTTGTCGATCATCAATAACATGGCGATCCCCTCAATTCATCCGCGCGCATCTAAGCGGGTGTCCAGGCCGGCTTCGGCCATTTCCGCCGCCCTCAGCAGCGCCCGCGCCTTGTTCTGCGTTTCCTGCCATTCGGCCTCAGGCTGCGAATCGGCAACCACGCCGCCACCCGCCTGCACATGCAGTTTTCCATCCTTGACCACTGCGGTGCGCAGGGCGATGGCCACGTCCATATTGCCGTGAAAGCCGAGATAACCGACGGCGCCGGCATAGATGCAGCGTTTCACCGGCTCCAGCTCGTCGATGATTTCCATTGCGCGCACTTTCGGGGCACCAGACACAGTGCCCGCCGGGAAAGTCGCGCGCAGCACGTCGATGGCGTTCAGTCCGGGTTTCAGCCGCGCCTCGACATTCGACACGATATGCATCACATGCGAATACCGTTCGATGACCATCTGCTCGGTGACACGCACGCTGCCGGTCTGCGCGACGCGGCCCGCATCGTTGCGGCCAAGGTCCACCAGCATGATGTGTTCGGCGCGTTCCTTGGCATCGGCGAGCAGTTCTTCGGCGAGCGCCGCATCTTCCTCCGGCGTCGCGCCGCGGCGGCGGGTGCCGGCAATCGGCCGCACGGTCACCGTGTCGCCTTCGAGCCGCGCCAGGATTTCCGGCGAAGCGCCGACCACGTTGAAATCACCGCAGTCGAAATAGAACATGTACGGCGACGGATTCAGCGTGCGCAATGCCCGATACAGCGACAGCGGCGTCGCAAGGAAAGGCTTGCTCATGCGCTGCGACGGCACCACCTGCATGATGTCGCCCTCGAAAATGTAGTGCTTTGCGTGATCCACTGCCTTGTAATAAGCCGCCTCACCAAAGCCGGAAACCGCGGGCTCGGATTTGGTCGGCGCGCTTTCCGGCAGCTTGACCGGCGCGCGCAGCTTGGCCAGCAGTTCGGCCAGCCGTTTGCGTGCTGCGGCATAGGCGCCGGGCTTGCCCGGTTCAGCGTAAACCACCAGCGACAGCTTGCCGGAGAGGTTATCGACGATGGCGATCTCTTCCGACACCAGCAGCATGATGTCCGGCGTGCCCAGTTCGTCACGCTTGTTGGCGCCGGCGGCCAGCCGTTTTTCGATATAACGCACGGTGTCGTAGCCGAAATAACCGACCAGTCCGCCGCAGAAACGCGGCAGTCGCGGATCGGTGGCCACCTTGAAGCGCTGCAGATACTGGTCAACAAAAGTCAGCGGATCGTCGGCACGTTCGCGCAACACTTCGCGGCCATCGGTGATTTCGACGCAGTCATGCCCGCGCACTTCGATGCGGGTGCGCGCGGCCAGTCCGATGAAGGAATAACGGCCGTGACGCTCGCCGCCGACCACGGATTCCAGCAGATAACTCTGCGGCTGGTTGGCGAGTTTGAGGTAGATCGACAGGGGGGTGTCGAGATCAGCGTAGGTCTCGAGCACCAGCGGCACGCGGTTGTAACCCGCTGCGGCGAGGCGATTGAATTCAGATTCAGTCATGTCTTGCTCCACGAAAAAAGTACGAAAGGGCGGTCCGGCGGCAAACGCGTGTTCAGCAACGCCAGCGCCAGGCTCCGGTCCGGTTTTCGCACTTCATCGAGAGCAGCATGATTAAGGCTTTCTAATCAACGGGATACAATCAGTCAGCGCGCCTACTATAGCATCAACATCAAGGCTCTGCACGTCGTGCCCCTCGTTGTAACCATAGGGCACACAGAATACCGGGCAGCCGGCAGCACGTGCCGCCAGCGCGTCATTGCCGGAATCGCCGACCATCAGCATGCGCGCCGGCGCGATGCCGAACTGCTCGCAAACATGCAACAGCTGCATCGGATCGGGCTTCTTGCGTGCCAGCGTATCGCCGGAAACCGTCTGTTCAAAAAATTGCGCCAGACCCATGCGCTCGAGCAGCGGCAAGGTGAATGCACCGGCCTTGTTGGTGACACAGGCCAGCCGGAAACCGGCATCGCGCATCTGTTCCAGGCCTTCACGCACGCCGGGATACATCGTGGTGTGGCGGCCGTTGACCTCGGTGTAAAAGCGCTCGAATACGGGCATTGCGCGCGCCATCGCTTCGGTGCTGGCTTTGCCGTCGATATCGCGCGCGAGCGCACGTTCAACCAGCCGCGGAATGCCCTTGCCGACGAAATTGCGCACGGTGGCAAGCGGCAGCACGTCTTCCCCCAGCGCTTCAAGCATCAGGTTGGTGGCAGCGGCGAGATCGGGAATGGTATCGAGCAGCGTGCCGTCGAGGTCGATCATCACGGCCTCGACGATCAGCGGAAACTGTTTTTTCATGTTAGCGGTAAAAGAAAGGGCTTGCGCAGCAAAAACCGCGCATGACATGCGGAAGATTGAATCAGGATTTGGCGAGCGCCGCGCGCATCGCGGTGATCGTGGCTTTGTAGTCCCCGGCGCCGAAAATCGCAGAGCCGGCGACAAAGGTGTCGGCGCCGGCTTTGGCAATCTCGGCAATGTTGTCGGTTTTGACGCCACCATCGACTTCGAGCCAGATGTCGCGGCCGCTGCGCGCAATGCGCTCGCGTACGGCCTTGATCTTGGCCAGCGCACCGGGAATGAACGATTGTCCGCCGAAACCCGGGTTGACCGACATGATCAGCACCAGATCCAGCTTGTCGAGCACGTGGTCAAGGTAATGCAGAGGGGTCGCCGGATTGAACACCAGTCCGGCCTTGCAGCCCTGCTCCTTGATCAGCCCGATGGTGCGGTCGATATGCTCCGAAGCCTCGGGGTGAAACGAAATGATATTGGCACCGGCTTTGGCGAAATCCGGAATTATGCGATCCACCGGCTTCACCATCAGGTGCACATCGATCGGCACCTGCACCAGCGGACGTATCGCCTGGCAGACCATCGGCCCGATGGTCAGATTCGGCACGAAATGGTTGTCCATCACGTCAAAGTGGATGATGTCTGCGCCGGCAGCAACAACGGCCTTCACCTCCTCACCCAGACGTGCGAAGTCAGCGGACAGGATGCTGGGCGCGATGCGGTGGTTCATGGCGATATCCGGATAAGAATCAGGGGGATTTTACCCGTTCTGGCGGTCCAATGAAGACAAGTCCAACTTCCGCCGCTGCGCCGCGAGTGCGAGAATACGGCCATGACTGAATCCAAATACCAGATCACCGTACGACCCCGTGCCACCTACATTGCAGAACAGTCGGATGGCGATGCGGGCCGCTATGCCTTTGCCTACACCATCACCATCACCAACACCGGCGGCATGCCGGCGCAACTGATCAGCCGGCACTGGATCATCACCGACGCCAACAACCTGGTTCAGGAAGTCAAAGGTCAGGGCGTTGTTGGCGCCCAGCCCAAGTTGAAACCCGGCGAAAGTTTTGAATACACCAGCGGCTCCGTACTGCCCACGCCGGTGGGCACGATGCGCGGCAGTTATCAGATGGTCGCTGACGATGGCACCTGCTTCGACGCGCCCATCCCCGAATTCACGCTGTCGGCCCCGCGCGTGCTGCACTAACCGTTCGCGCACAGGCTCTGCGCGCATGTCGCTCCGCACCAGTTATACCCTGCTTGCTCCGGTTTACGATTGGCTGGTAGGGCCCGCTTCGGCACAGGTCAGGGCCCGTAGTCTGGCCCGTCTGCCGGCCGCCGGCGCACACATTCTGCTGGACGGGATCGGCACCGGCCTTGATCTGCCGATGCTGCCTCAGGCAAACCGTTACACCGCGCTCGACTTGACTCGCGCCATGCTCGACAAGGCACAGCCGCGCCGCGGCAAGCTGAATGTGCAATGGGTACAAGGCGACAGCCAGTATCTGCCGTTTGACGCCAACAGCTTCGATCACGTACTGCTGCATCTGATCCTTGCCATCGTTCCCGACACCCGGTCTGCTTTGCGTGAAGCATGCCGCGTCGTGCGAACCGGCGGCAATCTGTTCGTGCTGGACAAATTCCTGCATCGTGGACAAACCGCACCTCTGCGCCGAATGCTGAATCCGCTGATGCGCCGCATCGCGACACGTACCGACGTTGTTTTTGAGGATGCACTTGCCGGGATAAACGAATTGCGGGTTGTTGACGACCAAGCCGTGATGGCCGGGGGCTGGATCCGCATGATTACATTGAAAAAAACAGCTTCTCAGGATTTTCCAGGAGGATCAACATCATCATCGTCGCGGCGGGGCCAGGTCAGCCAGACAATGCCGACCAGCAGCGATATCGCCACGACCACCTCAATCAAAAACCATATCAAACCGTTCATCGCGCCTCGTTTTCTGCATGGATTTTCTGATGCATAACCCCGACTGTAACAAACTGCCGCTGCGAGGCTTGATGACCGCCTTTGTCGTCGCAGCCAGTCTGCTGGCATGCCGCACAACGCCTGAACCAGAAAAACCCGCGGAACCAGTGCCCCCCCAGGCGACTGCCGTCCCCGCACCCGTTGCACCGCTGCCTGAGCCCCCGGTAGCGACCCAAGCCACTACACCGCTATCCGCCAATCATCTTCGGCGCAGGACCTGGTCTGATCTGCCGGGCTGGCGCGATGACGATCCGGTTGCTGCCTGGGGCGCGCTGCTGATCAGCTGCAGCACGCTGAAAGTGCAGGAAGTATGGCGGCCGGTATGCGCGGAAGCCGCTGCCATGCAACGGCCGAATCGCGACCAGGCGCGTCGTTTCTTCGAAGCCCGGTTCATGCCGTATCAGCTCGTGCAGCCGGACGGCGGCACCGAGGGTCTCGCAACCGGATATTACGAACCCTTGTTGCGCGGCAGTCGCAAACAAACCGCCCGATATCGTTATCCAATTTATGGGGTGCCCGACGACCTGCTGACACTGGACCTCCCGGCATACAAAGCCGAACCACGCGATGCAAAAGCACGGGCGCGCATCGACGGCAAACGGGTGGTGCCTTATTTCGACCGCTCGCAAATCGAAGCCGGTACTGCACCGGTGCGTGGCAAAGAAATCGCCTGGGTCGATGACCCTGTTGAATTGTTTTTCCTGCAGATCCAGGGCTCGGGCCGCCTCGATCTTGAAGATGGCGGCGTAATGCGTGTCGGTTATGCCGACCACAACGGACATCCCTATCGTTCCATCGGACGTTTGCTGATCGACCGCGGCGAATTGACCGCAGATCGCGCCTCGATGCAGGGCATCAAGACCTGGGCACAGCAGAATCCTGACAAATTACGGGCTGTGCTTGATCACAACCCTCGCTACGTGTTTTTCCGTGAACTGCCGCCCGGACTCGGGGGCCCGCTGGGCGCACAGGGCGTGCCTCTGACCCCACGCCGCTCCATCGCCGTTGATCCCCGTTTCGTGCCACTGGGTTCGCCGGTTTTTCTGGCGACGACCTGGCCGCTGAGTGCGAAACCGTTGAACCAGCTGATGCTGGCCCAGGACACCGGATCCGCAATCCGCGGCGCAGTACGTGCGGATTTTTTCTGGGGATACGGCAACGACGCCGGACGCGAAGCCGGTCGTATGAAACAGGGTTTGCGGATGTGGCTGCTGCTTCCGCGGGGCTACCCGGTCAACGGCATCACCGACTGACACCATCGAAGAAAGTGGCTGACCGTATTCAGCAGGTACTGCAATCGATCCTCGACAACGTGGGCTGGCGAAACGCGCCCATCGACGCCCTGCAGATCACGCCGTCCGCCAATATGCTGCCGACAGATTTACCCATCGGGTCGATGGCAGGCGCCACTCTCGGAGCCACCGGCCTTGCCGCAGCGGCGATGTGGCAATTGCGCAATGGAAAACTGCAGCGGGTTGGCGTGGACCTGCGTGCGGCAACGCTGGCCATGACGTCGGCCACCTATCTGCGAGTCAACGGGCAGGCGGTGAAGTCCTGGGATCCGATCACCGGTTATTACCAGGTTCGCGACGGCGAATGGGTATATCTGCACGGTAATTTCACCCATTTGCGCGATGGCCTTCTTAGGTTGTTTGGTGTTCCCAACGATACCGCGGCGCTACGCAAGGCACTGCAGACCTGGTCTGCCGCGGATATTGAAGCTGCTGCCGGAGAACGCGGCTTGTGCGGCGTGGCCGTCCGTACCAGAGCCTCGTGGGAAACACACCCGCAGGCGCTTGCCACGACGGCACTGCCGCTGATTGAAATCACACGTATTGATGACGCGGCCCCGCATCCCCTGCGCAACGGTACTCGCCCTCTGTCCGGCATCCGCGTCCTCGATCTGTCACGCGTGATCGCCGGGCCGATGACGGCGCGCACGCTGGCGGAACACGGGGCTACGGTGATGCAGGTCGGTGCAGCGCATCTGCCGTCCATTGAATCGCTGGTGATCGACACCGGATTCGGCAAACATTCCTGCGCCATCAATCTGGACACGGCCAGTGGCGTGGATGCCTTGCACGGCCTGATCGACAACGCCGATGTCTTCCTCAATGCCTATCGCCCCGGAACGCTGGAGCGCCGTGGTTTTTCACCGACTGCGCTGGCGCAGCGGCGGCCCGGCATCGTCTACGTGACAATCACTGCTTTTTCGAGAGCCGGGCCTTGGGCGCAGCGCCGTGGCTATGACACTTTGGTGGCTGCGGCCAGTGGCTTAACCTGGTCAGGGATCGACGATCCGGCACGATTACCGTGTCAGCCACTCGATTACCTGACCGGTTACCTGGGTGCATTCGGCGCAATGCTTGCGTTGCAGCGCCGCGCGCTTGAAGGCGGTTCGTGGCATGTGCAGCTATCGCTGGAACGCACCTCGGCGTGGATCCGCGAAATGACTGACACGCTCGGTCGAGAATCCTCCGTCGCCGCAGTCGTTCCGCCCGCATCCGAAATCCAGGATCTTTATGCCGAATCGCAGTCCAGTTTCGGCGTGTTGCGACACCTCAAACCAGTGGTGCAGATGGCCGAAACACCGGCGCGGTGGGATCAAGCACCGGTACCACTGGGCTGTAATCCAGCGGTATGGCCTGCGTAAAGGACAAACCTTCCCGGATACCGTTAAAGTGAGTGCCTGCTTATATATAAATATTTGTTTTTAAATGTATTTTAATATTTTTGCTGTGTAGACTTGAACACCCTTACCCAATGAAGATTGTTGTTCTGGGCGCCGGCGTTACGGGCATCACAACCGCCTGGTACCTGCGTAAAGCCGGCCACGAGGTCACGGTTATAGAGCGGCGTGAAGGGCCGGGGCTGGAGACTTCATTCGCCAACGGCGGACAAATTTCGGTATCACACGCTGAACCTTGGGCCAATCCGCGCGCACCGTTGCAAATCCTGCGCTGGCTGGGCCGCGAGGATGCACCGCTGCTGTTCCGTCTGCGCGCGGACTGGCAGCAATGGCGCTGGGGATTCGCCTTCCTGCGCCAATGCACGCCGACGCGACTGCGCGACAACATCCGCCAGCTGGTTGCGCTAGGCAACTACAGTCGCGATGCGCTGAAAGCCCTGCGTTTGGAAACCGGCATTCAGTACGATCAGCAGATCCGCGGCATCCTGCACTTCTACACCAGTCCCGAAGCATGGCGCGCCGCGCAGCATGCCGCCCAACTGATGCGCGACGCGGGCTGTACGCTGGAATCGAAATCGGTTGAGGAGTGCATCGCGATCGAGCCTGCGCTGGCGCCGCAGCGCAACCGGATCGCGGGCGGCAGCTACTCTCCGGACGATGAATCAGGCGATGCCCATGGCTTTACCGTTGAACTCGCTGCGAGATGCGCAGCGCTGGGGGTGAGTTTCCGCTTTGGCACCGCCGTTGATAAGCTGCTGCCAGGGAGGAACGGAAATATCGCAAGTTTGAAATTGCGCCTGGCCGACAATTCGACAGAACAACTGGACTTCGAAAGCTTTGTCGTGTGTCTCGGTGTAAGCAGCGCCGCGCTGCTACGAAATTTGGGAATCACACTGCGCATTTATCCGGTGAAAGGTTATTCGGTGACGTTGCCGATCTCCGATCCGCGACTCACCTTTTCGGTGTCACTGACTGATGATGAACACAAACTGGTGTATTCACGACTCGGCGAACGGTTGCGCATCGCCGGCACGGCGGAATTCACCGGTTACGATACGACGCTGACGCCGGCGCGCTGCGATGCCATTCTGCGCCGTGTTAGCGAGCTGTTTCCGGGCGCCACTGACTTTAATCGCGCACTGTTGTGGGCGGGCCTGCGACCAGCGACCCCATCAAACCTGCCTTACATCGGCGGCACACGCTACCGTAATCTGTGGCTCAACACGGGACATGGCACGCTCGGATGGACTCAGGCCTGCGGCGCCGGCGCGGCGCTGGCCGAACGGATTTCAGGCCGTTGGCCGGCCCTAGATTTCCGCTTTTGTGATCCGGTGCCCGGCCATTGATGCCGCAGATCAATCGGAACCGAGCGTCCAGACACCATCCCAATCTGCTGGCGGCGGCGTCTTGCGATAGATTTCGCAGCGCTGCAGATAAAGACTCGACGGCCGATCGGCCGGATTGGCCTTGAGTACCTCGCTGAACAGGTGCTTCGCCTGATCCCAGTTGCGGTCACGGTAGTGCGCCACGGCCTCGGTGAAGGCAAAAATCACCTCATCCATGTGGGGAAAACTCTCCGGGGTATGGTGCTCCAGCACTTCGCACAGCGACACCGGCACCTGCATCCCGCGAACACGAATAAGATCGAGATCCCGCATGCGCACGGGATTTTTAAGCCGCGCCGCCGTCGTTTCGCACATCAGCACGCCCGTGCCGTAATACTTGTTGGCGTTCTGCAGCCGCTCGGCAAGATTGACCCTGTCGCCGATCACCGTATATTCAAGCCGTTTCGGCGAACCGATGCTGCCGGCGACCACGTCGCCGGTACTGATACCGATACCGATGTTGATCGGCTCCTGGCCTGCAGCGACACGGCGCAGGTTCAGCTCACGCAAGGCCATCATCATCCGGCTGCCGACCAGCACCGCGTTGGCGGCATCATCCTGGCGTGAACGTACCGAGCCGAAGACCGCCATGATCATGTCGCCGATGTACTTGTCGAGTATTCCGTTGTGTGCAAAAACAACGTCAACCATGTCTGTAAAGTAATCATTGAGCATCGCCACCGTTTCGCGGGCGCCCAGACGCTCCGACATCGTGGTGAAACCGCGAATGTCCGAAAACAGCACGCTGACCTCGCGGTTCACGCCGCGCAGTGCGGCGTTGCCGTCTTCCAGCAACTCATCCATGACCGCCTTGCTCATGTAACGCGACATGGTGTTGCGCAGCCGCTTCTCGCGCGTGATGTCCTCCATGATCAGCATGGAACCGATACGTTCGTCGCGCATGTCCTGCAGCGGTACAGCGGTCATGTTGACAGACACCGCTTGCCGGCCGTCAAGCACAAGATCGGAGTCGATGGTGCTGTCCGTCCGTCCAGTGCGCAGCACCTTGTCGAGGCTGTTGGTGACCCAGCTGTTGGGCCCGGCGAAAACATCACCGATGCGACGGCCAAGAACATCGCCTTCGGGACGCTGCAGGATGCGCAACGCCGACTGATTGACCTTGCTCACCACGTTGCCGGCGTTGAGCGTGACCACGCCGTTGCTCATGCTGCGCAGGATGCTTTCGTTGTAATTGCGGGAATCGTTGACGTCCTCGAACAACTGGGCATTTTCGATGGATACCGCCGCCTGTGCGCAAAGCGCCTCCAGCCGGCGCTGGTCTCCGGCATTAAATGCGCCTTCCTTTTTATTGAGGATCTCCATCACGCCGACCTTGTTGCCGCCGCGCGTCGCGATGGGCATGCACAGGATGTTGCGCGTGCGGTAACCGGTACCCTTGTCCACTGCCGGATTGAACCGCGGATCGCGATAGGCATCTTCGATATTGATACAGTGACCTGTGGTGAAACATTCTCCTGCGATGCCGGCGCCGGCAGGAAAACGGATGACACCCGACCCTTCACCGCCGGCCACCCGTGACCACAGTTCATGTCTGGAAGCATCGTAAAGAAACAGGGAGCCGCGGTCGGCGCCCAGGAGTTGTGTCGCTGCAGCAAGAATTTTTTCAAGCAACGGATCCAGTTTGATTTCCGAGGTAATCAGACTGACTACATCCAGCAGCAAAGCCTCCTCGCGCTGCGACCGCTCAACCCGTTCGAACATGCGTGCATTTTCAAGCGCAGCCGCAGCCTGGGAGGCCAGCGCCTCCAGTGCCTGCATGTCTTCCTCATCAAATTCGCCCGCCCGTTTATTCAGTGCCTGGGTGACGCCGATGACCTCATTACGATTATTGCGGATCGGAACGCACAGCAGGTTTCGCGTGCGATAGCCTGTTTCGGTATCGACCCAGCGATTGAAACGCGGGTCTGCATAGGCGTCGGGAATGATTTCACCGCGGCCGCTGGTAAATACCGATCCCGCAATACCCTGTCCGACGGGAAATCGCACTTCGCCGACTGCATTACCCTGCATGACCCGTGAAAACAGCTCTCCGGTTTCCGCATCATGAAGGAACAGCGAACTGCGTTCGGCGTCCAGCGACTCCGTTACTGCTTCCAGCAGACGCACAAACAAAACATCCAGCGACAATGTGTCGGACACGCGGTTTGCCACATCCACCAGCGCAGCGTTGCGGCGCGCCACGGCGGCAATGCGCAACAGCAGCTGCGCCTTTCCGGCTTCGGGCAGTTCCGCAAGCAATTGTTCAATGGCGGCCGGTGCCAGCCGGCGCTCAAGAATGCCACGGACGATCTCAGCACTGATCTCCATCTCCGCCCTCCCGGCGGTTGGCTTGCTCAAAGGTCGGACAGCCGCAGTTTTGCGAGTCCCGAACCACTTTGTTCAAAAATGAGTATGTCCTTCGCGGTCAGCGGTTCGCTGACGTGAGCCCCCTGCACCCGCTCACAGCCAAGCCCCAGCAAGGCCACCACAGTCTGTCCGTCGTTGACGCCCTCGGCGGTCAACCGCAATCCCAGATCACGCGCCAGCCGGACCAGTGTGCGCACCAGCCTGGAGTTAATTTCCGAGCGCTGCATGTCAGCGACAAAGGCTGCGCTCAGTTTCAGTTCATCGAAGGGCAATTGCGAAAGATTGCTCAGCGAGGAAGCACCCGTGGCAAATCCGTCAATGCCCAGACGTACGCCCAAGCGCTTCAATCGTGCCAGCGCATCCTTGACCGGCCCGAGATCGCCCGCGATCGCAGTCTCATGAATACCGATGACCACGCGCCCGGGCGGTACGCCCCAGGTGCGCAAAGCGCGATCAACGAACTCGGGAAAGTCCGGCTGCAACAACCCGCTCGCAGACACCTTGAGCCCCAGCTTGCATTCCAGCCCGGCGCGCGCAAACTCAGCCCCCTGGCGCAATGCGTTGTTGAAGATCCACCAAGTGAGTTCACGAATCACGCCTGAAGTTTCTGCAGCCTGCAGGGCACGGGCTTCGGCAACATCCCCGAGTTCGGCATCGGTCCAGTGCAGGATGCAGTCCAGTCCGCCGATACGCCCGGACTGCGCATCCAGTTGCGGCTCAAACACCAGATCCAGGGTGCCCTGTTCCAGCGCCAGCCTCAGACGCGATTCGTAACGCATCTCACGTGCTTCATTTTCGCCCTGTGATGGGTCATACACCGCAGTACGGCCCGCAGCGCTGCGCGCTTCCCTCACTGCAAGTTTGGCATTGCGCACCAGGGTTTGAGGATCACTGCCGTGTTCGGGAAATACCGCGATGCCGATGACTGCATCGGTGTCAAACGACCGGTCACCGAGCGGGATTGGCGCTTCCAGCACACCGAGCACCTTGTTCGCGGCCAGAATCGCGACACCTTCACCGGCAATGCGCGGCAACAGGCAGGCAAACTGGTCACGGCTCACGCGGCCCAGCTGGTCCTGTTTGCGCAGCACGCCTTCGCGCATGCGGCGCGTCACCCGCAGCATGAAAGCTTCCCCCTTTTGCAATCCCAACTGGCGATCGATCTGCTCGGTCTTGCCGACCTGCAACAGCAGCAGCGCAAGATGTTTGCCGTCCTGCTTGTGGGTTTCGATGGCGACCCGGAAAATCTCCATGAACGCCGCATATTCGGGTGTGGGCAGGGTGCGGACAACGCCGCCCTCTTCCTGGCCGCGGGCCGCCAGTGACGCCAGCAAGGCCATTTGCAGGAAGTTGAAGCGTTGCAGGGCAATCAGACTTTCGGCACAACGCTCGGGTTCACCGGCATAAAGACGCAACGCGCCGCGGGTCATCGCTGCCTGAAAGCGCTGGCAGTCTCGGCGCATGCGCTCGAGTGGTTCGCTTTCGGCATCGAGCGCCCATTCACCAAGCGCCGCCATGATCGGTGCAGGATCGCCCCCCTTGCCAAATGCCGCATCAAGACCGCCCGCCGCAGCCACAAACAGGTCCGGAGCCCGTTCACGGACCTCGCAGAAAATCGTGGCAACCGTCGACAGGGTGTCCGGCCCCGCGCCGAATTCCTCGGCAAGCCTTGCGGTCAATGCGTCGAGGCTGGGAGCCTCCGCAGCCGCAACGGCTTCGGACGTTTCAGAGGAAGAATTCGGAGGGATCAATGTTGACACTGCCCTGCTCCAGAGTACGCTTGATGCGATAGGGAACGCCTGGCGCGGCTTTAGGTTCCTGCGCCAGATCGAGAATCATCTGCGGGTGCAACGGATTGCCTTTGGCATCCAGCACAACCATCACTCGCGGCAACAGGCGTCGCACCATATTCTGCGCAATCACGATGCCAACTTCTCCGGAATTGAGCTCGACCAGCGCACCGACAGGAAAAATGCCGATGCATTGCACGAACTGTTCGACCAGCGGGCCATCGAACAGCGTGTTGCGTGCGTTGTACAGGTAATTGAGTGCATTCGATGGCGAATAGGCTTCGGCATAAGGTCGCGCGTGAATCATCGCATCAAAGCAATCCACCAGGCCCGCGATTGCACCGAACAGGCCGATCTGGTCACCCTTTAGCCCCTTGTCATATCCGCTGCCGTCATAACGTTCATGATGCAGCGCCGCCAGTGCCGGCAGTTCCGGCGGCAAGCCCGGGGTGTCGCGGAGTATCGCCACCGAGTGGGTGATATGACTGCGGCAGACCATCAGCTCGACCTTGCTGAGCGAACCTTTTTTCGTGACCACCTCTTCCGGCACAGCGGTCATACCCACGTCCTGCAACAAACCGACCATGCCCAACAAGTCGAGTTGCTCGCGCGGCAACTGCAGAAAACGGCCGAAGGTCAGCATGTAAATCGAAACGCCAAAAGCACGATCCAGCGTGTGGCCGCCTTTCTGCTTCAGCTTGGCCAGCAGCATCATCGCATCCGGGTTGCGCACCACGCTGTCCGTCATACTTGTGACAGCTTCCTGTACGCGGGGAGCGTCGAGCGCCTTGCCGGCCTCGACATTGCTCATGATGTCCTTGAGCACCACCTCGGTCTGGCGCTGGGCGGTGCGTGCAACCGGCAATTCCTCATCCACGGTCGCCTGTTCACGGTAGGCGACTTTGGTCTTGATGGTGGTGAGAACGCTGGGGCCCAGGGGTGGGGGCGGTTTCGGCGGTCCGCCCACTTCGCCCGCCAGCAACTGGCTGCGGTCAGGCAGGTCCGGGCCCTTGTCGAGGTCGATATAGACCTTCTTGCAGTATTTCTTCAGCGCCTCAAGCTGTTTCTCATTGTTCAGGATGAAGCCCTGGTACATGAACGGGGTCTCCGTCCATGGCCGATCCAGTTCGGAGATGAATACGCCGAACTCGAGTTTCTCTACTGGGACTTCTTTTTTCATTTTGGAATCGAAACGCTATCGCCTGACGCGATACCCCTCGGTGGATTCTCCATGGTGTCCGGCGGGCGCGCAAGCGGCGTCCCCGCGCAACATCAGAAGTCGAATACCTGGTTGTTGTGTAACAGACGGGGCGGCACCGGGGTTGGAAGCTCCTCGATTTCCTGCATCGTCAGCTCGATTTCACTGGGTTTCAGGTGGGTGATGTAGACCTCGGCCGAACGCTTGAGCTTGGCCAGTTCCTTTCCCAGCATTGACGGGCACAGATGCAGCGCGAGTTCAGCCAGCCTGCGGTCCTTGTCGGAAAACGCGGTTTCGATAATCAGGTATTTCAGGTTCTCGACGCCGTTTACAACTTCCCACAATGCGTCGTTCGGCCCGGTATCGCCACTGAAAATAAGGCTGCCCTTGCCGCTGTCCAGCCAGTAGCCGACGGCCGGAACCGTATGGTTCGCCGGCAAGGCCGTGATCCGGCGCCCGCCGCCAATGTCGATGACATTGCCGACGGCGATTTCCTGATATCGCATGAACGGTTCCTGCGGCGTCGGAATCGCCGTGAAATCGGGCCAGATGTCCCAGTTGAACAGATTTTTTTTCAGGATCTCGATCGTTGGCGCCGTCGCATGAACTGTCATCGGCTTCGCCCGCAATGACCCCACAGAATCCAGCATGAAGGCAATGGAATCAACGTGATCCAGATGCGAGTGCGTGACAAATACGTGATCGATCAACGACAGTTCCGCCAGAGACAGCTCGCCGACACCGGTCCCGGCGTCTATAAGAATATCCTGATCAATCAGAAAAGAAGTCGTGCGATGCTGCTGTCCGCCGATGCTGCCCGAGCAGCCGAGTATGCGCAGGCGCATGATTTTTCAGTCCTGAGCGTCCGCAACCGGCACCGATGCGCTCTCGGTGCAGGAAACAGCGTTCTGGATTCCTCGCGGGGTGCTCATGCTGCTGCGCTTTCGGAAATTGACTGTGAACGGCGATTTTAACCTAAAGCAAAGCGCCTACCGGAGCCAATACGGGTCAATGCCGGTAGTGAAGTTCCAGCAAAATCCGGCTGCGCACGGGACGATCATCCTTCAGGCCCGGCATGAAGCGGACAGCCTGCAGTTGTTCGCGGGCGTAAGTCTCCAATACCCCGGACGGATCGCCGTCGACCACCTCGACATCGACAACTCGGCCTGCCAGATCGATTCCGATACTGAGACGCACGCTGCCAGACTGGCCCATGGCAGCGCGCAGTTCCAGCGGCTGCACAGGGGCAGGAAAGCGGTCCAACTCGCGCGCCGAATAGAAACGTGAGTCCGGAATGACACTGCCCGGTGTTGCGGAAGATTGCACTTCGGGCGAGGCTGCAGTCGGCGGAGACTTGCGCGCCAGCAGGGGAGGCCTAGAAGACTCTGACTTCGGTGGCAAGTCTTCATGAGGCAGATCCGGGGATCCCGCTGACGGTAATGTCAGCGGTGCCGCAGTAATCTCCAACTGCGCGTCCAGCATCTGACTCATCGGCGGCGGCCTCCCGCCACCGGATGACGGCCAGGCGCCAACGACCAGATAATGCGCCAGCAAAGACACGCACAATGCAACTGCAAGGCGCCGCCACGGCCAGTGGCGTGCCAAAGGCGCAGGGCCTGTGGCGGCAATCATTGTCCGGAAAGAAACCCGCTTACTTGGTGACGGACAGCGCCTGCTCCAGCTTCTCAGCCGGAAGATAACCACCGACCTGCTGGCCATTGGCGAGGTATACCGCTGGGGTGCCACGCACACCAAAACGCTTCGCAAGCGCGGCATTCTCTTCCAATGGTGTCGTACAGTTTTTCGCCGCATTGGCCGGCAACGAACCCTTGGTCATCATGTCGTCCCAAGTACGCGTACGATCCTTGGCGCACCACACAATTTTCGATTTTTCAACAGAATCCGGTGACAGGATCGGCAAAAGGAAGGTGTATACGGTGACATTGGTCATCTTGTTGAGTTCCTTCTGAAGTTCCTTGCAATAACCGCAGTTCGGATCCTCGAAGGTATAGACGACACGTTTGCCGTTGCCGCGCACGCGCTTGATGGCATTCCCCTGGGCGCCGACCAGCGCGCCGGAAGCAATCTGGTCACGACGCTCCCGGGTCAGATTTCGCTCCTGCGACGTCCGCAGATCAAACAGATTACCGCTCATCAGATAAGCCAGCTTCTCGTCGGTGTAAACCACCTGCCCGTCAAAAACCACTTCATACAGACCTGGGAACGGGGTGCGCGTGACCGACTCAATTTTCATGTCGGGAAATCGCGCCTGAAAACCCTTGCGCACCAGCGCCTCGTCAGCCGATGCCTGGGCCATAAATACCAGGGCGGCGCACACCACCAACACGATACGGTTAAACATGAAGAATTCCCTGAGCGCAAGGCTCGTCATTAAAGAAACGGCTTTCAGGCCGCTGCTTGCTGGATCAGCAGATTTTTCAGGACCGGCAGAAGATTCAACGCACCAAGGCCGAAATTGCGTACCCCGGATAACCAGACCGAACGCGCACCGAAAAGTTTCTGCAATGCATCGGTACTGAGCGCAATCGCTGCAATATCTTCGCGCCGCGCCCGTTCGTAGCGGCGTAACAGTGCCAGATCACCGCAATCCTGCCGGGGGGCACGACCAGCCAGCACTTCAGCCAGCACCCGCACGTCACGAAAACCGAGATTGACGCCCTGCCCGGCGAGCGGATGCACATTGTGCGCAGCATCGCCAGCCAGTGCAACGCGCGCCGCCACCAGGCGCGACATTTTTGCGAGGCGCAACGGAAATGCTGCCGCCGGTGTCATCACACGCAGCGAACCCACCGCGCCACCGCTGGCTTCGGTGACGCTTTCAGCAAGTGCCCGGGGATCCAGTGCGAGAAGTTGCCGGGTATGCGCTTCATCGGTGGACCACACCATTGACACCTTGTTACCGGGCAAGGGCAGCAGGGCAAGGATGCCGTCGGCGCGAAACCACTGGAATGCCGTGCCGTTGTGCGGCAATTCCGTTTCGTAATTGGCAACTACGCCAAACTGCTTGTATTCGCTGATCCGCGCATCAATCCCGGCCTCGCGCCGCACCAGAGAGTCTCGACCGTCGGTGCCGACAACCAGCCGTGCATTCAGCGTGGCGCCATTGTCCAGCGCAACCTGCGCTGCAGCCTCAGCGATATGCAGGCCTGCCGCCTGCACCGGGCAAAACATGCGAATGCTGCCAGCGTCGTTTATGGCATCCATCATGGCGCGCTGCATGGCTCCGCTCTCGACGATATAGGCCAGTTCCCGCAATCCGGCATCATAGGCGCTGAACAGCAAACGGCTGTCGCGGCGGTCTCCGGAAATCGCCATGGTTTCGACGCGCTGTACGCGTTGCAGATCCAGCCGCGACCACACACCCAGACGCTCCAGAAATCCGGCATTGCCAGGGCTGATTGCATAGATCCGGCTGTCCCAAGACCCGGCTATGGGGGGCACTGAGGGATGCGGTTCGACGAGCGCAACATCCATTCCCGCCGGTTGCAGCGCCAGCGCCAGACTGGCCCCCACCAATCCACCGCCAATAATGGCCACATCGTGCATGTTTATATCGTCCCGATCATTCGTTGCGGTATTCATACAGTCATACAGTTGCCTGGCAGTGCGGTTGTGCGCCGGGTGTTCGCAGCAAACCTGCGAAAAGAGGTCAAGGCACGGATTTATCAGGAAAATTCGGGGGCTAGCGCGGTTTTTTCAGCTTGACAATGACACCCTTGCTCCTTAGACTGCCCGGCCTTCCCGTGGCGAGTTAGCTCAGTGGTTAGAGCAGTGGAATCATAATCCATTGGTCCGGGGTTCAAATCCCTGACTCGCCACCATTTCTTTTATGCAGCCGGCCCTTCCGTTGCCGGCGCCTGTCTCTCGTGTTATCGTGTGACCATGCGTAAGTTTTTGCTTTTATTGACTTTTTTGGTCGCCTCCACACAGGCATGGGCGCAACGTACGCTGCCGCCTGAAGCCAAGCGTGCGGAAATCGGTGCGCAACAGGCATTGCCCATGGTGGCTATCGGCAACCAGCTGCTCCGACTTTCCCCGGGCGGCATCATATTTGACGCTTCGAACCGCCGCATTACCCATGGCCAGCTGCCCCCAGGCTCCGATGTGGTTTATCAGCTTGATCGCAACGGCGAAATCCTGCGCATCGTCATCCTGACGCCAGAGGAACAGGCCCGGCTCGACCGCGCGAAGTAAGCCGTGGGCAAGGTTTACATCAAAACCTTCGGCTGCCAGATGAACGAGTATGACTCGGACAAGATGGCGGATGTGTTGCGCAGCAAAGACGGCCTGACGCAGACAAACGATCCAGCCGAAGCGGACGTCATTCTGCTCAACACCTGCTCGGTACGCGAAAAAGCCCAGGAAAAAGTTTTCAGCGACCTGGGCCGCATCCATGAACTCAAACAGGCAAAACCCGGACTGATCATCGGTGTCGGCGGCTGCGTTGCGAGCCAGGAGGGCGCGGCCATCGTCAAACGAGCGCCGTATGTCGATGTCGTGTTCGGTCCGCAGACCCTGCACCGCCTGCCGCAGCTGATCGCGGCACGCCGCGCGTCGGGTCAGCCGCAGGTCGACATCTCATTTCCCGAAATCGAAAAGTTCGACCATCTGCCGCCGGCGCGTCTTGAGGGTGTTACCGCATTCGTCTCGATCATGGAAGGCTGCAGCAAATACTGCTCGTTCTGCGTCGTGCCCTACACCCGAGGCGAAGAAGTATCGCGGCCGTTCGACGATGTGCTCACCGAAGTGGCCGAACTCGCAACACAGGGCGCAAAGGAAATCACACTGCTCGGCCAGAACGTCAACGCCTGGCGTGCCCCCGTCGACGGCGAACCCAACGGCGCCGACTTCGCCTTGCTGCTGGAATACGTCGCGGAAATCCCCGGGATCGAACGCATCCGCTACACCACATCGCATCCGAAGGAATTCACACCGCGGCTGATCGAGGCCTACACACGCATCCCGCAACTGGTCAGCCATGTGCATCTGCCGGTGCAGTCCGGTTCCGACCGCGTGCTCGCTGCGATGAAGCGCGGCTATACCGCGATCGAATACAAATCCATCGTTCGCCGCCTGCGCGAGGCGCGGCCGGATATCTGCATCTCGTCGGACTTCATCGTCGGCTTCCCCGGCGAAACCAAACAGGACTTTGCCGCAACGATGAAACTGATCGACGACATCGGTTTCGACGCCAGCTTCAGTTTCGTCTACAGCCGTCGCCCGGGCACACCGGCTGCGGACCTCACCGATGACACGCCGCAGACGGTCAAACTCGAGCGCCTGCAGCAGCTGCAGCAGAAAAACGATGCGCAGGCGCACGCCATCAGCCGCGGCATGATCGGAACCCGCCAGCGCGTGCTGGTCGACGGCATCTCGCGCCGCGATGCAACCGAACTCGCCGCACGCACCGATAACAACCGCGTCATCAATTTCGCCGGTCCGCGCGAACTGATCGGCACTTTCACCGAAATCACCGTTACCGAAGCGCTGGCGCACACGCTGCGCGGCGAAATGGTCACCCTCGACAGCGTCGTCACCCATTGAAACCCTCTGAAATCAGCTTCAGCCCGGTCGACAACCACCGCCTCGCCAATCTCTGCGGCGCGCTGGACGAAAACCTGCGCCAGATCGAAACCGCGCTGGATGTCGGCATCACTCGCCGCGGCGAACATTTCACGCTGACCGGTGCGGTCGACCGCACACGCGTTGCCGCAAGGGTGTTGTGCGATTTTTATGAAAAAGCGGCGGACCCGCTGTCTCTGGACGCGATTCAGCTCGCGCTGATAGAAGCCGGCCACAAGGGCGCCGCACATGCTGCCGTGCCCTCGCCAGCGCTGATCACACTGAAAAAAGATCTGCACGGCCGCACGCCGCGACAAAATGAGTACCTGCTCAACATCCAGAAACACGACATCACCTTCAGCATCGGACCTGCCGGCACCGGCAAGACCTATCTCGCGGTGGCCTGTGCGGTGGATGCCCTGGAACGCGATGCCGTGCAGCGCATCATCCTCGTGCGTCCCGCGGTCGAAGCCGGCGAACGCCTCGGCTTTCTGCCGGGCGACATGGCGCAGAAGGTCGATCCCTACCTGCGCCCGCTCTACGACGCGCTGTATGATCTGATGGGTTACGACAAGGTCGCCAAAATGTTCGAGCGCCAGGCAATTGAAATCGCACCGCTGGCTTTCATGCGCGGTCGGACGCTGAACCACGCCTTCATCATCCTTGACGAAGCGCAGAACACCACGCGTGAGCAGATGAAAATGTTCCTGACCCGCATCGGCTTCGGCAGCAAGGCGGTGATCACCGGCGACGTCACCCAGGTCGATCTGCCAAAAGGACAGATCAGCGGCCTCGTTGAAGCGCAGGCGGTACTGAAAAAAGTGCGCGGCATCGCATTCACCTTCTTCGATTCAACTGACGTCGTGCGTCATCCGCTGGTGCAGCGCATCGTCAATGCCTACGACAAACACGGCAAAACCGACAAGCGGCGCGGCGACGAGTGAGCGAAGCCAAACCGAAACGCGCGCCGCAGATCGCGGTGCAAAACGCTTCCACCGCACGCAACGTGCCGACAGCGGCGCGTATGCGCCAGTGGGCGCGCGCCGCTCTGAGTGTGGATGCGCAGGTCACCATACGCATCGTCGGTCAGACTGAAGGCCGGCTGCTCAATCGCAGCTACCGCCGCAAGGATTACGCTACCAATGTACTGACCTTCGTGTTCCGCGATCGTGCGCCGCTGCAAGGTGATCTTGCACTGTGTGCGCCGGTGATTACCCGGGAAGCGCGCGCACAACGCAAGACTGTAGCCGCGCATTACGCACACATGATTGTTCACGGACTGCTGCATCTTCAGGGCTATGATCACGAAAATGATCGAGATGCGGCAGTGATGGAAAAGCGCGAACGCGCGCTGCTCGCTCGCTTCGGGTATCCTGACCCCTATAAATCCCCAGAAACATCCGCCGTCCACGGCCGATGAACACGCAATACTGACCCTATGGATGAACCGCACAAACCAACGCTGCTCGAACGTCTCTCGGCGTTCCTGCTGCGCGAACCCGAAGACCGCGAGCAACTGCTGACGCTGCTGCGCTCCGCTCACGACAACAATCTGCTTGATGCCGACGGTCTGGCCATGGTCGAAGGCGTATTGCAGGTCTCGGAAATGCAGGCGCGCGACATCATGGTGCCGCGCGCGCAGATGGACGTCATCGACGTCAACGAGCCGCCGGACCGTTTCATTCCGCTGGTCATTGAAACCGCACACTCGCGCTTCCCGGTGATCGGTGAAGGCAAGGACGATGTCATCGGCATCCTGCTGGCGAAAGACCTGCTGCGTTACTACGCCGGCGAGGAAGAGTTTGATGTGCGTGACATGCTACGCCCGGCTGTGTTCATTCCGGAATCAAAACCTCTGAACGTATTGCTCAAGGAATTCCGCAAGAACCGCAACCACATCGCCATCGTCGTTGACGAATACGGCGGTGTTGCCGGACTGATCACCATCGAAGACGTGCTGGAGCAGATCGTCGGCGACATCGAAGACGAATACGATTTCGATGAAGCCGAAGACAACATCGTCCAGGAAAAGCGCGGCATTTACCGCGTCAAGGCGTTGACCGAGATTGCCGACTTCAATGAATCCTTCGGCACTGATTTCAGTGACGAGGAATTCGATACCGTCGGCGGACTGGTGCTGAAACGTTTCGGTCGAGTGCCCAAGCGCGGCGAACAGCTCACGGTCGATCAACTGAGCTTCCGCGTGCTGCGCGCCGACAGCCGCCGCGTCTACCTGCTGCAGGTGACGAAAAAGCTCGAAAAGCCAGTCGCATAAGCAAGTATCTGAATTAATTGATATTTTAGAGCGCCGCCGATCACTTCGATGCTCGCACCGTCGCCACACCGCACCGCCGAGTGGGCCATCGCTGCAGGGCTCGGTGCCCTTACCGTCACCGGATACGCGCCGCTGTGGCTTTATCCAGTCCCGCTGCTGACATTCGCCGGGCTGTTTCTGCTCTGGCAACGCTCAGCCGATGCGCGCGCTGCCGCATTCACCGGCTTCGCCTTCGGTCTCGGCTGGTTTGTCGCTGGCGTGTCGTGGATTTATGTCAGTCTGCATACCTTCGGGGCGATGCCGGCACCGCTGGCCGCTGCAGTTACTCTGCTGTTCTGCGCCTATCTCGCGCTGTTCCCTGCCGCAGCCGGCTGGCTGGCGCGGCGATGGTCGATGAAACCCGCGGCGCACTGGATGTTATTCGTGCCCGCCGTCATCACGCTGCTTGAATGGCTGCGCGGCTGGCTGTTTACCGGGTTCCCCTGGCTGAACCCCGGCTACACGCAGGTTCCCGCCAGCCCGCTTGCGGGTTTTGCGCCTTTGCTCGGCGTGCATGGCATCACGCTGTTGCTTCTCGCATCGGCCGGCGCACTGTGCTTGCTGATCACAGCGATGGCGCCCAAAAAAATCACCCGGCTGTGGCTGCTGCCGACAACAATCGCCGTCATCTGGTCGGCCGGCGTCGGATTAAAAAACGTCGTCTGGACTGAACCCACGGGCACGAACCTCACCGTCAGCCTGCTCCAGGGCAATATCGAGCAGGACATGAAATGGCGAGAAGACCATCTGCGCAGCACTCTGGAAATCTATCTGCGCATGGTGCGCGCCAGCGATGCGCGCCTGATCATCCTGCCGGAAACCGCGTTGCCGCTGTTCCTGCGTGATGTACCGGCCGAATATCTGGACGCCCTCGCGACGCATGCCCGGCGCAAAAACGGTGATGTGTTGCTCGGCGTGCCGGAGCGCCTGCCGCAGGGGGACTATTACAACAGCGTCGTTTCACTTGGCAGCGCAAAAAACCAGTACTACCGCAAGGAACACCTGGTGCCTTTCGGCGAATTCATTCCGCTGCGCCCGCTACTCGGGGCAATCGTGTCGCAACTGGCCATCCCGCTGCAGGATTTTTCGCGTGGCGGCGCGGCACAGCAACCACTCGCGGTCGCCGGCGAACAGGTCGCCATCAACATCTGTTACGAGGATGCCTTCGGCGAGGAAATCATCCGCCAGTTGCCGCAGGCCACGCTGCTGGTCAATGTCAGCAACGTCGCCTGGTTTGGTCGTTCAATCGCCCCGCCGCAACATCTGCAGATCGCGCAGATGCGCGCGCTTGAAACCGGACGTTACATGCTGCGCGCCACCAATACCGGCGTAACGGCGGTAATTGGTCCCGACGGCCGCGTCAAAGCAGCTGCACCCGAATTCACGCAAACCACACTTACACACAACGTACCTGGCATGCGTGGCGCAACGCCATTTGTGCGCTGGGGCAATCTCCCTGCGCTGGCACTCTGTGTTTTCGCCATCGTTCTCGTCTGGCGAACCCGCGAACAGTCGGGAAAATGACGGGCTGCGCCTTTGGCGCGCTGCGGCAAAGGCTGTAAAATTCGGCACTTACCCCGCCTTTAGCCGAAATCCTCATTTGTAATGCTTATTGGCAATGCTTAGCTTCCAGCAAATCATCCTCAAGCTCAACCAGTACTGGGACAAGCAGGGCTGCGCCCTGTTGCAACCCTATGACATGGAAGTCGGCGCCGGCACCTTCCACACCGCGACGTTTCTGCGCGCCATCGGTCCGGAGCCGTGGAAAGCCGCCTATGTGCAACCGTCGCGCCGTCCCAAGGACGGCCGTTATGGTGAAAACCCGAATCGCCTGCAGCATTACTACCAGTATCAGGTCGTGCTGAAGCCGTCGCCGCCCGACATCCTTGAACTTTATCTCGGCTCGCTGCGCGAAATCGGCATTGATCCGCTGCAGCACGACATCCGCTTTGTCGAAGATGATTGGGAATCGCCGACGCTCGGCGCGTGGGGGCTGGGCTGGGAAGTGTGGTTGAACGGCATGGAAGTCACCCAGTTCACCTATTTTCAGGAAGTCGGCGGTATAGCCTGCAAACCGATCATGGGCGAGATCACCTACGGACTGGAACGGCTGGCGATGTACCTGCAGCAGAAGGAAAGCGTCTACGACCTCGAATGGGCGCCGGGCGTGCGCTACCACGACGTATATTTCCAGAACGAAGTCGAACAATCGACCTACAACTTCGAACAGGCCAATATCGAAGTCCTGTTGCAACAGTTCGGCCAGTTCGAAGGCGAAGCCAAACGCCTGTTCGAAGCCGGACTGGCCTTGCCCGGTTACGAAATGGTCATGAAGTGCTCGCACAGTTTCAACCTGCTCGATGCCCGCGGTGCGATTTCGGTGACCGAGCGTGCGGCCTACATCGGCCGGGTACGCACGCTGGCACGGCTGGCGGCACAGGCCTATTACGCGTCACGCAAAGCCCATCGCTTCGAACGCGCCAGTATTGAAGCGCTGCAGGCTTTTCTGCCCACCGAGGAGCGCGATGAAGTGCTCTCCGCCCGCGCGGGAGCAAAAACATGAGCCAACCACTGCTGGTCGAGCTCTATACCGAAGAACTGCCGCCGAAGGCGCTGCGCAAGCTGGGTGAAGCCTTCGCCTCAGGCATTGCCGCCGGTCTGAAACAGCGCGGATTGCTTGAGCGTGACGGACACACCGTGTTTGCAACGCCACGCCGCCTTGCCGTGCTGTTTGATGCCGTGCTCGACAAAGGGCTGGACCAGGCAGTCGAACAGAAATTGATGCCCCTCGAAGTGGTGCGCAAACCCAACGGTCCCGCAGCGCTGGAAAAAAAACTCGCTGCGATGGGCCGCGGGCATATGGCCGCGCTGTTCCCGGATGGCCGCGATGGATCGGACGCCTTCGTCATCAAAAAAGAGGGCAAAGCCGAATTCGTCTACCTGCAGATGCTTGCCATGGGGCAAACCCTTGCGCGGGCACTGGAAGAATCACTGGAAGAAGCCATCAGCAAGCTGCCTATTCCGAAGGTGATGACCTACCAGTTGTCCGACGGACTGACGACCGTCAAATTCGTGCGCCCCGCCCATGGACTGGTTGTGCTGCATGGCGCTGCAATCATCAATGTCACTGCGCTGGGGCTGAGTGCCGGACGCACCACCCACGGCCACCGTTTCCTCGGCGCTGCCGACATTGAACTGAAATCCGCGACCGATTACGAAACAGCGCTACAGGAAACCGGCAAGGTCGTGGCCGCTTTCGACAAACGCCGCACCCTGATCGAAACCCAGCTGCAGGACCAGGCAAAGGCCCTGAATGCCAACCTCGGCGACTATACCGACTTGCTCGACGAGGTCACCGCGCTGGTGGAATGGCCCGTGGTTTACACCGCGAGTTTCGACGAGGCGTTTCTGGAAGTGCCGCAGGAGTGTCTGATCCTGACCATGCGTACCAATCAGAAGTATTTCCCGCTGTTCGACGGCAAGGACAAACTGACCCACCGTTTTCTGATCGTCAGCAATATGCAGGTCGCCGATCCGGTGAACATCATCAGCGGCAATCAACGCGTGGTGCGTCCGCGACTGGACGACGCGCGGTTTTTCTACAATCAGGACCGCAAGGAACGCCTTGAAGCGCGGATTTCGCGGCTGGGCAAGGTGGTGTACCACAACAAGCTGGGCACCCAGCTCGAGCGCGTCGAACGCGTGGCGCGGCTCGCCAGTGAACTCGCGCGCGCAATCGGAACGGACCATGTCGCTGCCGGTCGCGCCGCCCGCCTGGGCAAGGCGGACCTGGTTACCGGAATGGTGGGCGAGTTCCCGGAACTGCAGGGCATCATGGGTCGCTACTATGCGCAGCATGATGGCGAACCCTTGGAAATCGCCAATGCCATCGCCGAACATTACCAACCGCGTTTTGCCGGCGACAAACTGCCGGAACACCATATATCCTGCGCTGTCGCGATGGCCGACAAACTGGAAACTCTGGCTGGGCTGTTCGGCATCGGCCAGCTGCCCACCGGTGACCGTGATCCGTTTGCATTGCGCCGCCACGCGCTGGGGGTTATCCGCATCCTGATCGAACGTAACCTGCCGCTGTCGCTCGACGACCTGATCAAGAGTGCGTTTGAGGTATTTCCGAAAGAATTCAAACTTGCCGATGCGGGGAACGAACTCAAAACCTTCGTATTCGAGCGCATGCGCGGCTATTTCGCGGACGCAGGCTTCACTGGGCAGGAAATTGATGCGGTGCTCAGTCAAACACCGGGGAATTTGAACCAGATACCGCTGAAGCTCGCCGCTGTTCGCGTGTTCGCCAGCCTGCCGGAAGCCAAGGATCTCGCTGCCGCCAACAAACGGGTGCTGAATATCATCACCAAAAACGAAGATATCCGGCATGCATTTATCGCTCCGCAACGGGAATTGATGACGGAAGCCGCGGAAATTGCACTGATGGACGGGTTGGAAAAACTCTCTCCCGTCGCCGAGAAACATTTCAATGCGGGCGAATTCAAAGAAGCCCTGCAACTCCTCGCCAACATCAAGCCCGCGGTGGACCGGTTTTTCACTGAAGTCATGGTGATGGTGGACGACCCGGCGGTACGCAACAACCGCGCTGCGCTGCTGCAACAACTGGGCACGCTGATGAACCGTGTTGCCGACATCTCCAAGCTCGCCGCATGAAACTGGTCATCCTTGACCGCGACGGTGTCATCAATCACGACAGCGCCTCGTACATCAAAAGCCCGGAAGAGTGGAAACCCATTCCCGGCAGCCTCGAAGCCATCGCATTGCTCAACCAGGCGGGTTATCGCGTGCTGGTCGCCACCAACCAGTCGGGCGTCGGCCGCGGTCTGTTCGATATGGCGACCTTGAACGCCATTCACGACAAGATGCACCGCGCGCTGGGACAGGCCGGCGGGCGGGTCGACGGAATTTTCTACTGTCCCCATGCCAATGATGCCGGATGCACTTGCCGCAAACCCCGTCCCGGCCTTCTCGACGAAATCGCGCGGCGCTTCGGCGTCAGTCTCGAAGGCGTCCCGATGATCGGTGATTCGCTGCGCGATCTTCAGGCTGCAGCGGCCGTCGGCGCACAACCGGTGCTGGTACTCACGGGCAAAGGAAAAAAAACCCGCAAGGATGGCGACCTTCCGGAAGGCACAGTGATACATGACGACCTCGCCGAGGCCGTGCGCAGCCTGCTGCAATGATGCTGGTCGCGCTCCGCTCCACCCTGTTCGCAGTATTTCAGCTTCTCATCACCCCCGTTTTTGCAATCATTGCACTGCTCACGTTTCCGCTGCCGGCGCAAACGCGTTACCGCATCATTACCGTATGGACACGCTGTGTAATGTGGGCCTCGCGCGTGATCTGCGGCATTCGTTATCGGGTGATCGGTGTGGAAAACATCCCAAATGATCCTTGCATCATCCTGGCCAAACACCAATCGGCGTGGGAAACCATGGGTTTCCAGCTGATTTTCCCGCCGCAAGTGTGGGTGCTGAAGCGCGAACTGTTGCGGGTGCCGTTTTTCGGCTGGGGACTGGCGATGCTGTCGCCGATCGCGATCGACCGCAGTTCACGGCGCCAGGCCTTGCAGCAACTGGTCGAACAGGGCCGGGAGCGTCTGGCTGCCGGCTTCTACATTGTCATTTTCCCGGAAGGAACGCGGATCGCACCAGGTAAACGCGGTAAATACCGCGCCGGCGGTGCACGACTGGCGCTGCAAACGGGTACGCCGGTGCTGCCCGTCGCCCATAACGCAGGCCTGTGCTGGGGTAAAAACGCGTTCCTGAAATATCCGGGCATGGTCACCGTCAGCATCGGGCCGCCGATCCAGCCTGACACCGACAATGCCGAAACACTGGCACGGCGGGTCGAAGACTGGATTGAAAACGAAATGCTGCACCTCGATTCGCGCTGAATGGCAAACTGCGCGGCAATGAGCGCCAGCAACCGGGAAAAAGTCACATCCGCCGCCAATGGCTGCATTGAGCTCGGCGACAAACACATCAGCTACACGCTGCGCCGCAGTCCGCGGCGGCGTTCCATCGCGCTCTTGATCGACGAACGCGGTCTGCGTGTTGCAGCGCCTCTCTCAGCGCCACAACAGGCCATTGACAAGCTGTTGCGTGAACATGCGGAATGGGTGCTGCGTAAAGTCGGCGATTGGGAACAGAAACGTCCACCGCTCCGGACCTGGATGGCGGGCGAACAGATCATGTTTGTCGGGCAACCGCTGCGTCTCGCGCTTGAACCCGGCATAGAGACTCCGCAAATCGCCGGTGACAGCCTGCTGGTGGGGCCGCCGGCATTGACCCCCAAAGGCATTGAGGGACGCGTCAGAGCATGGCTTAAACGGCAGGCGCTGGCACTTTATACACGCCGCTGTGCGGAATACAGTGAGCAACTCGGCTTGCCTCCCCCCGCCTTGCGCTTGTCCAGTGCGCGCACCCGCTGGGGTAGTTGCCATGCCAGCGGCCGCATCAGCATGAACTGGCGGCTGATTCAGACACCATCGGCATGGATCGACTACGTCGCCGCCCATGAAGTCGCGCATCTGCGCCAGATGAATCACTCTCCGGCATTCTGGAAAACCGTCGCCGCACTTATACCCGATTACGCAGAACGCCGCGCCGCTTTGCGACGCGAGGCTGCACGCTATCTGTTGCTGTAAGCGCAGCGCTACATGGCGGCTGTGCTAAACTTTTTCCACTCATCCAGTCGAGCCCACCTTGCATTCCAAGCTGCTTTTCCTGATCGTCTTTGCCCTTCTTTCAGGTTGCGGGCACAAGGGCCCGCTGTATCTGCCGGGTCAGAAACCGCCGTCCGGGAAACCTGCAACCACCCAACCGGCAGCGCCGACTGACACCACCCCGACTCACATCCCCCAGACTCACGCCCCCCAGACTCACGCCCCAATTACCCAGCCATGAGCCAATTCCAGTACCACGACGGCGCGCTGCACGCCGAACAGGTGCCGCTCGCCCGTATTGCGGCGCAGTACGGCACACCCTGCTATGTCTATTCGCGTGCTGCGCTGACGACCGCCTGGCGCGACTTCGACGCCGCCTTCGCCGGACACGATCATCTGCTGTGTTACGCGGTCAAGGCCAACCCCAACATCGGCGTACTCAACGTTTTTGCGCGCCTCGGCAGCGGATTCGACATTGTTTCCGGCGGTGAACTGGCGCGGGTCATCGCCGCCGGCGGTGACCCCGGCAAAGTGGTGTTCTCTGGCGTCGGCAAAACCGCCGCCGAAATGCGCGCAGCCCTGCAAGCCGGCATTCTCTGCTTCAACGTCGAGTCAGCCCCGGAACTGGAACTGCTGAACCGCATTGCCGGTGAAATGGGCGTTACTGCACCGGTAAGCCTGCGCGTTAACCCCGACGTCGACGCAAAAACCCATCCTTACATCGCCACCGGACTGAAAGAAAACAAGTTCGGCGTAGCCTATGACGATGCACTTGCGGTTTACCGGCGCGCCCGCGACCTGCCGCATCTGCGTATTGAAGGGGTGGATTGCCATATCGGTTCGCAGTTGACCGAAGTCACACCGTTTGTCGCCGCACTTGAACGCGTACTGGCACTGGTTGATGCACTGGCGGCAGACGGCATTGCCGTGCACCACATCGATCTGGGCGGCGGTCTGGGCATCCGTTACCACGACGAAACACCGCCACCGGTCACCGAATACGCAAAATCGGTGATCAAGACGCTGGGCAACCGCAAACACAAGCTGCTCTTCGAACCGGGTCGCCTGCTGACGGGGAACGCCGGCGTTCTGCTGAGCGAAGTACTTTTTCTGAAACACGGCCAGGATCGTAATTTCGCAGTCGTCGATGCCGCGATGAACGATCTGATGCGCCCGGCCTTGTACGAAGCCTGGCATGACGTTTTGCCGCTCTGCGCAACACCCGCCGGTGGTCGCGTATACGACATCGTCGGGCCGGTCTGCGAGAGCGGGGATTTCCTTGCGCGTGATCGCCAACTATCGGTAAATGCGGGAGATTTGATTGCCATCGCATCCGCCGGCGCCTACGGGATGAGCATGTCATCCAACTACAACACCCGTCCACGCGCTGCGGAAATCATGGTTGATGGCGATCGCATGCACCTGATCCGTGATCGCGAAACAGTTGCGCAATTGTTGGCGCCGGAACATCGATTGCCTGATTGATTGAAGCCGGAAAAGCGCATCGATCGCGATTTTTCCGTACATCAAGTTGTGGTACGCATCCCACAACCGGTATCACGAAATCAAATATTCTTTACAAAGGTGTTGCATTTTTTTTTCGGCATAGCATAGAATTGGCGCACCGCACACGGTTTTCACCAATTTTTTTGGTGGAACACGGTAACAGCAATGTGAAATGTTCCAGAGAATCGTGGGATGGTAGTGCGGAACAAAAGCCGCACTCAAACGATGCCTAAGTTCACTTTCAAGGAGACGATTATGGCAGCGAAGAAAAAAGCGAAAGCTAAAAAGAAAGTAGCCAAGAAGAAAGTAGCCAAGAAGAAGTAAGTAGTTTTATGCGGAAGCCGGGTAACCCCCGGCTTCCGTGTTTAGCCTCCCCCGGATCCACCTCCCCTTCGCAACACCGCACGCATCACTCCCTCCGCAATATCGCCGCACCCCATCTTTTCTGTTTCTGATCTGCGGTTGCATGCATCAGCATTGATGCAATAAGTCGCATCTGCCCAGCAGCAATGATTACCGACGTTGCCGCAAAAAAATAAAAATTATTTTAATAATCAATAAGTTATATTGATTTCGGTGCGCATTTACTGGAACACCGTCCAGTGCGATCACGAACGCAACAACACTCAGGGATTGAGTTGCTGGTACACCGCGTCCGCTACACGCAAGAGTTCGGCGCGATCCGTCTCACCAGACAGCGCATAACCCAGCCGGCCATCAAGCCAGTAAAAAACACCGACACCGTTTTCCTGTGCAAAGCGGAACGCCGTCGGTGCCCGCGCTTCATTGCTGACGCGCACATACAAGGTCAAACGCTGACCCTTCGCATCCTGATACATGAATTGAGCAGCAGGTCCGCGTTCACCGGGCAGTAAACGACCGCCCACCAAAGCATAACCCTGGGGCGCAAGATGCGGGATCTTCAGACTGGTGCCCAGCCGTTTCGACAACCAGCGCACGAGATGTTCTTCCTGGTCGGCGCCGACTTCAACCGGATGCCTGACCTCCGGGCTGTACACGGCATGGGCCATCGCGGCAACCCGTGCAATCTGGATCGACTGCACTCGCGCGCCCGTCACCCGGTCGTGCAGATGCCAGCCCAGGGTTCCGCTGGCCAGCATCAGCATCGCGGCTGCGGCATACCGGTACCAGATCCGTCGTGTGCGCGCGCCTTCCGCGGATTGAAGGTGCAGCGGGACCGGTTCCACCAGCAGACCATCATAAATCTCATGGAATTGCTGGTTCTGTTGGCGATACGCAGCGACGCGGCGCGCGTCGCCATCATGCTGCGCAAGATATTGCGCGATCTCTGCCTTACGCGCCGGCGACAACCCGCCGTCAACATAGGCGTGCAACTCAGCTTCTGTAACAGGCGCGGCGTTCATTTGACGACTTTCAACGGATTCGACCCGGGTGCGCGTTGCAGCAGGCTGCGCAACCGTTCACGCCCCCGCGACAAACGGGACATCACGGTCCCGATGGGCACCTCAAGAACACGGGCCGCTTCTTCATAGGTCATCTGCTCCAGACCGACCAGCAGCACTACAGCGCGCTGTTCTTCCGGCAAGGCCTGCAAAGCAGCATCCAGATCGCGGATTTCAAGGCGGTCCGTGGCCTGCGGAGGCAAGGTTTCAGCCATGGCATCAGCAGCCACATCATCCATCGGTACCAGCCGGTTGGCGGCAGCGCTGCGCACCTGATTGATGAAAATATTGTGCATGACGGTGAACAGCCAGGCCCGCAGGTCAGTACCTTCGCGCCACCGGTTTTGCTTGAGCAAAGCCCGTTCCAGCGCGTCCTGGACCAGATCGTCGGCGGCATTGTTGTCCCCGGTCAGCGCACGCGCATAACGCCGCAGGCGGGGAATGTACTGCATGGCCCGGGTTGCAAAGGTTTCGACTGGTTGATCCAACTGGCCCTGTCTCCTGAACATGGTGCGGTGCGGATTTATTCCGTACCGCCGACCGTCATCCGGGGATTGTATGCGGCAATGGCGAAAACCCGGAATAGCATTCCGCCCCGGCATTGCCAAAGGACGAAATTCATCGCCATCTTCATCAAAATGGCCAGATCACACCAGAAATACGGTCGCCAGCCCGAGAAAAATGAAAAACCCGCCGCTGTCGGTGATTGCCGTAATCATGACGCTGGAACCAATCGCGGGATCACGGCCGAATTTCTCCATCGCCAGCGGAATCACCACCCCCATCACCGCCGCCAGCAGCAGATTCAGCGCCATCGCTCCGGTCATCACCAGACCAAGCTGCCAACTGTGATAGATCAGAAATGCAAACAGACCAACGATACTGCCCCAGATCAGTCCGTTCAGTGCCGACACGCTGATTTCCTTGATAAACAGTGCCTGCGCGTTGTCGCGGGTGATCTGTCCCAGCGCCAGCGCCCGCACGATCATGGTCGTAGTCTGATTGCCCGAATTGCCGCCGATACCCGCAACGATCGGCATCAATGCCGCCAGCGCCACGAGTTGCGCAATGGAATGTTCAAAGACGCCGATCACGCGTGATGCAATGAAGGCCGTCACCAGATTGACGGCCAGCCAGGCCCAGCGGTTGCGCACGCTTTTCCATACCGACGCAAACAGATCTTCATCCTCAGCCAAGCCGCCGGCGGCCAGGGTCTCGGTATCCGTAGCCTCGCGGATGTAATCCACAACCGCATTGACGGTCATACGACCGACCAGACAGCCATCGCCGTCGATCACCGGGGCCGATACCAGGTCATAGCGTTCGAATGCGCTGGCTGCTTCGTGTGCATCCTGTTCCGGCATGAAGCTGGTGTACTCGCGGGTCATTACATCAGCCACCAGGGCTTCAGGATCACTGACCAACAGGCGGTTCACCGGCAGCAGTCCCCTTAATCGTTCATCCCGGTCGACGACAAACAACTGGTCGGTATGATCGGGCAACTGATCCAGCCTGCGCAGATAACGCAACACCACTTCCAGCGTCACATCCTCGCGAACTTCGATCATCTCGAAATCCATCAACGCGCCGACAGCTTCCTCGGGATAGGACATCGCCGAACGCAGCTGCTCGCGCTCTTCAGTCGACAGCGATTTGAAAACATCGAGAATGACTTCGCGCGGCAGATCGGGGGCGAGGTCGGCAATTTCATCGGTATCGAGCTGACCCGTTGCGGCCACCAACTCGTCCTCATCCATATGCGCAATCAGCGTCTCGCGAACCGCATCCGACGTCTCGAGCAGGATCTCGCCGTCACGTTCTGCCTTGACCAGATCCCACACCACCAGCCGCTGCTCCAGAGGCAATGCTTCAAGGATGTAGGCAATGTCCGCGGGGTGCAGGCGGTCGAGCAGTTGCTGCAATTCGTTCAGGTGCTGGCGATGTACCAGAGTCTCGACGAGATCATGACGTGCGCTTTCCTGGCGATGCACCAGATTTTCAACAAGCTCGTGCCGATGCAACAACTCGACCACCTGCTCGAGCTGCGTCTCGGTACCGGGACGTTTTTCCTGCTTGTCGGCCACGCGCGTTTCCGGATGAGGGGAGATTGACGGAATATGCGGCGACATTCTAGGTAGATCACGTCGCAGTGTCCAAGCATTCCTGCCCGGACGCCGCAGACAGGGCGCAGGGAAAAGGGTATCTTTCGCCTGCCTACTTACTGTGTCCGGTTCTGATTTGTCCGCATTCCTCAACAACAAGCTGCGCACCGCCCGCACGCTGCTGCAAAACGGCGACATCGCCGGTGCACGCACAATCTGCACCGAGATTCTCGTCAAAGCGCCGCGCAATCCCGAAGCCATTGCGCTCCGAGGCATTGTCAGCCTGATGAGCGGCACTCCTGCAGATGCCGTTAGCGACCTGCGGTTGGCGCTCACAGCAATGCCGGGCGACGGCATGACGATGGAACACCTCGGACTCGCCCTGCTCAATATGGGCGAATACGCGGAGGCGGAACAGATTCTTCGCAGGGTTGCGGCACTGCCCGGCGCGCCGCCTTCCGTTGCGCTGCGCCTGGGTCTTGCAATCCTGCGTCAGGGACGCGCAGCAGAAGCCGTGGAACCGTTACAACGGGCATTGCTGAAGGCGCCCGGCCATCCGGACTGTCTGCTGGCACTTGGGCAGGCTTTGGCCGCCAGTGGCGACACCCCTGGCGCAACAACCCACTTCAAAGCTGCGTTGCAAGGGGCTCCCGGACATCCCGATGCGCTGTACAACCTGGGCGTCATGGCGCTTGCCGGTAACGATCTTGCGGCTGCTCGCAGCTACTTCGATGCAGCGCTCAAAAGCCATCCGGCGCATGCCGATGCCATGGTCAATCTCGCCGTCGTCTGCGAACAGCTGCAACAACCGGATGAAGCGGCGCAATTGCTGGAGCGGGCACTGTCCTTCGACCCGCGACACCCGCATGCACACAGCAATCTGGGCAATTTGCGCCTGCGCAGCGGTCGGCACGGCGAAGCACGACAGCATTTTGAGGCGGCGCTGGCTGTGGCTCCGACATTATCAACTGCACTCGAAGGTCTTGGCGGAGTCGCGCGAGCCCAGGGACGCTTCAGTGAGGCGGTACGCTTGCTGCGCGAAGTTACAGGCATGGAAGCAAATTCCGCTACTACATGGGCAGCGTTGGCGGACAGCCTGCTGCAAACCGGTGATCTCGATGCGGCTGACGATGCTGCAGACCGGGCAGGCGCCCTTGATCCAGCGCTGGTCTGGGCCTGGAGCCTTCGTGCCCAGCTTCGTCTGTTACGCGGCGATCTGGCAAGCGCCATCGAGATTGTGGATCAAGGCTTCCGCCAAACCGACAGCACCGCGCTGCTCGGGATGCTGACCCAATACAGCCGTCACGTTTGTGACTGGTCCCGCTGGTCGGCGGCGTGGCCGATACTCAAGCCACGCATCCTCCGCGATGAAGAAGCCGGCACGCCATTTGCATTGCTCTGCGAAAACCTCAGCGCCCGGGAACTGGGCGCTTATACCAAAACTTGGTCGCGACGGCGCTTTGGCAATCTCGACACGGCTGTGTTGACGCCAACACCGCATCGCAATCCTGGTCAGCGCATCCGGATCGGTTATCTGTCGTCGGATTTTCAGGAACACCCGGTGGCCTACCTGGTCACTGAGGTGCTGGAGCGCCATGACCGCGCGCGGTTCGAGGTGTACGCCTATTCATACGGTCCGCGCGATGACGGCGCGATGCGCAAGCGGATCATCAATGCGGTCGATCACTTTGTCGATATTGCCTGGGAACCGGATGATCTCGCCGTCAACCGCATCCGCAGCGACGGCATCGACATCCTGATCGACCTCAAGGGTTATACCGTCGGCGACCGCCTGGGCATCATGGCGCAGCGGGCAAGTCCGATACAGGTCACCTGGCTCGGGTATCCGGGAACAACCGGCACTGAATTCGTCGACTATCTGATCGCGGATCCCTTCATCGTTCCCGCAGGCACCGAAGACAGCTGTTCCGAACAAGTATTGCGACAACCACACTGCTACCAGCCGATCGACCGCAACAGGGTCGTCGCCGAACCGCTGGCGCGCAGCGCATACGGGCTGCCGGATGAAAGCCTAGTGTTTTGCTGTTTCAACCAGACCTTCAAAATCACACCCGGCGTGTTTGCGGCATGGATGCGCATCCTGCAGGCGGTTCCCGACAGTGTTCTTTGGCTGGTTGATGACAATCGCTGGTCAACAGCCAATCTGCGAGCGGCAGCGTCAGCCGCAGGCATTGGCACGGACAGACTGATTTTTGCGCCACGGCTGCCTCTCGCCCAGCATCTGGCACGTTACAAGGTCGCCGACCTGGCCCTGGATACTTTTCCCTACACTTCGCACACCACGGCCAGCGATGCCTTGTGGTGCGGTTGTCCTCTGGTCGCGCTCTGCGGAGAAACATTCGCCGCAAGGGTTTCGGGCAGCATCCTGACTGCAGCGCAGCTGCCGGCCTTGATCGCCAACTCGCTGGAAGATTACGAATCCAAAATATTGAAGCTCGCCACCAATCGCAGTCTGCTGAAGGATGTCGCGCGACGGGTGCAGGAGGCGCGGGGACATGCGCCGCTGTTTGACACAGCGGCATTCACGCGGGATCTTGAAGCCCTGTATCTGCAAATGCAGTCGGCCAATACGCCGCAGCAGACATAAAAAAACGGGCGCCGAAGCGCCCGTTTTGAATTCCGCCGTGAAGCGGAAGCAATGCTTGATGCTTAGAAGCGGTGCTGGATGCTCATCGCAACAGCGCTCGACTTCGCGCCGGTGCCGGTGCCGCTCACACCCATCAGGTCATACGTGCCCGAAACGTCGTTCTTCAGGTTGACGTAACCGATCGAAGCCGTGGTGCGCTTCGACAGGTTATGCAGGTAACGGATCTGCCAGAGCTTGGCGCCGTTGGCTGCTGCACCGACGGCCGGACGGCCACCCATCGCCGCACCTGCCGTGCCTTCGGACGAATCCGCCTTGGTGTAACCAAAATGCACGTTGTGCGGGCCGGAGAGTTTCCACTCGGCGCCGAGTTGCCAGGCGGTGTTCTCGGCATTCGCACCAACGGCCGTATCAGCTTCCTGCTTGGTGTAGGTCGCGCCCAGTTTCAGGCCATTGCCCAGCGTGTAAGCACCGCTGATGTGCCAGCCGGTCTCGTCACCCGCGAAGGTGGCAACCGTCGGCGCACCCAGTGAAACACCGGTGGTCGACAATCCGGCAACCGGGGTCACCGAGTTGTTGTAGGCCTTGGTGTGCTGTTCCCAGCCAGCCGACAGAGCCAGCGGGCCGGCTTTGTATTCACCAGCCAGCGACCAGATACGCGGCTTGGCAGCAGCGTCGGACGTGGTCAGCGAGCTTGAGCTGTTGGTCGACGAGAACGCCGCCATCACTTTGAAGCCGCCGAAGTTCGGGCTGTCATAGTTGAAGGAATTGCGCTGACGGCGCTTGAACACGCCGGCGCTGGCGCCGTCGGTGGTCGTGGTCGAGTTGTTCACCAGCAGGTCGGCGGTGCCGAAGATGCCCGTGTCACGGCCACCGACGTTGCCGATGGTGCGCTTGAACGGGGTGTCCCAGATACCGACGAAGAAGTTACCGAAGCCGCCTTTGAGGCCGACCGCGCTGTTGCGGGTGCAGAAGCCGTCGCCGTTGATGCCGCGGAAGTCAGCGGAGGACTCGCACTGGAACCAGGCGCTCATGCCGCCGCCCAGCTTCTCTTCACCTTTGAAGCCGATGGCCGAACCCGGCGCTTGCAGGATGTCAACGTTGGCGGGATTCACGGTGTTGGCGGTGTTCGCGCCGGTGCTCGTGAATGAGTATTCCATGTAGATGTTGCCGTACATTTGCACGGTGCTTTGCGCCAGAGCGGCGGCCGGTGCAGCCAGTGCGCCGGCAACAGCAACAGCGATCAGTTTTTTCTGCATTGTGTCTTTCTCCTCTAGATTGAAGGACGTCGAACTCGATGTGTTCTGACGTAATGTCTCCACGCTTGCGCAACGGATACGGGGTAAATTATCTGCGACGCAAGTCACATAACAAAGAAAATCGGCGGAGAAATGCCAATATTTGAGACTTATGTCTCTTATTCGCAACATTTTGTCAGGTCCTGTCGATGAGAAATTTATTCAAAAAAAACAAGTAGTTGGCTCAGATTTCCAATTGCTCAGGTATAATTTTTACTTGTATGGGATCAGGCAGGTTCAATTTTTCAATAAAATCAATGGTTTATATCCTTGTCCAATGACCTGCTGCTGAATCAGGCACTGCGCGCCGGATCTGCAGCATTTCAGGAGGAGGACTGGCTTGAAGCGGTGCGATGTGGTCGGACCGCGGTTGCCCTCGCGCCCGGACACGCAGGCGCACGCAACCTGCTGGGGCTGGCCCTTCTGCAATCAGGCGAGATTGAATCGGCGATTGTCGAACTGGCGCAGGCGGCAAGCCGTGAAAAAAACAATGCCAGCCTTCTCGGCAACCTCGGACAGGCTTACGCCATGGCGGGGCGCCATGACGACGCCTACCAGACCTTTCGCCGCGCACAGCGCCTCGCGCCGGCGCAATGGCAATTCACGCAAGGCGCTGCCATCGCCCTTGCGCAACAAGGCAAACCATCGGAAGCGGAACCGATCCTGCGTCGCCTTACTGATCGTTATCCGCAGGAAGCCGCACCATGGAATAACCTGGGCAACGTTCAACTGGAACTCGGCAAACTGGAAGACGCCGAGAACTGTTATCACAACGCCCTGCGTATCGATCCGAATGACCTCAACGTCCGCCTCAGCCTGGGTTCCGCGCTGCACCGGCAATCGAAGTTCAATGCTGCTGAAACAACTTATAGGGAATGTATTGCCGCTCAGCCGGAATGGGTCGCAGCACGACTGAATCTGGTATCGGTGCTCATCGATGATGGTCGCTTTGGCGATGCTGAAGCGGAAGGCCGGCAACTGATCGCGCTGGCACCGGAACTGCCCGAGGCGCACCGTTTCCTGGGTGCTGCGCTGGGACATCAGGGCCGGCAAGGGGAAGCGCTGGATGCATACCGCCAATCGGTCAAATTCGCGCCCGAAGATGCAGCCGCACAGCGCAGTTTCGGCGGCGCGCTCGCCGAAAACGGCCAATTGCACGAAGCCCTGCGCGTGCTGGCCCTCGCTGAACGGATTGAACCGGGCGCCGAAGCACTGCCGCAGTTGCGCAGCATGTTTGAACTGGCACACGGCCTGTTCAGCGACGGCTGGTCGGACTATCGCTTTCGACCTTCCTACCTGCTGCTATCAAAAAAATGGGCCAACCCGCGAATCTCCCAACAGCTGCCGGACAATCTCTCAGGCATGCACATCCTGGTCCGTCGCGAACAGGGCCTGGGCGACGAGCTGTTTTTCCTGCGCCAGCTTCCGCTGCTCAAAGCCCGCGGCGCAAAAATCACTGTTTATGCCAGCGCAAAAATCGCGGCAATGATCGATCGCACCGGGATCGCCGCTGCCGTCGTCCCGGACAGCGAAGCCGCCCCGGTCAACACAGATCTTGAGATTTTCTGCGGCGATCTTCCGCATGCACTGCATGCCTGCCCGAACTCGCCCACCGCATGGCTGAACCAGCCGAGCACGCTGCGTGACTTTCCGATACGCATCAGTACATTTTTCCCTGCGCCGGTTTCTTCGCTGCGCATACCCGCACTGCCCGATGCGTTGGTACGCATGCGTCAGCGTCTCCATGCACTGGGTCAACCACCTTTTGTGGGCATCACCTGGCGCGCGGGTACGGCGGCCCGCGAACAGCGCGGCGCGAACTGGGTCTTGAGCAAGGAAATACCGGTCGCCCGTCTCGGCGCAACACTGCGGCAAACGCCCGGTACGCTGATCGCCCTGCAACGCCATCCCGAAACCGGCGAAATTGAATCCCTCACTTCCGCATGCGGGCGTGCCGTCGCGGACTTCAGCGACTGCAACGAGTCGCTGGAAGACATGCTGGCGCTGCTGGAAATCATTGATGATTACGTTGGTGTCAGCAACACCAATATGCACCTGCGTGCGGCCACCGGGCATAGCGCACGCGTGCTGGTACCGAGTCCGCCTGAATGGCGCTGGATGCACAGCGGTGCTCACTCCCCGTGGTTTCCGGCATTTCGGGTTTACCGCCAGTCGGCTCAGGGTGAGTGGACCGAAGCCCTGGAACAGCTCGGGCTCGACCTTGCACTCCGGACGCCTGAGGCATGAGTAATCCGGCACATCACCATCTGGGCAGCCGCTTCGTCACGGCACGCTTGTTTTGGAGTACGCTGCACACAGTGCGTCATTGTTTTGGAACTTCGTCTTGAACAAACAGAAAACACGGGAATGCCAGCCCTGCACCGCCTGCTGCGACGGCTGGCTGCAGATCGTCGTTGAAGGACAGCCGGTGTATCCCGGCAAACCCTGCCCTCACAGCACGGGTTCAGGCTGCAACGATTACGCCAACCGGCCAGTTGACCCATGCGTACACTTCATTTGCGGTTGGCGCATGGTCAACAGTCCGCTGCCGGAATGGATGAAGCCGAGCAATGCAAAGGTCGTGGTGCTGTTCAACCAGACGCAATGGCGCGGCATGCCTGTTGATGTAGCGGTACCGGTCGGTCGGCGCATTCCGCCGCGCGCGCTCAACTGGCTGCAACAGTTTGCCCAAACCCATCAACGTGCACTGCTGTATTCCGAACAGATCGTCGAGGACGGCAAGTTCAGCAACCGGCAATCCGCAAATGTTTTCGGTCCGCAGGAATTCCAGCAGGAAATGGCACAACGCATGCAGAACGGCCAGCCGCTCTGGTAATCAGGTAAACGGCCTGGACTTGTCGCGGATCCACTGCGACAACAACCATTTCTCCCCTTGTGTCGGTGCACTGCCCTGATGCGCAGTATTCAGGTCGCCATTGCCCTGCGCATCAACGTTGTCAAATATCAGTGCATCCCCCGCACCGCCGCGGAAGCTGATACCCAGGCGCGGGAAAGCCGTTTCGCCGCCGACATAGTTGTCATTCAGATAGACGAGTGCGGTCTTGATGCGTTGGCCATGACTCTGCACATGCTCTGCCAGCCGGGGACTTCCAACGTGGAAATAATCGACGTGCAGCTTGTATTGTTGACCGACTTCGTAATGCAGCACCTCGGGCGACTCGAGCATTTCAACGGCTACCCCGGCAGCACCGCCCAGTCGCGCGCGAATCAGTTGCACGAGCAGATCAATGTCCATTACGGAATGCGGTGCGCGCCGGTTGGTACGCATCGGATCTATTTTGGTCAGGCCTGTCACCACGTCGTAGACATTGGCACGCACCAGCCTCGGTTGCGCAGCGTGGATCAGGTATTCACATAATGCGGCGGGCAGGAAGTTTCGAAATACCAGCATGCGTGGTGCCGCATGAAAAACTTCAGCGCCTTCACAAACCAGCCAGTCCTCAATGCCTTGCACGGTATCCAGTTGCAGCGACCGCAATAGTTGCTGCTGTTGCCGGGCCAGCGGATCACCCAATGCCACAGCGCGTTCCATGGCTGTATAGGCATTAACCCAGCTCTGTGCCTGCCCCAAGCCCTGCGCCGCAAAACCCGCCATCAGCCGCCAGGCTTGCGCGTTATCGTGATCAGCGGCAACCGCGATTACAGCCGCACCGTTGACAGGAGAATGCGGTGCATTGTCACCGGTGAGCAAACGCACCCCCAGTTGCAACAATGCAGGGGGATCGTCGCCATGTCGCTCCAGCACTTGGGACAAAAACGCTGCATCGACCGGAAATGCACTGGTCATTACGCCTCCTCAAACTATTGTCATTATTTCGAGACATTAGTCTTATTAGAGGGACGTCGTCCATAGTTAACTGCGGTATTTTTTATGTGTCTGCCATACGCCCATAGACCGCATGTTTATTCCATTGTCAGACTGGCTGAGCGCTTGCAGATAAGCAGCGCGGACATAAAAAAACGGGCGCCGAAGCGCCCGTTTTGAATTCCGCCGTGAAGCGGAAGCAATGCTTGATGCTTAGAAGCGGTGCTGGATGCTCATCGCAACAGCGCTCGA
>Ga0172372_10001020_pt1 | contig 43267 bp, 38 predicted proteins | sample LakKiv5m_2_FD_114544 | JGI IMG/M metagenome (GOLD analysis project Ga0172372, IMG submission 114544) | Freshwater microbial communities from Kabuno Bay, South-Kivu, Congo - kab_092012_9.5m | ecosystem: Environmental > Aquatic > Freshwater > Lake | place: Democratic Republic of the Congo...
TCGAAGTGAACTTCTCCTCCGGATTTGAGAATATTCTCCCGCATTGCAACAATGATGTCCGGAAGTTTATTTGTTCCGATATGCGGATGCGCTTCCACGAGAATATTTTCATCTGCACCATGCGCCACAAACAACTCCAGAATTTCCTGCACATTGCCGCGTTTGTTCGAACGCGTGTAGAGTTTTCCGTCGGAATATGTACCGGCTCCGCCCTCTCCGAAACAATAGTTCGAATCAGGATTTACAATATGTTGCTTGTTGATTGCTGCCAGATCGCGACGACGTCTGCGCACATCTTTTCCGCGTTCAATTACAATCGGTTTTTTCCCGAGTTCAATCAAACGCAATGCGGCAAATAATCCTGCAGGACCTGCACCGATGACAATTACTGATTCAGCATTTGAAACATCACGTGGTTCCCAATGAAATTTCTGTTCCGTTACAGGTTCGTCGATGAAAACTGTAAGGGATAAATTGATTTTGATGCGGCGTGATCGTGCATCAACGGAACGCTTTTTGATTTTATAACCTGTGATCTGAATAGGATCAACAGAAAGTTGCTGACTGATTGCAATTCGGATAATTGAATCGTAAGCAGCATCCTGCGGTGGTAAAACCAGTTGAATCTGGCGAATCATCTCAATTAACCTTCGAAGGTGAAGGAGATCAGAAACACTTTCGAGTTGAGGCGATCGAGCGCTTGTGCATAAATCGTTTGATCGCGAATCAAAAGATTTCGCATGCCCATTGCAATTTTCAGTTCAATTCCGAATTTGAAATACGGGAAAAAGAAATCGATTCCTGCGCCTGCTTCATACCCGAAATCCTGGTTGTTGAGTTTAATCACCTCCTGACCAGGAACCGTGTTGCGCGCGTCTTTCTGTGAAGCAAGATCGAGAGTGTATTTGAAACCGCCGATCATGTATGCGGCAACATTTCCTAAACGCTTCGAGCGAATTTTGAGATTCAGCGGGAAGTCGAGGAAAGTAGACTCAACGGTTTTCTTCACTGTAAACGTGTCGACACCTTCGAAGTGATATTCGATTTTGCGTGCCCCGAATGCGATATCAGGTGTAAATCGCAGGGTCGCGTATTCAACTATCCGCAATTCGGAAACGATTCCGAGATTGAATCCGGCGCTTGGTGAAGACAAAATTGTTTTCAGAGAATCTCCTGCCGCCGCAATAAGGTTATTAACGGGCGTAATCACGAAATTGGTTCTGTTGATTCCAAGGAAAAAACCGAAATGAATATTGTCACTGTAATATTCCGGGCGGTTCATCGGCCCCCGCGCACGTTGTGCATGAACCGGAACGACAAGCGCAAAACAGGCAATGATGAGGAAGTTTTTGATCAATCTCATGGTTAAACTGTAACGTGGGCAAAGATAGTTTATTGCTATTACTTCACACCGGTGTATATAGAGGCGACTCCAAACGTTAAAGGTTGCCAGCTCACGGAAGAAAATCCTGCATTTTTCATTTCGTTCAGGAAATCTTCACCATCCGGGAAGGCTGCAACGGATTCCGGCAAGTACGTGTAGGCACGTTTGTCCTTGGAAAACATGCGACCGATAAGTGGAAGTATATAGCGCGAATAGAAGTTATAACTCTGTTTGAATGGGAATTTCCGTGGTTTGGAAAATTCCAATACCACAAGCATTCCGCCCGGACGTAATACACGATGCATGCCTTTCAGTCCATCCTGCAGCACGGCAAAGTTTCTAACTCCAAAGCCTACAGTAATTGCATCGAACGTATTATCGGAGAATGGCAATGAAGCTGCATCGCCGCTAACGAATTCAATTTTATTCTGAAGATTTAATTCGGCAATTTTCTTGCGGCCGAATTCCATCATTCCTTCTGAAATATCAGCGCCTGAAATTTTATCCGGATTCAGTTGACGTACGGCTTCTACAGCGAAATCACCTGTTCCCGTTGCAACATCGAGTAAACGCTTCGGTTTGAGATCAATCAGTTTCTTTACCGCTTTCTTTCTCCAGCGCTTGTGAATTCCGAATGAAAGAACCTGATTCAGGAAATCATACTTCGGCGCGATCTGGTCAAACATCTGCGCAACCTGTTCTTTCTTACCTTCCGAGGTGTTGTATGGAGTAACTGTAGACACGTGGTAAAGGTAAGGACAGTTCAGAGATGAAATTCAAAATGTATTACAAAAGAAAATCCCGGCTCAACCGGGATTCACTTTGAATTCTGAGGAAATGTTCATTATTCCACAACCATATTCACACTCTGTGTTGAACCTTCGCTGGTCATGTTGCAGAAATACATTCCGGGTGCCAATCCGAGTTGAACAGGATCAATCACCAGTTGATGATCGCCTGTTGCCTGTACGCCGTCAGCAAGCACTGCTACTTCGCGACCGAAAATATCATAAAGCGCGATGCGAGCATATGAATTCGATTGCATGGAATAGGTGATAACTGAAGTGGAATTAGTCGGATTCGGATACGGCTGACCAAGATTGAAAGTTTTCGACGCGAGTTCAGAAGTACCTAAACCTTGCGGACATATGCGATAGATTTTTCCATTGGTAGTATAGCCGCCTTTCATAGCATACACACAACCGTCTGCACCTTGTTTAATCGTAGTGAGTCCGCCTGTTTCGGAAACAACGTCCATCCATTGTGTGCGTGATACGAATTGATCGTAAACCGGTGCGTTGCCCAACGTGATATCATAGATGCGACCATAGTCGTTATCCGCAATTAAAACGTGGTTGTCAAATTCAGACATAACCTGGCCGGAATAAAACAGAATACCGGTAACAGCAGGAAGCGGAGTACCCCAATCTTCAATCGGGTCAATTGCTCCCGGAGCGTTACACAGTGTCGTTGTAGAGCCGTTCGCATAAAAACCTTCGCAATTTGCCCATCCGTAGAAACCACCTTTGTGGCCCATGTTCATTTCGTCCCAAGTGTTGTATCCGTTTTCAGAGATGTACAATGAATCTGTAGTAGGAGAGAAGCAGAAATCAAATGGATTGCGGTGACCATAACTCCAGATCCAATCGCAGTTTGTTGCCAATGGATTTCCGTCGTCGTAAAAAGGATTATCAGTTGGAGGCGGCGCAAGCGGTGATTTGCTGATGCGAAGAACTTTACCGTAAGGATTCGTCAGTTTATTTGCATAGTTCAATGTGGGATTGGATTGCTGATACGCAAGATCTCCGATAGTAAAATAAATGTGATTCGGATCTGACGGACGGAAGTGAAGATTTCCTCCAACGTGGTTTCCTGCGATGGTATTGGAAACATCCAGATCAAAAATAATTGTCGGTTGCGTTCCAACATTATTTACCTCAGTGAAGCGCATAATTCGGATTCGTTCATCTCCGTTCCAGCGATGATTGTAATACACATACAAGTAATGGTTCGAAGTGAAATTCGGATCCATTGTAATTCCAAGCAATCCGCGTTCGAAATCAGAATTCACTGAATCGGAAAGGTTGTAAAACGTATTCAGAAATGTTCCGTTCGCATCGTAAACCCGGATTGTTGCTGAGTTTCCAGCTGCAGGTGTAGATCCGTCACCTTTTTGGGTGCAGAAAAATCTCCCGTCCGGTGTAATATCGAACGCCACCGGATATTGCAATCCGGATACCAATGTTGTTTGAGTGTAAGTCTGCGCATTAAGACCGAGCAGTCCGGTCAAAGCAAACATTACAAGAGTAAATAGTTTTTTCATCAGGTTGCTGTTTTGAGCTACGCGAAAATAGGGAACATTCCTTCACGCTGCGCAAGCGATTTTGTCAGGGATTCGTCATCACAAAGCAAAAGCCGTATTTCCTGCCGTTACAGACAAAAAATACGGCTTCGGAAGGGATAGAGAATTTATTCGATGATCAAATCGTACGGTATACGAGCTTGAACACCTTTTGCGTTGAGCAATGCCTGACTGCGACGGAACATGAAATATTGTTCTTTGAATACGCTCAATTGTTGCGTGATGAATGCTTCCGTCATTTCTTCTTCCGATTTACCCATGAAATCCGCGAACGGATCTTTCTGTGTAGGGAATTTCACAATACGATAATCGCTTCCCAATTTCGCTTTACGCGCTGCAACTGCAATTGCTGCATCCAGTCCGCCGAGCGAATCCACAAGACCGATGCGCATCGCATCTGTTCCGGCCCATACGCGTCCTTGACCGATGCTGTCAACATCCGCAACCGAAATGCCGCGACCGTCTGAAACACGGGTGATGAATGTTTTATAAACATCTTCAACTCCTTGCTGAATCACTTGACCTTCAAATTCAGAAACGGGACGATAAACAGATCCGATTCCTGCATTGGCATTTGTATTTACTGTATCGAAAGTTATTCCGATGCGTTCGCTCAGCAAAGTTCCTGCTTCCGGCATCATTCCGAAAACACCGATGCTTCCTGTAATGGTATTCGGCTGCGCAATGATCATGTCAGCTGCACAGGAAATGTAATAGCCACCCGATGCTGCAACATCGCCCATGGAAACAACAACAGGTTTCGCTTTTTTCGTCAATACAACTTCTCTCCAGATTACATCACTGGCCAATGCGCTTCCTCCCGGAGAATTCACACGCAACACAACTGCTTTTACTGAACTGTCTTCACGTGCATCGCGAATAGCCCGCGCAATGCGATCCGAACCGATTGTTTCATCATCACCTTCGCCGCTCTCAATGCTTCCAACAGCGTACACAACAGCAATTTTATTTCTTGAAGGAACTTTTTCTTCTTCATCATCGGATGAACCTGCTTCTTTATACTTCGCCACGCTGATCAGATTGAGTTTCTGTTTTGGTGTCTGACCTGTTTTCTTTTTCAGTTCTTCAATCACTTCATCGTAATAAAGTGCTTTATCGGCAAGACCATTGGAAACTGCATCATCGGCTGTACGAATTGCGAGATTGGTTGCGATGGAATTCAGTTTGTTGACATCAACTCCGCGTTCTTCGGAAATTCCTTTCAGCATCTGATTCCAAAGTGAATTCATATAGGTTTGCGTCTGCAAACGATTCGACTCACTCATCTTCTCGAGATCAAAAGGCTCAACAGCACTCTTGAATTTTCCGTGGCGGAAAATCTGCACTTTGATGTCCAGTTTTTCCAACATCTTTTTGAAGAACATGATTTGCGCTCCCAAACCTTTAAAATCCAATCCGCCTTGCGGGTTCACGAAAACCTGATCTGCCACGCTCGACAAATAATATCCTTTCTGCGTATATGCTTCGCCGTAAGCGTAAACGAACTTCTTCGATTGTTTGAAATCAATCAGCGCATTGCGGATTTCTTCAACGCTTGCCATTCCTGCATCGATATCCTGCGTTTCAATGAAAATACCTTTGATTTCAGGATCTGTTTTTGCTTTGCGGATGGATTCAACAATTGCGTCGAGTCCCATTTTCTTTTCTTCTGAAAAGCCGGTGAGTTTTGCGAATTCGTTTTTCGGCTCGCGTTCAATTACAGGACCATCCAGCTTCAGATGAAGAATACTGTTCGCTTTTACTTCCACTTCTTTCTTGTCGGAGATTGCGGAAGAAATCACTCCGATGATAATGAATACTATAATTACAGAACTGATGACCACGCCTACGAGGGCTCCGAGCAGTGATCCGAAAAATTGTTTCATGGTTTTGGTTTTGACCTGAGACTGATCAGGAAGTGAAAATGTTACAGCAAAATTGAAAAACTATCGCGATGTGGAAAAGACCTCAATCAACGAAGTAAATCAGAAGTGGGATAAACGGTACTTTTACATTGTGAGCACGAAGGTAATTTTGTCTGCAGGCAGTAATGCGGGTGATTCGTTAAAACATCTTAACGCTGCAATCGCGTTATTAAATCAATCCGGAAGTATTGAAATTCTGAAGAGTTCTTCCGTGTATAGAACTGATCCTTGGGGAAAAACCGATCAGGATGTTTTTTACAATCAGGCATTACTTGCAGTTTGTAAAGTGGAAGTCGCGGAACTGATGCAGATTATTTTGAAGGTCGAAGAAAATATCGGTCGCATCCGAGTTGAAAAATGGGGACCCCGAATAATTGATATTGATATCATTCTGTTCGGTGACAGCATTGTGAATACGGAGCAAGTCATAGTTCCGCATCCGCATTTTCGTGAACGTGCATTCGTGTTGAAGCCGGCAGTTGAAATCGCTTCGGATTTCCTTGATCCTGTTACCGGTAAAACGATTAAAGAATTACTTGATCTTTGTCCCGATACAGGAAGTGTGGAGTTAATCTGATTTATGTCGCGTTACAAGTACATTGCTATAGAAGGAAACATCGGTGCCGGGAAAACCACTCTGGCACAGTTGCTGGCTGAACGCAATAAAACGGCTTTTCTTCCGGAGCAGTTTGATGAGAATCCTTTTTTGCGCGATTTCTATATCGATCCTGAACGATACGGCTTCACGGTTGAATTATCGTTTCTGGAAGAACGTTTCCGTAATGTGCGTCATTGTCTGAGTGCGAATGAACGTGTTACGGCGGATTATCTCTGGGAAAAGTCGCTTGTATTCGCGCGAGTGAACCTGAAAGGCGCTGAATTACAGTTGTTTGAGCGTATTTATTCGGTTTTGGCTTCCAGTATTCCTGTGCCCGATCTCGTTATTTATCTGCATCGTTCTCACGAAACGTTGCATCGTCAGATTGAGAAGCGGGGACGTGATTTCGAGAAGAACATCAGTTCGGCTTATTTGCAGAAGGTTGGGGCCGGATATCAGCATTTCTTCAGTGGAGAGCGCAGAATGCCCGTTTTATGGGTGAATCATGAGCTTGGACCGGAAGCTTTGTGTTCATTTGTTCAGGCGTTGATGGAGAAAGAATGGAAGCCGGGAATGCATCTGATTCAGACCTAGGTTTTTAGTTGGTAATTGTTCATTAATAGTACCCATTAAAAACCTTTCATTTTAACGGAATTTTTATAAATTTGCCGCGTACCAAAGGAAATCCTTTATTTAATCATGAAAAAAACAACTCTTAACGTCCTCGGGCTTGCGTTTATCGCAATGTTTGGTCTCGCTTCATGCAGCGGACTGGGCAAAATGGCTAAGAAGGAAGCGCTCGTTCAGTACTCTGTGACTCCTAACCCTGCTGAAATGCACGGTGACAGTGTAGCTGTAACCATTACCGTAAACTATCCTGCGAAGTATTTCGGTAAGAAAGTAGTTCTCAATGTAACTCCGCAACTTGGCGATCACAAGTTCAAAACTGTGACTTTGCTTGGAGAAAAAGCAGAAGGAACAGGATCACGTATCAGCAAAAAGACAGGTGGTTCTTATACTTATACTGATAAGCAACCGTATACTGCAGATATGCTTGACGCTGACCTGAAAGTTAATGCTACAGGTAACGTGAAGAGCAAGACTAAAGAAATGCCTAGCCGCGTTGTTGGTCACGGTACAATCATTACTCCTTATTTGATCAAGAACGATGATAAGCCTATCATCGGAAAAGATAAGTTTGAGAAAACAACTCCTGTTGCAGTAGAAGGAAAGTCTTATTTCGTAATAAGCAGCACTTCTTATGTAAACAAGAAAGACATGAAAGGTGAAGCGATGAAGCCGGTGAATGATTTCACTAAGGCGAACGCAAGCAATCCTAACATGGAAATCAAGAATATCACTATTTCTTCTTACGCATCTCCGGATGGTGAAGCAGGAGCTAACGCTAACCTTGCTGAAGACCGTTTCGAGAAGACGAAGAAAGACATGATGACTCAGTCGAAAGACAAAAAGAATCCTTTCCCTGCAGGTCAGCAAGAAGGAACTTACCAGAAGCAAACTGTTGCTGAAGATTGGCCTGGATTCCAGGATGAAGTTTCTAAGTCTTCTATCAAAGACAAAGATCTTATCCTCCGTGTTCTTTCTCAGTACCCTGACGGCGAGAAGCGTGAGCAGGAAATCAAAAACATGTCTGAGACTTACGAAGAGCTTAAGAAAGACATCCTTCCTAGCCTCCGTCGTTCAGTAGTAACAGTTAACGCTATCAAGCACAACCGTACTGATGAGCAGATCCTGAATTTCGCTCGTACAGCTCCAGACAGCCTTTCACTCGAAGAAAGCCTTTACGCTGCAACTCTTACTACTGATCTGAACGAGAAACTTACTTTCTATAAAAATGCAGAGCGTAAGTATCCTACAGATTGGCGTTGTGCGAACAACGTAGGTTGCATTTATCTCCAGCAGAACAAACTTGCTGATGCTAAAGCTGCTTTCGGACGTGCTGCTGCACTTTCAGCTAACAACCCTATCATCATGAACAACCAGGCTATCTGCATGCGTTGGGAAGGTGATCGCAAAACTGCTCGTGAAACTTTCAACAAAGCGAAATCTGCAGGTCCTGAAGTTGCTTACAACCTCGGTCTTTGTGACATCCAGGATGGTAAATACGCTGACGCGTTGACTAACTTCGGTGCAAACACTACATTCAACGTAGCTCTTGCAAAAGTTCTTTCAGGTGATCTTGACGGTGCTCTCTCTACAATTGATAAGAGCTCTGAGAAAGAAGACGCATTGTCTTACTACCTCAAAGCAATCATCGGAGCACGTAAAGGCAACAAAGACATGTTGATCAACAATCTCCGCACTGCGATTTCTAAAGATGCTTCTTTGAAAGCTAAAGCGAAGACAGACGTTGAATTTCTTAAGTATCGTGATGATGCTGAATTCAAAGGTCTTGTAGACTAATAGATTTTCAGGTACAGAAAAGCCCTCCAGAATTTGGGGGGCTTTTTTATTTTATCTGCGACAAGTTTGTTTTCCTTTTTGTAACGAAGCCGGAATTCGTAATCTATCCGCGCAGCTGCCGGAACAATTCCCAACACACAACACCAGCAGCAACGGAAATATTAAGCGAATGCTTGGTTCCTGCCTGCGGAATCTCAATTGAGAAATCAGCTGCATCAATCAGTTCCTGATTCACGCCGTCTACTTCATTCCCCAGAATTACGGCATACTTCTCATCCGGACTGAACTTCGCTTCATGAAGTTTTACGCTCTTTGCCGTTTGTTCTGCAGCAATCACTATATAGCCTTTGCTGCGTAGCTCCTGAAGTTTTTGAAATGCATCTGAACAATGTTGCCACTTCACCGTTTCCGTAGCCCCTAATGCGGTCTTATTGATTTCACGATGCGGCGGAACGGGTGTAATGCCGCACAGCATAATTTCTTCAATAAGAAATGCATCAGCAGTTCTGAAAACCGATCCGACATTGTGCATGCTGCGGACATTATCTAGTATAATGATTACCGGAGTTTTTACGGCAGATTCCGCTTCTTCAGGCGTTAAGCGCCCCAATTCCTCCATGCTCAGTTTTCTGTTTTCACTCATGCCGTAAATTATTTTCAGCAAATAAACGATGGGGCTGTAACTAATCCAAATCCGACGCCGTCATATGATCAAACAAACAGAAACTAACCATTATGAAAAAGATATTCTACTCTATCGCAGCATTCACTTTAATCTCAGTTAATGCTTTCGCACTGTGTGATGATTCACTCTGTGAAAAACCAAAAGATAAATTCAAATACTGGGAAGGAATCGACATCGGTCTTAACGGATACGCTACACCTTCTAACAGTTTGAATGTTCCTTCCGGCTCTTCATTTCTCGAATTGGATTATTCACGTTCACGTTCTATCGCATGGAATATGGGGCAGCTGAACATTCCGATTGCAAAACATCATGTGCAACTCGTAACAGGTTTCGGTCTCGAATGGAATTCATATGCATTCCGCAACAACTGGAGTTTGAATCCGGATGCCGCTAACGTAACTGCAACTGAAGAGAACATCGACTTCACTAAAAACAAATTGAAAACTACTTGGGTCAATGTTCCTTTGCTTCTCGAATTCAATACTGGAAAAAATGAAGACAAGAGTTTTCACTTGGCCGTAGGTGTAACCGGCGGTTACAATCTCTTCCGCAACCGTCTGAAACAGGAATTCTCCGACGAAGGCAACAGCGTTAAGCGTAAAGTGAAAGATGATTTCAACGTGAATCCGTTCCGATATGCACTTACTGCGCGCATGGGCGTTGGTCACTACTCAGTCTTTGCGAACTATTCACTGAGTGAAATGTTCAAAGCGAACCGCGGACCTGAATTGTATCCGTTCAGCGCAGGATTTACACTCAACTTCTGATTTAGTTAATCGTTGTGTGGTTGGGGCTGTCAGAGATGACGGCCTTTTTTTTAACAACCGGATAATTCCGCAGACCGTTTTTCAGCGCACTTCAATCCTTTTACAATTGTTTCGTGCAGCTTACCTTCTTCGAATGCCGTTAAGGCAGCTTCCGTAGTTCCGCCTTTGGATGCCACCGTTTTTATCAACTCGTCAAATGGTTTTGCCGCGTTGTTAATCAGTTGGAAAGAGCCCAACATGGTTTGTTTTACCAATGTTGCCGCCACAGCTTCCGTCATGCCCATTTCCTTTCCGGCTTCCACCATCGCACGGACAATGTAATAGAAATACGCAGGACCGCTTCCGCTCAGAGCCGTTACAGCATCAAGCATTTTTTCGTCTTCAAAAAATACAGTGCGACCTGTTGTTGACAGCAGATTCTCCACATTGCGAATTTGATCAATAGAGACAGAAGCATGTGCACTGAAACCGGTCATGCCCATTCCGACTTCTACAGGAGAATTCGGCATGGCACGTATCACGAATTGATGTTCGAGTTCCGCCGCAAGTCTGCCCAGTGTAATTCCTGCCATAATGGAAACCACTGTTGCTTTTTCGGGAATGAGAGATTTTATTTTCGGCGCAAGCTCTGTAAAATCCTGAGGTTTCACTGCGAGTATAATCAGGTCGCTGTTCAGAACAGCTTTGTCAGTAGTGACAACAACATTGCCGATTTTCATCTGCTGAAGTTCATCTCTGCGCGCTTCGTTTTTCTCCGCCAGCAGTAAATTTTCAGCATTCACAATGTTGTATCGCAGAAACGCTCGGGCATAAACCAAACCCATGTTTCCGCAGCCGATGATGGTTACTTTCATTGTGTAAAGGTAATTGGATTCGGGATTGGGGATCGGGAATTCGGTATTGGGGATGGTGTCCAACCGAGTACGCATTAACCAAACACGGAGTGATGTGTGACTCAACTTGAGCTGTACCGAGGTTTGATTCTGGGAACTGGGGATTCGGAACTGTGAACGATCCAACGGTGAACGGTAAACGAACGAACGGTGAACGGTAAACGAACGAACGGTGAACGACTTAAAATTTATCAACATCAGCGTTGTTTTTTGTTGGCTAAATCCGGCTGTTTTCAGAGGAGAAACAGGGCGACGGCTGTACCTTTGAGACTTATGTCGAAAACGAAATCTGCAGCGGAAACACCGTTGATGAAACAGTACAACGAAATCAAGGCAAAATATCCTGATGCGTTGCTGTTGTTTCGTGTGGGAGATTTTTACGAAACCTTCGGAGATGATGCTGTGCGTGCCGCATCAATTCTCGGAATTGTATTGACCAAACGTGCGAACGGTGCTGCGGCTTACATCGAGCTTGCAGGATTTCCGCATCATTCTCTTGATACCTATTTGCCAAAACTGGTGCGTGCCGGTCTTCGTGTTGCCATTTGCGATCAGCTGGAAGATCCGAAAATGGTAAAAGGAATTGTGAAGCGCGGAGTTACAGAATTGGTAACACCCGGTGTTTCATTCAACGATAAAGTTCTGGATCATCGTTCCAATAATTTTCTTGCTTCAATTTATATCGACGGTAACGCTGCCGGTGTTGCATTTCTCGATGTGTCTACCGGAGAATTTCTTTGTGCGGAAGGAACGATAGCTTACGCGGAAAAACTGTTGCAGAATTTCCGTCCGAGTGAAGTGCTCTTTCAGAAGTCAAGAAAGAACGATGTGCACGCGGGATTCGGTACGCAATTGCATTATTTCGGATTGGAAGATTGGATCTTCGCAGGCGACTACGCGCACGAAAAACTGCTGAAGCATTTCAATGTGCATTCACTGAAAGGTTTCGGTATAGATCATTTTACAAGAGGAATAGTTGCTGCGGGAGCTGCATTACATTATCTCGGCGATACGCAACACGATCGTGTGCAACACATCACTACGTTGTCCCGACTGGAAGAAGATCAATATGTCTGGCTGGATCGATTCACTGTTCGCAATCTCGAATTGTTCGGATCCTCCAACGATCGCGCGAAAACTTTGATTGACGTAGTTGATCAAACCACCACTGCGATGGGTGCGCGACTTCTGAAACGCTGGATCGCATTGCCATTGAAAGATATCAATCAGATTAACGAACGCTTGGATGCAGTTGCGGCTTTAACGAATGACCCTGAAGTTTCAGATGCGTTGTATGAACATCTGAAAAGCATTGGTGATCTGGAACGTATTGTTGCGAAAGCTGCTGCGGGAAGAATCAATCCGCGGGAAATCATTCAACTCAAACGTGCATTGGATGCGGTTGTGCCGGTGAAGCAAATCTGTACTGCTTTAGATCGTGAGGGATTGAAAAGAATAGGAGAGAAGTTGGATGTGTGCGAAGAACTTCGTGAACGCATCGGTCGTGAAGTGAATGAAGAAGCTCCTGCATTGGTTAACAAAGGTCACGTGATTGCTTCCGGTGTGAATGCCGATCTTGATGATCTTCGATCACTCGCATTTTCCGGTAAAGATTACCTGATCAAGTTGCAACAGCGTGAAAGCGAAAGAACGGGAATTCCATCTTTGAAAGTGGCATTCAATAATGTGTTCGGTTATTATCTGGAAGTAACGAACTCACACAAAGACAAAGTTCCTACCGAATGGATTCGCAAGCAGACATTGGTAAACGCCGAGCGATATATTACTCCGGAATTGAAAGAGTACGAAGAGAAAATTCTCGGTGCGGAGGAAAAAATCGCGGCGATTGAAACGCGTTTGTACAATGAACTTGTTGTGTGGTTGGGCGAATGGATCGTGCGCATTCAGACCAATGCTTCTCTGTTGGCGCGTCTGGATTGTTTACACGGATTTGCACGACTTGCAAAACGCAATCACTATGTGCGACCGCAAGTGAACGACAGTCTTATTTTGGAAATCAAAGAAGGTCGTCATCCTGTGATTGAGCAGCAATTGCCCGAAGGTGAGACCTACATCTCCAATGATATTTATCTGGATTCATCTTCGCAGCAGATTCTGATGATTACCGGTCCGAACATGTCGGGTAAATCGGCGTTGTTACGTCAGACCGCATTGATTGTATTGCTTGCGCAAGTGGGTTCATTCGTGCCGGCTTCGTATGCGAGCATTGGTATCGTTGACAAGATATTTACGCGCGTAGGTGCGAGTGATAATATTTCCTCCGGTGAATCCACTTTCATGGTGGAGATGAATGAAACAGCGAGCATTCTGAACAATCTCAGTGAACGCAGTTTGATTCTTCTTGATGAGATCGGTCGCGGTACAAGTACATACGATGGAATTTCCATTGCATGGTCAATTGCGGAGTTCATTCACGAGCAGGACAGGGCAAGAGCGAAAACTTTGTTTGCTACGCATTATCACGAGTTGAATGAGATGAGCGAATTGTTCCCGCGCATCCGCAATTTCAATGTGAGCGTGAAAGAAGTGGGCAATAAAGTGATCTTCCTGCGTAAGCTCATGCCGGGCGGCAGCGAACACAGCTTCGGTATACATGTTGCGCGCATGGCCGGGATGCCTGCACGTGTTGTAAATAAAGCAGAGCAGGTGCTAGGGAAGTTGGAGAAATCTCACAGTTCAGAACTCCGTGAAGGAGAAATGAAAGCAGCCGGAAAGGACGATATGCAGTTAAGCTTCTTCAAACTTGATGATCCTGTTTTGGAACAGATTCGTGAAGAGATTGTTAAAACGGACATCAACAATCTCACGCCTGTTGAGGCTTTGATGAAGTTGAATGAGATAAAGAAGTTGTTGGGTAAGTGAGTTTGAACAGTGATCAGTGACCAGCGAACGGTAAACAGCGAAAAGTGAACAGCGAACAGTAAACGGTCAACAGCGAACACTCAACGGTGAACGGTGAACAGTCAACGGTGAACTACTCATACTCCGGCGCCCAAGCCGCGAACAATTTATTCAGAAACAAGTTTTCTTCTTTCGTTATTACGTCATCCGCTTTCACCAATTGTACAGCAAAATCGAGAAAGTGATTGCGCTCATCTGCTGTAGAGTCTTCATAGAAATCATTCATCGCCGCATCGAAATGTTCTTCGTAAAACTGTTTCGGTAACGTCGACAAGTATTGAATTTCTTCATCGAGATTTACGCGAAAAGGAAAATTCTCTTCGAGATATGCTACGATAATTTGTCCTTCTGCTGTGGGAAACTCACCGTCGATTTCCGACAACATGAGCAGCATATGATAACCGGCAACCGGTTTGTTGAGTTTGTGCGTCTTTTGATACATGCATTAAAGGTAAGATTCTGTGGAGTGATTTCCGAGCTGCTGCCAGTAAACTGCCGCACCTCATCAAAACATAAAAAGGATCAAGCGACGCTTGATCCTTTTGCACTTAAACTGTACCCGGGACGGGACTTGCCTTCAGCGAGTCACTTTCGGGTGTTTCGGAAATGCAAAAGTCCAAACCGATGGTTTGACTTTTTATGTTTTTCCGAGCTGCTGCCAGTAAACTGCCGCACTTCTTCAAAACATAAAAAGGATCAAGCGACGCTTGATCCTTTTGCACTTAAACTGTACCCGAGACGGGACTTGAACCCGTACGGCCGTGAGGCCAAGGGATTTTAAGTCCCTCGTGTCTACCAATTCCACCACCCAGGCAGGAATCGAACTTCCTGATATAAAAAATCCTCTCAGCGAGAGGACTTTTTGAGCGGAAGACCGGTCTCGAACCGGCGACCTTAACCTTGGCAAGGTTACGCTCTACCAACTGAGCTACTTCCGCTATTGGGACGACAAAATTACAATACAAGGCGAATTCTCAAAGAAAATCGACATGAATTTTATTTCGATTCCTAAGTATTTGATGCACAATACAGTGTGAAAGCAGTTTTGATGCTGGGTGTGCGTTTTTCGCCCGGAATCAGCGACCAACAACGAATTTCTCAAAGGAATTCACGCCTTGCTCGTCAATTACAGAGAGCGAATAAATCCCTTCAGGCAACGTTGCAATGTTGATGGAAATCTGTCCGTTCACTGCGACTTTCGATCCTTCCTGCAGCAATTGTCCATTGATGTTGTAAATGCGGTATTGCAAATTACCACCGCCCGGATGCAGGACATTCAACTCATCTCCATTCACCGGATTCGGCCACACTGTCAACGGCTCTGCGATTTCACGATTTTCCTGAACAGTCAGTGTTGTACAATTCACACCGTAATAATTGCATGCAGCAGGATTTGTAAATGGCGCAGGAGATGAAAGCGCATTCGTGTAATCAATGTCAATCAGATGCTGAAAGTTGTCGTCGAAATCCTGAATAGCCGCTCCAATTTGTGTCGGTGTTGTAAGTCCTCCCCAATAATTTCCTTGCATGTTGTACACGAAGGAAGGTGAAGAAGTTGTCGGACAATTATCAGGTATAAACGGATAGAAATATGTGGTACAAACAACGGCTTTTTGTATGAAAGAATTGATGTTATTGCCGGTGATAACAGGGAATCTCACGCAAGATGGAAACACAAAATGAATTCTGTTGTTCGTTAATTCATTACCAACGATTACTTGCGTAGTGTCTGTTCCTCCGAGCAATCCGATTGCAACGCCGTAACAGTTTGCAATTTTGTTATTGAGAATTTGAATGTTGTTATTTCTTACTCTGATCACCATATCACAGGTAATGTTCTCAATACAATTGCTTTCAATTCTTGCCGGACCAATGAGATCAAACATTACTGATCCTAAATTGTTCTGAAAGCTGTTATTGTAAAAATGATTGTCCACGAATCGAGGTTGCTTATTCACAAGCGGAGCAAGAAACGGTTCGGTGTATACAATTAAATAAGTGTTATCATGTACAACACTGTTACGGAGTATGGAATTCGATTGATCGAAAAACAAACCGCTGGAGCAACAACTCACATCAAGATTGTCGAGCAAAGCATCGGAGGTGAGACAGTGAATAGTCGCGGTGTAATAGTAAAGGTCAATAGGAACCGGAATTGTTTCAGTAAAGTCGGCGTATGCAATCACGCATCCGCTGCCCGTGAGCGTGTCGTAATCAACAGCTGAGTTCATAATGCGGATTCCGCCCCAACCATTGTTCTGTCCCGGCTCTAACTGAAAAAGTATTCTGCTCTGTGGAGTTCCAATCGCGCGGATTGTCCCATTCACCTGAATGTATATTGAGTCTTTGAAACGGACTTCAACACCGGGATCTATGGTAAGTGTTGTTCCGATTGTAACAAGAATATTATTCGTTACCACGTAAGGACTAGAACTCAGCGTCAGTGTAGTGTTGGTTGAAATTACACCTCCGATCGGCGTTTGTGCTCTACATATTACTGCTGACAGTAAAGCGAACCAAAGTAACGTTCTTAATCTCATGTTTATTTATTTGAGTTAAAGTTAGCTCAACTGAAATAATGAATCTCCAGGTTTCAGAATTATTTCAACTTGTTTCATTTTTACGAGTCAATCGCGTATTTTGGCTCTATGCAATTTCGATATTTTGTAACCAGCATCGAAACGCGATATTATAAATTCATTTAATAAAAGTTGAATTACCAATGATCATACTTCAGATACAGATCTACCTCGTAGTTATTTTTATAATACTGATTGCCGGATTAGCACTCGCAGCTTGGTTTTTCAGCAAGAAAGCAAAAGTGAAACGCTTGCTCAAGAAAACACCTTCTATGCGAATCGGTGAATTTCCGGGAGGCGAGCCCGGTCGCGTTACAGGCCGTGTAATTTTCGCAGGAGAAACACTTTTGGCTCCGTTAACAGGACGCAAATGTTCCTATTATCAGGTTGAAGTGCAGGAGTACCGCAGTAGCGGAAAGAGCGGGCATTGGTATACGATAATCAATGAAGAGCGGGCAGGAGATATTGTCTTGAACGACGGAACAAACTATTGTATGCTCGGCAAAGGCACACTGAAGAGTTATCTGAACATGGATGCGAATTACAATTCAGGAACATTTAAAAATGCAACGCCGGAACTGGAAGCGTTTCTCGTTTCACGCGGCTATAAAAGCACCGGACTGCTTGGATTGAATAAAAGCATTCGTTACAAGGAAGGTATTCTCGAAGAGAATGAAGTTTTCACCGCAGCCGGAATCGGAACGTGGACAACAGGTCGACCTTCAAACGTAAATTTATCCGGCTCGCGTTATCTGCTTCTCGGACCAATGCCCGATGGTTGCATCTATCTGACAGATGATCAGAAGATGACGACGTGATATGATTTCGAATGTACGCTGCTTGCGCTAATGTTTGCGTACCTTGCACCATGCATCTGAAATTCGCATCAATTAACTCAGGAAGTAACGGAAACTGCTATTACATCGGTAACGATGAGCATGCAGTTTTGATTGATGCAGGAATTTCACGTCGTGAAACGGAACGTCGTATGCAGAAACTCAATCTGCGTCTGGATAAAGTTCGCGCGATATTTATTTCGCATGAACATATCGATCACGTTCGTGGCGTTGAAGGTCTTTCCAAGCGCTACGGAATTCCGGTTTATGTAACAGCGGCAACAAAAGGTAACAGCCACATTTTTATTCCGCACAATCTCATGCGCGACTTTACCGCCGATACGGAAATTACGATCGGAGATCTTACCGTAATTCCGTTTACAAAGCAACACGATGCTGCCGATCCGCACAGTTTCATCATCCGATTCAATGAAATCGTTGTAGGCATTATGACAGACATCGGTGCTGCGTGTGATCGCGTCAAACATTATGTTGCGCAATGTCACGCATTGCTGCTGGAATCAAACTACGATCACGAAATGCTCATGAACGGTAGTTATCCTTTCCCGTTAAAACAACGTGTAAGCAGTGATGTCGGACATTTGTCCAATGATCAGGCTTTATCGTTGGTAATGGAAAGCGGTTCCGATGAATTGAAACTGCTTTTACTTGGACATCTTTCCAAGGATAATAATCGCGAACAATTGGTGCGTGAAGTGTTTTCAGCATTGGAAAGCAAGATGCATGTCGATATCGCTTCCCGATTTAATGAAAGTCGCGTTTATGCAATCGAAAAGAAAACTGAAAGTATTTCTATTCGCACATTGACGGGTCAGTTGAGTATTTTCTAAGCGTTATTTCGCTGAAACAGCTTGCATTTCTGCTTCGTATTTACGATCTTTCGATGTCTAACCAATCTGCTCAACATGAGAAAGATATTTACAATCATTATAATGCTTATGTCTTGTGCTGTGCATTCGCAGTATTACATAAACAATTACACTGCTGCGGGAATGAATCCCGGCAACATGAATACCGATACCGAGTATCCTGTTGGCAGCGGATTGGATGCTTCGTGGACAACATTCCACAATCCATCTGCGAGTCCGTCATGGTCTGCGAATCAAACGATACCGTTTGCATTCAACTTTAACGGAGCTGCTGAAACTCAATTCAAGGTTTCCAACTCCGGATGTCTGACTTTCGATGTAAGCAGTGTCGTTGCGGCGCCATCCTTTACTTCTGTGTCTTTGCCATCGGCTACTGTTCCTGATAAATCGGTTTGTATATTGGGATTATCGGGAACAGGTGCGAATGATTATGTTGTAAAGAAAACTTTCGGAAGTGCACCAAACCGTCAGCACTGGATTTTCTTCACTTCGTATACCAACGGATCGGGATACACGTATTGGTCTATTGTGCTCGAAGAAACCACTAACAACATTTATGTTGTGGATCAGCGTAACAGCACAACACTTTCTACTCTTGCAATCGGAATTCAGGTAAACGCAACAACTGCATATGCACTCAACGGCGGTTCAAATAACGTTAGTGCGCTAGCAGGAACTGACCCTACTGCTGCGGATAATGCATATTATGAATTTGTATTCGGAAACCGTCCTAATGAAGACATGGCTGCGGTTGGAGAATCTGTTCCTTCATACCTTGTGCTTAGTCAGGCACCATTTAACATTGTTGCTGACTTCAGAAGTTTCGGAGCCAATAGCGTAACCTCTTACGGAATTAACTATGCGGTCAACAATGGTCCTGCTGTTACCGGAACTATCAACAGTGTTAACGTGGCAACTCAGGGAGCAACAACAGGTACACATCCTACAGGTTGGACGCCATCGGCTATAGGAATTTACAACATAAAAGTTTGGGCCGACAATATCAATGGAAATGCAGATGCAGTGAATTACAACGATACGTTTTATTTCGCGGTCAACGTAGTTGACACACTTACTATCCGCAAGTCGTGTATGGAAGTATTTACTTCTTCAACGTGTGGTCCTTGCGTTGCAGGTAACACCAATATGGACAATAACATTGTTCCGAACATTCAGAATTACACAATCATCAAGTATCAGCAGGATTTTCCCGGAAGCGGCGACCCTTATGCGAACACTGAAAGTGTTAACCGCAGAGGGTATTACGGAATCAATTCTATTCCGAGAATGGAAATCGACGGTCAGTGGGACGGCAATGCTGCAGGCTTAACCGTTCCGATTTTCAATTCATATCAGCAGATTCCTGCATTTATGGAGATCGGAATTAACACGGCGTATTATTCCGGTACTACAGTTACCGTAAGTGCGCAGATCAAACCTTTGATTACCTACGGCGGAAATAACTACCGCTATCATGTTGTGGTGATTGAGAATCAAACCACTGGAAATGTCGGTACAAACGGTGAAACTTCATTCAATCAGGTAATGATGAATATGCATCCGACTGAAACGGGTACGGCAATAACATCACTTACTGCATTAACACCAATCAACATTAATGTAAATGTTCCGATGGCTACTACGAACGTTGAGCAGATGTCGGATCTCATGGTTGTGATTTTTGTTCAGGACAACGACACGAAAGAAATCCTCCAGAGCGAGTGGATAAACGTTGTTCCTAATGGTGTGCAGGATCTGGATGAAAGCGGAAACGGAATTAACAACCTTTATCCGAATCCGGCGAGCGACCAGATTACAATGCAGTATTCGGTTTCGGAAAATCAACAGGTAAACTGGACCATGACCAATATGATGGGACAAACTGTGAAGCAAGGTGAGAACGAATCTGCTAATCAGGGCAAGAATCAGTTTGATGTGAACACTGCTGATCTTCCGCCTGGAGTTTACTTCATGAATCTGAAAACTAATGATGGAATCTACAGTCAGAAAGTAATCATTTCAGAGTAACAGATCACTTTGTAATATTGAAAGTGCCGGTGATGAGCCGACACTTTTTTTATTGAGTTTATCGGTATGTTTTCTTGGTCCTGTTGTTCGGAAATATTAGTCTGTTCAATTATTCGTGCCTCAGTGTCGGGTAGAGTTTGATATATGATTCTGAATATGCCCTCAAAAGTGCTTGCAATATCTCAAATGAAAAAGCCTTCCTCAAACTTGTTGAAGAAGGCTTTCTGTTAATTCTCAAAATTCAGTTAAGCGATCGTCCAGGTTTTGTCGCCTGAAAGAATGCGATCGAGCGGAGTAGAACCTTTCTTCGCTTTCACTGCATTGATCTGATTGATCAAATCGTCCTCGTATGTTGCGCGGTTCTCTTTGTAGAACACACCGAACGGACGTGGATTGTGAGGATTCATTGCAGGATTGTCGAACAGACCTGCAAGAAGTGTTGCTTTCATACGATCTGTTTCATCGTGAATCCACAGATCATTTACAGAAGCACCGCCTGCGAGATCAACAATAACCGGTTTCAATCCGTCAAGCTTGATTCCTTTATCGCTGTTCGCTCCGAATACCAGTGGCTTGCCGTGTTCAACAAACAAACACTCTTCCATCTTGGTTTCTTTCTCTGTGTAAGTGAAGAAAGCTCCGTCGTTGAATACAGGACAGTTCTGATAAATTTCCACGAACGCAGTTCCTTTATGCTCATGTGCACGCTTCAGAATAGCTTGCTGATGTTTCGCATCGCGATCCAATGTACGTGCTACGAAAGTTCCTTTCGCTCCAAGCGCAAGCTCAGCCGGATTGAACGGTTCGTCCAATGATCCGAAAGGAGTTGATTTCGTATTCTTTCCTTTTTCTGATGCGGGAGAATACTGTCCTTTTGTAAGACCGTAAATCTGGTTGTTGAACATCAGATATTTCACATTGAAGTTACGACGCAACAAGTGAATGAAGTGATTTCCTCCGATAGAAAGAGAATCGCCATCACCTGAAATCATCCACACATCCAGATTCGGATTTGTAGCGCGGATTCCTGATACTACAGCTGCAGCACGACCGTGGATCGAGTGCATACCGTATGTATCCATGTAATACGTGAAGCGTGAAGAGCAACCGATTCCCGAAACGAAAACCACGTCTTCTTTCTTTACATCAAATTCAGGGAATATACGTTGAACCTGTGCAAGGATAGCGTAGTCGCCGCAGCCGGGACACCATTTCACATCCTGATCGGAAGAGAAATCTTTCGCTGTAAGTTTTGCTGTTGTTGTATCTGCGCTCATCTTACTTGGAGTTTAAAGTTTGAAGAATACGTGTTTTCAATTCATCCACTGCAAATGGAAGACCTTGTACTTTGGTGTAGCTTTCTGCAGGAACAAGATATTTTCCGCGAATGATCATAGCCAATTGGCCAAGGTTCATTTCAGGGATGATAACCTTATCAAAACCTTTAAGAAGTTCACCAAGATTTTTCGGCATAGGATTCAGATAACGCAAATGAACGTGCGCTACATCATGTCCTTCAGCAATCAAATCGAGAACTGAAGTTTTGATAGCACCTTCTGTGCTTCCCCATCCGAGAACACAGATTTTCGCTTTCTCTTTTCCGCTTTCAACTGTTGCAAGAGGAATAGAATCAGCAATCTTGTCGATCTTCGCCTGACGCAAATGAACCATTTTCTCGTGGTTCGCTGAATCGTAAGAAACGTTTCCTGTTTCATCCTGCTTTTCAAGACCACCAATACGGTGTTCCAATCCCGGAGTTCCCGGCTTAACGCGTGGACGGACCAGTTGCTCATCACGACGGTAAGGAAGGAATTTGCCTCCCGGATTATTCGTTTCAGTGATGAAAACAGATTTGATCGGTTTCAGATCAGCAGCTGACGGGAATTTCCATGGCTCAGATCCGTTTGCGATATATCCGTCCGTAAGCAACATAACAGGTGTCATGTGCTCAATAGCGATTCGACATGCTTCGTAAGCTGCTCGGAAACAATCCGCAGGTGAAGATGCTGCAATTACAGGCATCGGAGCTTCACCGTGGCGACCGTAAATCGCCTGCATAAGATCGGCTTGTTCTGTTTTTGTAGGAAGACCGGTTGAAGGCCCGCCACGCTGTACGTTGATAACAACGAGTGGAATCTCTGTGATCACAGCAAGACCCATTGCTTCGCCTTTCAAAGCGATGCCGGGACCTGATGATGTAGTAACACCGAGAGCGCCCGCGTATGAAGCACCGATTGCAGAACAAATCGCCGCGATTTCATCTTCAGCCTGGAATGTCTTCACACCATTTGCGCGATACTTAGAAAGTTCGTGCAGGATGTCAGACGCAGGAGTGATAGGATAAGATCCGAGGAACAACTCGAGACCTGCTTTCTCAGCTGCGCAAATCAAACCGATTGAAGTGGCATGGTTTCCGGTGATCTGACGATAAACGCCCGGAGCCATTTTCGCTGAATCGATTTTCCAACGTGTTGTGAAAATTTCAGTTGTATCACCGTAATTGTATCCGGATTTGAGCGCCTTGATGTTGGCGTCCATGATTTCCTTCTTCTTTCCGAATTTCTCAGTGATGAAGCCGATTGTGTAATCCATGGATTTATCGAACATCCAGAAGAGGAATCCAAGAACGAACATGTTCTTCGAACGCTCAATTTCTTTCATCCCGAGACCGGTATCTTTCAAAGCTTCTTTAACCAGCTTTGTAACATCGATTTTGTAAACGGTATAATCCGAGAGTGTTCCGTCATTCAACGGATCAGCACCTTCAGGATATTTTGCAAGGTTCAGGTTCTTCTTATCGAAACCTGCAGTGTTAACGAGAATGATTCCGCCTTTTTTTACTTTATGAAGATCGCTCTTCAGACCGGCAGAGTTCATCGCGACAAGAACATCATACTCATCACCCGGTGTGTAAATTTCTTTACTTCCGAAATTCACCTGGAAGCCGGATACACCCGCAACCGTACCAGCCGGGGCACGAATTTCCGCAGGGAATTCAGGGAATGTACTCAAGTCCTGACCAAAGAATGCCGATGTATCAGTAAACTGCGTTCCGGTCAGCTGCATACCGTCGCCGGAGTCACCTGAAAAACGGATTACTACGTTCTCAGCGTGCTTCACTTCGATTTGCCTGCCGGCTTTCTTTTCAATTGTGTCCATGATTTTGTATGGTGTACGTGATAATTGCTGCTCAAAAAATTCTTCTTGCTTTCAAATCTGTTCAAGCAGAGCTCAAATTACATTTCCGGAATACATCCGACGATAATTAACTCACTGTGGCTCAGTTTTGATGTCGAAAAAAAATCTTGCAAATATGCTAATTAGGTCAAGTTTTTCAAAGTTTCTGACAAATATTAAAACTGCGGATTTTTCATGCATATTTGCCGGAACGAATAATTTCGTTGCGCTTCTAAAAACTTAAAAGTACAAAATGGGATCAGCAGCATTGATCATGCTCATTATCTGCGGCCTGGCTTTTGCCGGAGGCGGAATTTACCTTTCAAAAGTGCTGGCGAAAACCTCGCACAATCCGGTGAAAGGTGAAGCATATGAGTGTGGTATTCCGACAACCGGAACTTCATGGATACAGTTCAACGTCGGTTATTACTTGTTCGCCTTGATTTTCCTTGTTTTCGACGTCGAATTAGTGTTTCTGTACCCTTGGGCTACAGCAGCGAAAAGCGTTGGAGTGGTGGCGTTGATCGAGATCGTAGTATTCATGTTCATTCTCTTCATGGGTTTACTTTACGCTTACAGAAAAGGAGCTCTCAAATGGATGTAAAGTTCACAGTCAGTTCGTTAAATCGTTCACCGTTTCAATCCGGGAAGGAGTAACAAGATGGATATAAACAAAGAGAAGATGGGCGATCCGTTCCCGGGAACGGTTAATCCTACAAGCGACGGTGGAATTCTCGTTACCAAACTGGATGACGCCATCAATTGGGCACGAGCGAATTCTTTATGGCCATTGGTTTTCGGAACCAGTTGTTGCGCTATCGAAATGATGTCAGCCGCTTCCGCACGTCACGATTGGTCGCGATTCGGTTTTGAGGTTGCACGTGCAACTCCGCGACAAGCCGATCTTATCATCGTTGCAGGGACAATCGTAATGAAAATGGCCCCGGTACTGAAGCGGCTTTACGATCAAATGGCGGAACCGCGTTATGTGATTGCCATGGGTGCGTGTACGATTTCAGGCGGACCTTTCTTCTACAACACTTATTCCGTGGTGAAAGGTGTGGATCACGTTATTCCGGTTGACGTTTATATTCCGGGATGTCCTCCGCGTCCAGAGGCGTTGCTGCATGCAATGATCACACTGCAGGAGAAAATCAAGCACGAACCGTATTTCCGTAAACCGAAAACTGCTGTATGAACGCGGAAGAATTGAAACAGGAAATACTCGCTTTTCATCCTTCCGTTGTGTTTGATGAAGGCGGTCAGTTCGTAAATGCGAATATTGAAGGTGCTGATGTTCTGACATTGCTCACCGAACTGCGCAACCGTCCGGCTTTCGATTTCGATTATATGTTTTGCCTGACATGTGTTGATTACAAAACACATTTCACAATGTTCTATCATCTGCGTTCGCTTACTCATCGTCATGAATTGGTGGTGAAAGCGAAAATCGCTGATGTGAATGCTCCGGCTGTCGATACAGTGTCGCACATCTGGCGCACTGCGGATTTTATGGAACGCGAAGTTTACGATCTCTTCGGAGTGAAATTCTTCCGTCATCCTGACTTGCGCAGAATTTTCCTTGATGAAAACTGGCCGGGATATCCGCTCAGAAAGAATTACGAAGATCCTAACATGATTGAGCTGTGATAGAACATAATCTCTTAGAACCGGATATGATTACCGAGGATGGCGACTTCGTCATCAACATCGGTCCGCAGCACCCGTCAACGCACGGAGTTCTTCACCTCAAAGTGTGGCTCGACGGTGAAACGGTAAAGAAAGTGGAACCGCATCTTGGTTACATTCACCGCTCCATTGAGAAAATGTGCGAAAGTCTGTCTTATCGTCAGTATATTTTCTCAACAAGCCGTATGGATTATCTCTCCGCTCACATCAACAATCAGGCGTGCGCGCTTGCTGTTGAAATGGGATTGGGAGTTGAAGTTCCGGATCGTGCAAAAGTGATTCGCACCATTCTTGCAGAACTCACGCGTCTCGCATCACATGCTTTGTGGTGGGGATGTATGGGCCTTGATCTCGGTGCAGTAACTCCGTTCTTCTATGCATTCCGTGAGCGCGAGTTCATCAACGATATTATGGAAGAAACCTGCGGCGCACGTTTGACGCAGAACTTCATTGTACCGGGCGGATTGATGGCGGATATTCATCCGAACTTCGTTTCGAAAACAAAAGAACTCATCAAGATGTTCCGTGCGAATATCGACGAGTATAATCAGTTGCTGACGGGCAACGTCATTTTCCAGCAACGTACGAAGAACGTTGGTTTTCTCTCGAAAGAAGCAGCGATTTCATACGGAACCAGCGGACCAGTTGCACGTGCATCCGGTGTAAGCTGTGATGTGCGTAAGCATTATCCGTACGATGCTTATGATCGTGTTCAGTTCAAAGAAATTCTCGGAACTGCAGGCGATTCATGGGAACGTTATGTTATCCGCATTGATGAAATGCGCGAGAGTCTCAGCATCATCGAACAATTGATCGATAATATTCCTGAAGGCGATATCGTTGCGAAAACCAAGCAGGTTATCAAATTGCCGAAAGGAGAATTCTATTCCCGTGTTGAAACGGCACGCGGCGAATTGGGCGTGTTGCTCGTAAGCGATGGCGGATCTACTCCGTATCGTGTGAAATTCCGTTCTCCGAATTTCAGTAATCTTTCTGCTTTGGGTCACATCGCGAAAGGTTCTAAAATCGGTGACCTTGTTGCCATGATGGCAACATTGGATCTTGTAATCCCTGATGTTGACCGTTAAACTATGATCACACTCAGCGAAATAACGCACAGTATTCACGTCAAGCTCAGCGGTGCGATCACCAATGAAACGCTTCTTTCCATTACGGAAATGGCAATCGTTGGAATCATATTGCTTGGATCGCTTGTGATGTTGAGTTTCTTCCTCGGTTATATGGAACGTAAAGTGGCTGCATTTATGCAGATCCGCCTCGGACCAAACCGCGTAGGACCGAAAGGTTCCTTGCAGATTGTTGCAGATACCGTGAAACTTCTTTTCAAAGAAGGTTTGACTCCGAATGCTTCGGATAAATTCCTGTTCAATACAGCTCCTTACATCATGGTAATCACAACTATGTTGGTGATTGCTCCGATTGCGTATTCCAATGGATTTCAGATTTGGGATACAAGCATCGGTGTGTTGTATGTTTCTTCAGTTTCATCGGTTTCCGTTATCGGAATTCTCATGGCAGGATGGTCGAGCAACAACAAGTATTCTCTTCTCGGTGCGATGCGTTGCGGCGCACAGATTGTGAGTTACGAATTGTCAATCGGTCTTTCTCTTATTGCAATCGTTGTGCTTACAGGAAGTCTGCGCATGTCGGATATTGTAATGAGTCAGGCCGACGGCTGGTGGATTTTCAAAGGACACATTCCGGTGTTGATTGCATTCGTGATATTCATCATTGCATCTACGGCGGAAATCAATCGCGCACCGTTTGACTTGGCAGAAGCGGAATCGGAATTGACAGCAGGTTTCCACACGGAATATTCAGGAATGAAATTCGCGATGTTCCTGTTGGCGGAATACATCAACCTCTTTATTGTTTGCGCGATGGGCGCAACACTCTTCCTCGGAGGATGGATGCCGTTGCATTTCGGAGCAGACAACGCATTCAATCATGCGATGGATTACATACCGGGATTCGTTTGGTTCTTCGGAAAAACATTCTTCCTGATTTTCGTAATCATGTGGTTCCGCTGGACATTCCCGCGTTTGCGTATCGACCAGTTGTTGAATCTCGAATGGAAATATCTGCTGCCGATCAGTATGATCAATATCTTACTCGTAACAATCATTGCCATCTTCGGCTGGCACTTCTAAACTGAACATGGGACTCGGATCATATCTATCTACAGTATTCTCGTCGGTGAAGTCGCTTCTCAGCGGTATGAAACTTACGGGATACTATTTCACGCATCATAAGGAGATTGTTACGCAACAATATCCTGAGAACAAACGTGAAGGCGCATTGATTCTTCCGGAGCGATTCCGCGGAGAAGTAACCATGCCGCATGATGAGAACAACGAGCATCGTTGTACAGGTTGTCAGTCGTGCGAACTTTCATGCCCGAACGGATCTATCAAGATTATAACGAAGCAGGAACTTCAGCCTGACGGCAAGAAGAAGAAAGCGATCGACACTTGGGTATATCACCTTGATATGTGTACTTTCTGCAATCTATGCATTGAAGCTTGTCCTACACAAGCTATTGTAATGGGGCAGGAGTTCGAGCACAGTGTATTTGACAAGAAGAAATTAAAAAAGATTCTGAATAAGCCGGATTCAAAACTTAAAGCCGGAGTGGAATAATGAGTGCATCGACTATCATATTTTATATTCTTGCGGCCATCACATTAGGTGGAGCAATTCTGGCAGTAACATCACCGAAGATTTTCCGTTCGGCGATTTATCTCCTCTTCTCGCTCATCGGTATTGCCGGCTTGTACTTCTGGATGAATTTCGAATTCATTGCGGCGGTGCAGGTTGTGGTGTACGTTGGCGGAATTGTTGTACTCATCATCTTCTCGATTTTCCTGACGCAAGGTTCAGGGAGTGATATGAAGGATCCTGTGAAGATTCGTTCATTGTTTGCCGGACTCGCTGCGCTTTGCGGTTATTGTCTCACTTACTATGTAATTCAACGTACAGAGTTTCATCCGCAATTGGAACAAGGTTCTGCTGAAATTTCAGTGTCGCGCATCGGTGAACAGATGTTGAGTACAACAGAACATGGTTACCTGCTTCCTTTTGAAGTAGTAAGTATGTTGCTCTTATCGGCAATGATCGGATGTATTGTAATTGCAATTAAAACCAGAAGTATCAAATGAGCGATATCGGACTCGGACATTTTCTGATCGTGAGCACCATGCTGTTTTTCATTGGTGTTTACGGATTCATGACGCGCCGCAACATGATTACCATGTTGATGTCGGTGGAATTGATTCTGAATGCATGTAACATCAATTTCATTGCATTCAACAAATTCCTTTTTCCGAATCAGCTCGACGGAGTATTCTTTACACTGTTTGTGATTGCCATTGCTGCTGCCGAAGCTGCGGTTGCCATTGCAATCATCATCAACCTTTACCGTAACAGAAAATCAATTGATGCAGAAGATGCAGATATGATGCGTCTCTAAAATATAACGTATGTCAGATTCATTGGCACTCTTACTTGTACCCGCCCTGCCGTTAGCAGCATTCCTGCTGATCTTTCTGGTTGGACGTGTTTACTTTCCGAAGTTCTCCGGAATTCTCGGAACGGTAATCATGCTCGCTGCGGCGGTGATCAGCATGGCAACGGCCTACAAATATTTCTTTGTTACGGGAAAAGTTGACGGCGTTTATCAGCATTTGATTGCATTTAAATTCACCTGGCTTCCGTTTTCAGAAACTGTTTCCATCGATATGGGCGCCATCATGGATCCGATTTCCATGGTGATGATCTGCGTTGTGACGTTCATCTCATTAATGGTTCACATTTACAGTCTCGGTTACATGAAAGGGGAAGATCGTTTCGCGCTCTACTATTCTTATCTCGGATTGTTCACGTTCTCCATGCTCGGACTTGTGCTTTCCACCAACATCTTTCAGATTTATATTTTCTGGGAATTGGTGGGCGTTTCATCGTTCCTGCTGATCGGCTATTATTTCGATAAACCTTCTGCAGTAGCAGCGTCGAAGAAAGCATTTATCGTTACACGTTTTGCAGACGCAGGTTTCCTCATCGGAATTCTTGTGCTTTCGTATTACACGGGCACATTGGATTTCGAAACGATGATTGCTCGTTTGACAGTTCCGGGAAGTGAATTGACAGCAATCACAACGGCGGGATTCCTTGGAGTATCTGCATTGACTTGGGGATTGATGCTCGTGTTCATGGGCGGCGCAGGTAAATCAGCGATGTTCCCATTGCACATCTGGCTTCCGGATGCGATGGAAGGTCCAACACCGGTGTCTGCACTCATCCACGCAGCAACAATGGTTGTTGCCGGAGTTTATCTCGTTGCACGTTTGTTCCCGGTGTTCGCGATTTCCTGTCCTGTTGGATTGGATATCGTCGCATACGTTGGTGTTTTCTCATCCATGTTCGCTGCGGTCATTGCCTGTACACAAACAGATATTAAACGCGTGCTTGCATATTCAACGATGTCGCAAATCGGGTACATGATGTTTGCCTTGGGCGTTGCAGGTTACGGTGGAGAAAACGGACTCGGATTTACAGCTTCATTCTTTCATCTCTTCACGCACGCGATGTTCAAAGCGTTGTTGTTCCTTGGAGCGGGCGCGGTAATTCACTACGTACACAGCAACGACATGCGCGACATGGGCGGCTTGCGTAAGCATATGCCTGTAACGCACATTGCATTCCTGATCGCGTGTCTTGCAATTGCAGGTGTTCCGGGATTCGCAGGATTCTTCAGTAAAGAAGAAATTCTGACAGCAGCACACAACAGTAATCCGATTATTTACTGGTGCGCAATAGCAACAGCGGCGCTCACTGCATTCTATATGTTCCGTTTGTACTTCAATATTTTCTGGAACAAAGAATATCACGCACATCACTCCGATTCACATCACGGTGATGATCACCATCATGGTGAAGCTCCATGGTCAATGAAAGCACCGTTGATCATTCTGGCGTTGCTTTCCATTGCAACGGGATATATTCCATTCGGAAGTTTCGTTTCCAGCGACGGACTGGCTTTGCATTCCGAATTTCATCTGACATCAGCGATTCTTCCGGTTTCATTGGCGATCGGTGCGATCATCGTAGCCATGTTGTTCTACAGAAAGAAGAATGCAGTTCCGGATGAAATTGCGGGAGCGATCAAAGGAGTTTACACCGGCGCACTTCACAAGTTTTACATTGACGAATTGTATTTGTTCGTGACGAAGAAACTGATCTTCGGAATCGGAGGGACAATTGCGGCGTGGTTTGATAAGAACGTAGTTGACGGTGTTGTGAATTTCAGCGCCACTGTCGGTGAGAATTTCTCAGACACATTGAAGAAAATGCAGAACGGTAAAGTGCAGTCATATGCGATGTACTTCTTTACAGGAGTACTCGGGTTTGTACTGTTGTTTGTTTTTCTGTGGGACAAATTTTAATGAACGGATAGTAAAATGAGTTTATCAATACTGATCATCATTCCATTACTGACTGCACTTGCGGTGATTTTCTGCCGTAATGCGGAGCAGGTGAAATGGACTTCGCTCATTGGTTCGGTAGCGCAGCTGGCGATTTCCGGAGTAATGTTGTTTCAATTTAACGCGTTGCGTAAAGCCGGCGAAGTGGCGCAGTTTGTTTTCGAAGAAAAGTACACGTGGTTCAGTTCCATGAACATCAACTATCACATCGGTGTTGATGGTATCTCGATTGCAATGATTCTGCTTACCGCTTTTGTTGTTGTTGCAGGCGTACTCGTTTCATGGAATGTTTCATATCTCACAAAAGAGTTCTATTTGTTGCTCGTGTTACTCAGCACCGGCGCTTACGGATTCTTCATTTCATTGGATCTGTTCACGATGTTCTTCTTTCTTGAACTTGCAGTGATCCCGAAATTCCTTCTCATCGGAATATGGGGAAGTGGAAACAAAGAATACAGCGCTATGAAACTCGCATTGATGCTCATGGGCGGATCAGCGTTGGTATTGATGGGATTGTTAATTGTGTATTTCGGTTCTGCTTCTTCTTGCGGAGCGCCTACATACAATCTGATTGAGATCGCTTCGCATCGTTTGGATTTTTCAACGCAGATGTTTGCCTTCCCATTCCTCTTCGCAGGATTCGGTGTGTTCACAGCAATGTTCCCATTCCACACCTGGGCGCCTGATGGTCACTCTTCTGCCCCAACAGCAGCTTCAATGTTCCTTGCGGGAATCTCGATGAAGCTTGGCGGTTACGGATGTCTGCGTGTTGCGGTTTATCTTCTTCCGGATGCAGCCCAGGAGTATTCATGGATCATCGTATTGCTTTCTGCAATCGCGATTTTCTACGGTTCATTCGCAACCATGATGCAGAAGGATCTGAAGTATATCAACGCTTATTCTTCGGTGAGTCACTGCGGATTTGTATTGCTGGGTATCGGAATGTTGACTAAGACAGCAATTACCGGAGCAGTAATGCAGATGGTATCTCACGGTTTGATGACGGCATTATTCTTCGCCGCTATCGGAATGATTTATGAAAGAACGCATACGCGCCAGGTTGAGAAGCTCGGCGGATTGCTGAAAGTGATTCCTTTCCTATCAACGATTTTCGTGATTGCCGGTTTATGTTCACTCGGTTTGCCGGGTCTCAGTGGATTTGTTGCTGAGATGACCGTTTTCCAGGGAGCATGGCAGCGTCCTGAAACATTCTACAGACTTGCAACCATCCTCGGGTGTTTGTCAATTGTTGTAACAGCAGTTTACATCCTTCGTGCTTCCGGAAAAGTAATCATGGGGCCGATTGTTGATGAACACCACACGCATTTAAGTGACGCACGTTGGAATGAGAAACTCGCTTCGGTGATTCTTCTCCTTGCCATTCTTGCAATCGGAACAGCGCCTTTCTGGTTGACAGATTTGCTGAATCCGGGATCCGAATTAATAATGAACCAATTGACAGCGCGTTAATCGCTGAGTGAATATGGACATGAATTTTTTCATACTGATGAAACCCGAGTTGCTGTTAACAGGTCTCATCTTCATCATCATGTTTGCGAAGATTGCGAACCTGGCCGAGAATAACGGTCGTTTCCTGATACTCGTGAACACTTTACTCGTACTCAATTTCGTTGCCGGATTCTTCATGAATCAGGAAGGTACGCTGTTCAGCGGGATGTACATTACCAGCGATTCCATGGCTTTCGAGAAGAATATCCTGAACGGTGGCATGATGCTGATTTCATTGATGGCGTATGATTGGATGATGCGCTGTAAGAACACTCCTGAATATTACATGTTGTTGTTATCGGCGCAGTTGGGAATGTTCTTCCTGATTTCTTCCGGAAATTTCCTCATGTTCTATCTCGCAATGGAACTGGCAACAATTCCGCTGGCTGCGCTTTCGAACTTCGATCTTGATCGTCCGAAATCTTCTGAAGCTGCATTCAAATCCATCATGTCGTCGGCATTTGCTTCTGCCATCATGCTGTTTGGACTTTCATTGATGTACGGAACAACGGGCACTCTTGATTTCTCAGAAATGCAGATGCTCGTAACAGGTTCATCGCTGCAGGTCCTTGCGTTCATTTTCATCTTCGCAGGTATCGCGTTTAAACTTTCATTGGTTCCGTTTCACTTGTGGACAGCGGATGTTTACGAAGGTTCCCCTGTTCCTGTAACCGCAACGCTCGCGGTGATTTCGAAAGCCACATTCATATTCGTGTTCATGTCGACGATGTTCACAGTATTCGCAAACTTCTTCATGGTTTGGGATAAAGTGGTGATGATTTCGATTATCGCAACAATCACCATCGGTAACTTCATGGCAGTGCGTCAGACGAATCTGAAGCGCGTTCTTGCATTTTCTTCAATTGCACAGATGGGTTACTTGTTACTGGGTGTTGCATCAACATCTGTGCAAGGCGCTTCTTCCGTTCTGTACTTCATGCTTATTTATGTTTTCTCTTCGGTGGCGATTTTCGCTGTTGTAGGTTTGATTTTCTATCAAACAGGTAAAGAAGACGTAGATGATTTGCGCGGTTTCTATAAGAACAACAAATTGTTGTCGTGGGTAATGGCGGTTGCATTGTTCTCGCTGGCCGGAATTCCTCCAACTGCAGGATTCTTCGGGAAGTATTTCCTCCTGACATCGGGAGCTGCAAAAGGAGATTACATTGTTCTAACAGTTGCCATTCTTAATATGATAGTTTCGCTTTACTATTATCTGCGCATTGTGAAGGCAATGTTCATTGATAAGAGCGAAAATGACTTCGAACGCATCTCTGTAAGTCCTGTTGTTACGGTTTCAATTGTTATCTGTATTGCCGGTGTTCTCTTGACTGGAATGAGCGGTGAAGTTTACGAGCAGATTAAATCTCTTTTCATCGCATCTAACTGATATGGCACTTAATTCAACACATACATTCGAAGAAGTGGATGGAATTAAATGTTCCATCGTTGAGAAATTGGTTCAACCTGCACGTGTTGAATTTCTTAAAGCGTTGCTTGAGCTCAATGGTTTCACTGTTGTTGTTGCGGGCACTCCGCCACCAAAAGCTAAACCGGCTCCAGCACCTAAAGAAGGAGAAGCTCCTGCGCCTGTTGAACCGCCTCCGGCACCTACTACATTCACAGTTGGTGTAACAGACCTTACTTTCTCCCCAATGAACGCTGTGTTCAATCGTGAGCTGAAGGATTCTGCGGGAACAATTGTAACAGCTGCTTATTGGAGACAGGAAGAAGCCGATCCGCAGAAGGACGATTGGTATTGGTTTCATAAGAAGTAATTGCAACCTTTCGTCATAGCTGAGGCTACCCAATACACTTTTGTGCGTCTTTCAAATGTTCGAAGTGTGATCATGCGACTGTTATTAATACTGACCATTTCTTCTCCATTTGTAGATGCGTTTTCTCAGAACGACGACCCTAGAATTGCGTTAAGAGCACCGTCAGCTGATATTGCGTCTGTTGAGGTGAAAACAATACGTTATAGAGTCGGGAGAGTAGAAAATAAAGAGCGGACAGAATTACAACGTCTGCTGGATATCCATCCAAAGAAAGATTCGTTGTTTATAGACACGTTGAAACGCGAAAAGATTTGGTTTGGCCAGGATGGAAAGCCGGACTCTTCATTCTATGACTTTCATACTGTACATACAGACTATTATAGTCACTTCAGCGACTCTTCATGGTGCGTCATATCGAAGAGCGAGTATACGCGAAAGGACTCTACTGTTGTAGATGGTGATTCGGCTGTGACTTATACGTTCTATGATGGAAAATTAAATAACCGCCTGGTTTATTCCGGATCTGTTGCGCACCATATATTGGAGAAGAAACCTCAGAAGCATCCGAACTGGTACTATTGGGTGAGTAGCCCTGAAGATTCGTTCTGGGATTACAGGGCGGCCGGACTTTTCTGCAAAAGAATTGTTATGAGTACCGGGAGTATTGATACTGTTCTGTATAATGATGCCAGTGGAAAGTGGATTGTGAAAACTATCAACCATACGGATGCGAACGGTCGTTGCATTCGGAGCGATTATTACAATCGAGGCGCAAATCGTTTTGCGTTGGTTCGTTTGTGGGCGAACCATCACATTGGTGATGCTACTTTGTATTTAGAATGTAAAGGAGAAGCGATAAGTATGCGTTGCGAGCGGAAATACGATGCAGCCGGTTTGCTGATGGAAGAGACCTGGTATCAACCGGGAGCGGATCAACCACTATACAGAAGAACATATTGCTATTCGCTCCGTTGATTGAAGGATTGAAATAATACATTGTGCAATGTCAAATACGTTAAAAGTTCTCGTTCTGTGCACCGGCAACAGTTGCCGCAGTCAGATGGCGCACGGTTATCTGAAAATGTTCGCCGCAGACAAAGCTGAATTGTACAGTGCCGGTGTGGAAACACATGGATTGAATCCCAAGGTCGTTTACTTCATGAAAGAAGACGGTGTGGATATTTCTTCTCACACTTCTAATCATGTAGATGAATACGCGAATATCAGTTTCGACTATGTGGTTACGGTTTGTGATCACGCCAATGAACGTTGTCCTGTATTTCCTTCAACCGCCAAGAAGTTTCATCACAACTTTCCGGATCCATCCAAAGTTTCTGGTACTGAAGAGGAAATTGCAGCTGCATTCCGTAACACACGCGGAATGATTAAGGAATACTGTCAGAAGTTTGTTGCCGAAAATCTATGAAACGTTACCTCGCGGAATATTTCGCCACAACATTCATGCTGTTCTGCATTCTGTATTGCATTGATGCAGTTAAGGAAACATCACCATGGTTTTCGCTTACCGCTGCTTCTGCTGTTGCAGGAATTGCAGTGTGGCTGATGATTGTTCTGCTCAGAAAAGTTTCCGGTGCGCATATGAATCCTGCTGTGAGCACGGCTATGTATTTCGACAACGAACTTCGATTTACGGAATATCTCGGTTATGTGGTTGCGCAACTCAGTGGCTCTTTGACTGCGGCGTTTCTGATCGACAAGGTAAATGGAGGCGAATATTATCTCATGGGTGCAACGGAACCAACAATCAATGTGTGGTTGGCATGGATATGTGAATTCATTCTGACGTTCGCGCTGCTCATGGTGATTTATCGTTTTACTGATAAACGATTTCCCCGTCGCAACAAATGGGCTGCAGTTGCAATTGGAACAATTGTATTTCTGGAAATCATGGTTGCAGGTCCGTATTGCGGTGCTTCCATGAATCCGGCGCGTTCCTTCGGTCCGGCCATTGTGAAAGGTGAGATTTCATTCCTGTGGATTTACTTCGGAGCCACAGTTTCCGGGGCAATTGCTGCGCGATATTTCGATCTGCGTTTCAGAGCGAAAGCCGCGTAGTTCGGCATGTAATTCCGCTATTAAACATGCATGGTGAATAACAATTTCGCCGACACGGTATCAAACCGCATGTTTCGGGTAATTTTTGTATCCTGAACTATGAGTGCCAAGGCTAAATCGAAAGCAGGTGTAACGTTGAATCTTTTCGGAGAAGGTTACAACGTGCTGCGCTTTGATGAAGGGCGCTTGTCATTCGCAGAAATAGAACAACGTGCTGCTGAAATGAATCGTCCGCCGGAACAGGCCTTGCTGGATCTGGAATTTTACGATCCGTTTGCAGAACGCGGTATTAAATCATGGAAAGATGTGTGCGCTGTTGCTGCACGCGGTACTTCAGTAAATCGATTGTCGTGGTTGGAGGTTCGATCTGAAGGACGCAAGCGCCGTACTTCAACGCTGGAGGAATTGTTCCTCGTGGAAACATTATTCCCCATTTGCGAATACACTGTTACGGAAATGCCTATCGTGAAAAGTATCAACGGTTCGTTTTACATTCTCGAGAAAGAAGTGGGCAAACTTGATACATTTTTCCTCGAAGGAAGCATGGCCGATCTTGAACATCTTGCTTTCACCTTGAACCGATTCACTTTTCCGGAAAAGAGTCTGTATCTGCTCGCGAATGTTTCCTGCAACAACGAGCCTTTGGTTCGCAAGGATCCGGATACTGTGGTTTCGAAAATGAGCGTGATTCTCACCTGAATTCTCCTCTTAAATCCTAATTTTGGTCCGTGATCAGAAGTACGCTCCTTCTTTTTCTTCTGTTGCTGGTGAATATCGTTTATGCGGATACTTCGCGTGTCCACAATGCGTATCGTTTGCCGCGTGCTGTTGAGCATCCTGTTGTTGACGGTGTACTTACCGATGCAGTTTGGAACAATGCCGAAAGTGCAGATGGATTCATTCAGCAATCTCCGAATCCGGGAGCTCTTGCACGACAGCGTACGGAAGTGAAAGTGATTTATACCGACGATGCGATTTACATTGCTGCCCGCATGTTCGATTCTTCACCCGACAGTATTCTGCATCAGCTGAGTCCGCGTGATGAATACCAGAACAACACTGACGCATTCGGAATATTGATTGATCCTTATCACGACAAACGCAACGGATTTTTCTTTGCAGTAACCGCAGCAGGTGTGCAAACGGATTCGCGCTACGTGTTCGATAAATCAGATGTGTCACTCAACTCTGTTTGGTTCAGCAAAACGATGATTGATACACAAGGTTGGACAGCGGAAATTAAAATTCCGTATCAGGCGATTCGTTTCCCGGGTGCGCAGAAGCAGGTTTGGGGAATCAATTACACGCGCATCATTCGCAGATACCGTGAGCAATCGTGGTGGAACACCGTAGATCCGAACAAAGCGGGAATTGTGAATCAGTGTGGTGATCTTGCAGGAATAGAAGATATTCAGGCTCCTGTGCGATTGGCGTTGTTGCCATATGTTTCCGGTTACTACGAATTGTACGACGGTCGCAGTGCAAATTCTTTCAACGGTGGAATGGACGTGAAGTACGGAATCAATGAAAGCTTTACGCTCGACATGACACTGATTCCGGATTTCGGTCAGACGATCAGCGATAATCTCGTATTGAATCTTTCACCGTTTGAAGTTCGATATGATGAACGCCGCTATTTCTTTACGGAAGGAACGGAGTTGTTCAATAGAAACGATTTATTCTATTCGAGAAGAATAGGAGCGAGGCCGCGATATTACAACACAGCAGATGATTCTCTCGGCGCGAATGAATATGTAGATAACAATCCGTTGACCACGCGATTGTACAACGGAATAAAGATTTCAGGTCGTACACCATCAAAGACGGGCGTAGGTTTATTCAATGCTATTGCAGCTCCTTCGTTTGCAGAGATTCGTGATTCCGTTTCTGAAACAACACGCGAAGTGGAAACATCTCCGTTGTCGAATTACAGTGTGTTTGTGGTTGAGCAGATTCTCGGACAGAATTCCTACGTGGGATACATGAACACATTGGTGTTGCGTGCGGGAACGACAGACAATGCCATGGTGAACAGCGTGCAGTTTCGTGTAGCGGCTGATCAAAACCGATATGCGGTGGAAGGATATATCGATCACAGTATTGTGCATGGATTGTCTGCCAACGGTAATCAAGGATATCGATATCATTTGGAAGGCGGTAAAATCAAGGGGCCGTTCATCGCGAAGTTCCGTCATCATTTGGTGAGCAACACTTTTGACAGTAATGATCTCGGTTACCTCGATCGGAACAATTATTACAATTACGGAACGACCATTGGTTACAATTACTTCAAACCGTTCGGACGTTTCATGTGGACGATCAACGAAGTGAATGTGGATTTGTCGTTCATGTACGATGCGAACCAAAGAACATTCTTCACTATTACAGGGAAGCATATTTACACCTTCCGGAATTTTCTCACTTGCGGAATCAATTGGTTGTCGAATCCGATTATGAACTACGATTACTTCGAAACGCGAACACCCGATCGCTTTCTTATTTACCCGAAGAATTATGAGTTAGGCGGATTCATTTCATCTGATTACAGAAAAGTGTTGTCGCTGGATGCAAGTACTTCGTATCGCATTTTCCTGGAACGAAACAGAACTATTTTCAAGTATGCTGTTGCACCGCGCTGGCGTGTGAATGATAAGTTGTTCCTTGTGTACCGCTGGGAGCAGGAATTGAAGAACGATAATATTGGTTTTGTGGCGAGAGAAGTTGACTCCGATGTTGTATTCGGCTTGCGGAATCTTAATACAGTAACGAGCACGCTGACGGGAACGTATATTTTTACGAACCGCATGGGCTTGTCGCTGCGTGTGCGCCATTATTGGTCGGAAGTTTCTTACAAGGATTATTTCCTGCTTCTTGAGAATGGAGGATTGACGCATTACGATTATACAGACAATGCGAACATCAGTTTCAATGCGTTCAATATCGATTTGATTTACACGTGGCAGTTTCTGCCGGGCAGTGAGTTGAGCATTGCATGGAAGAACAGCGTGTTGAGTTCAGGAACAACTTTGTATGGGTCGTACATTGAAGATGTGGATCACATGTTCGATGCGCCGGTGAGCAACAGTTTATCTGCGAAGCTGATTTGGTATCTCGATGCCGGACAATATCTCAAGCGCAAGCGTTGATTATTTCTTTGCGGGAACAATGTTGTACGCGTTCGCCACGAGAACACTATGCGCCAATGAAGTGACGCTTTGTTTGGTTCTCAATTCGACACTGTAGTTCACGCCCGGTAAAGCATCGAATCCATTCAATGAGAATTCTGATTCAGGATCAGCGAAGCTGAACATCACATCTTTCATAAACACTTTCGATGTAAATGTAAATCGCTTCACACCGCTTGTGTTATCTGCATTGGCTGTAAAGGAATATTGCGGAGCAGGAAGTTTGAGTTCTGAATATTTGCATAGCGTGGCAACACGTTCAGCGGTATTGTATTTTTTCTGATTGTCAGGTATCAAGTGCGCATGAACATATCCTTCATTCAGCGGAAGCAGTTTGCTCAGTTCTGATTTCGCAAATCGCAGATAGATTTCCGAAGAAACAACAGGAAGATCAACGCGAATTACTTTGGAGTAAAATGATTTTCCATTGAAGTCGTTCCAGTCAAAAACAATTTCACCGCTAATCGGACTTTCATATTCGTTGATGATGCTCACGAATACTGAATCGTTGGTTGTCCACACTGAAGTCATGATCGGTGCATATAATCGTTTCAATTCGTGCCACGCCATTTTCTTTCGTCCGTAATAATCTTCCACAGACCATGATGTCACCGGCCAGCAATCGTTGTATTGCCAGAACAAAGTTCCCATACAATACGGCATTGCACGACGATGCGCTTCGATTGCGGTACGCATGGCATCACGTTGCAGCACCTGCGAAAAGTAGATGTAGTTTTCACCCATCAACGTATCAATTCCGTAATCGCGTTTCATGTAACGTGAAATCGTTTGATAGCCTGTTGGATGTTTCTGATGCTGACGAATCGTGGAATCATTCAGCCAGTTGGAAACATCTGCGCCCATTTGACTGAACGTGTGAACGGAGGGGCAGCCTTGAAAACCGTATTCGGAAACAAAGCGACCGACATGCGTTTCGTAAGATGTAAACGGTTCATCGCCCCACCAAACACCCCAATAGTGAACGTCGCCTTCTTTATATGCTTCTTCGCGTCCCCAACCATTCTTCGGACTCGATGACCAATAACCATATTCATCATGCACTAGTTCGCCTGACATCATATAGTTCATGTGCGAATTGAAATTGATGTAATCGCTGTAAATGTCATCCTGGGTTTTCTTGTCGTAGTTAAACTGCTTCTGCCAGCCCCAATTGGTCCAGCCTTCGTAGTTTTCATTATCACCGCACAACATTACAACGCTGCAATGTCTGGTAGTACGTTTGATAGTTTGCTGTAACTCCGATTCAAGATCAGAGCGCTTGAAATGCACAGCATACGGATACATGGAACAAGCGAACATCAGATCCTGCCACACCATCAGTCCCAATGAATCGCATATGGAATAAAAATAATCCGACCCATATACGCCGCCGCCCCACACGCGCACCATGTTCATGTTCAGTAGCTGCATGTCTTTCAATTGCGATTCCGTTTTCGATTGTGTAACGCGCGGCACGAAATTATCCTGCGGAATCCAGTTAGCACCTTTACAGAACATGCGAACGCCGTTAATTCGTAACACGAATCCTTTTGTAAGACTGTTCTCCCAGGTTACCTGGCGAATCCCGCATTTCATTGAGGACTCATCACGATATTTCCCTGCCTCGAGAATCAGACGAACATCGTACTGATAAGGTTCTCCATAACCATTGGGCCACCATAGTTTCACATCGCTGATTGTAAAAGGTAATATGATTTCATTCGTATCGTTAGGATCGAATGTCCGGAATGTTGCGCTCTCAACACTTTTACCGTTGATTTCGATTGTGTACGAGACCGGTTTTTTGCTCGCGCTGAAATACTGAAGTTTAATGAAAGCGGATGCAGTATTGTTTGAAATCATTTGTGTTACAAAACGCGTTTCAACAATTTTCAAACCGCTCCATGCTTGCAGCGTTATCGGTTTCCAGATTCCGCTGGTTACCAATCGCGGGCCCCAATCCCAACCGAATTGATATTGCGCTTTGCGAATGTAAACTCTGTCGCCGCCCGGGTATTCGATATTCCCTGCAGCAGCGCGATTCTCTGCAATCAATTGCGCAGCCGGAAGGAAAATAATCTTCAAGGTATTCTTCGCTTTGATGAATCGTTTCACATCAACAGTATGAGCAACGAACATGTTTTTCGAAGTGAGAATCAACGAATCATTGAGAAATACTTTCGCATAGGTGTCGAGTCCTTCGAAGTTCAGTTCGATGTGCGATTCTTTGAGAATACTTTTGTCGCAGGTAAATTCATTTATGTATTCCCAGGTTCTGCTTTCCACCCATTGCACTTTATTTTCGTTGGTGCCGATGAAAGGATCCGGAATCAGTTTGTTGGCGAGAAGATCGGTGTGAATTGTTCCCGGTACACTTGCCGGCAAATATTGCGAAGGTTGAAATGCTTCTTTGAATTTCCATCCGCTGTTCAGTGCGGTAATGGATTTACCGGAAAGAGCAAATGAATTTACCAGCAGCAGAAACGCAATGAGAATGCGGGAAAGCATAAAGTCGGTAACGTAAACGGGGGTTATTGAATGCAAGCGAAGTTACGCATTCAGTTTGGCTTTCATGTCGCGGATAAAATCAGGATCGGGTAATACGTGAATGCCGAAACCGGAATCCGGAGCCATGATTTTCTTGCGTGCAGATGCGTGAAATTCCATACACGTGGTTTGTGATGCAATGGCGGTGATGTTCGCAGGGTTTAATCCGCCGGCCACAAGAATGGTGATCTCATTACCAAAATTCTCGTGCAGTTTACGCAACATAGGAATTCCCATTGCTGCTGATTTCTCCTGCGCAGAGGTGAGCACGCGTGTGACACCGAGATTGATGAGTTTCTTAATCTCAATCTGCGGGTGAATGCACACATCAAATGCTCTGTGAAATGTTACCGGTCGACCTTCTGCAATGTGAACGGCTTCCTCCATGAATTTCTCATCCACCATGCCATTGCTCATCAATGCGCCTGTAACAATGCCATCGGCACCGGCTGCAATGGACAAAGCCATGTCGCGGAACATGATTTCCTTTTCCATTTCGGAAAAGCAGAAATTTCCTCCACGCGGGCGGATCATCACCTGCACGGGTACATTGATTTCCTGCTTTACAAACTGGATAGTCGCTGCTGTGGGAGTCAAGCCGCCTTCTACATAACCGCTGCAGAGTTCGATGCGGTCAGCTCCGCAATCGGCTGCAATCATTGCGCCTTCGGGACTGAATACTGCGATTTCAAGGACTTTCTTCAATGGGGAAATGCTTGATTGAGGCTAAAATAGGTGATGCTATGTTGCGATGGAATCACAAACTATACTACTTTTGCGCACCTCATTGTTAATCATTTAGACCATAAGCCGATGCTTGTTGTAAAGAAATCCAGAATTAAAGGTGCCGGAATGGGCCTGTTTACTACCAGTCCAATCCGTAAAGGTGACGTAATTGTTGAGTATAAAGGAGAGCGTATGACCTGGGCGAAAGCCATGAAGCGTTACGATAACGATATCACTGCTGCACGCTATCTGTTCCACATTACGGATCAGAACACTGTGGATGCTCAACTTACATTGGACGCTTTGGCACGTTATGCTAATGATGCCAATGGCCCGGGAAAGACGCGATTGAAGAACAACGCGGAGTACGGCGTTATCAAAGGCAGACCATACATCCTTGCTTCTGAAAAGATTGGAGCAGGAGCTGAAATTCTGGTGGATTATTCCGGCGATTATTGGGAAGTAATGCTTGCTGAAGAGAAGGAGAAAGAAGACAAGAAGAAAGGCAACAAAACAAAAGCAAAGAATAAGAAAAAGAAGTAGTCTAAAACACTTCTATTTCCGAAACGAAAAGCCATGCCGGATGTCCTGCGCCGGGTTGACCTTCGGGAATTTCATTTTCAGGAATAATAGTAACACGAACGAATCTCGCTTGGGTCTGTACCAGCGGGATTCCTCGCTTTTGGAGGCTTGCGTATTCCGGTTGGCGTTTGGATTGTTCTGCCTTTACAAAGTTTTGTCCGTCTGTTGAGACTTCAATCTGAAAGTCTTTAGGGAAATAGA
>Ga0172372_10001025_pt1 | contig 43131 bp, 41 predicted proteins | sample LakKiv5m_2_FD_114544 | JGI IMG/M metagenome (GOLD analysis project Ga0172372, IMG submission 114544) | Freshwater microbial communities from Kabuno Bay, South-Kivu, Congo - kab_092012_9.5m | ecosystem: Environmental > Aquatic > Freshwater > Lake | place: Democratic Republic of the Congo...
TACCACCGATACTCTTAGCCGGTAAAAAGTAATTAATGGAGGATTCGCATAGCGGCCGAGTGCGCACGCTTGGAAAGCGTGTGTAGGGCAACCTACCGAGGGTTCAAATCCCTCATCCTCCGCCAGTTTTTAGAAATTTCGTAAAAAGTCCAAATTTAAATCAAGTGGTTTACCTAACCAGCTTGCCCCTGTTGTGTGGTCATACAGGTGATCGCCTGTTTTTTCATGAATCAAAATTGAGCATTCTTTTCTGCTTTTGGTTAATAATGTAGATATTTCATTAAGTCTTTCACTTGATATATGGGCTTCAAACATTGGAAGTGGATGTGGGCCAATAGGTTTTTCAACAAATGCAAAGCATTGGACTTTATTTTCTAGCAAAACTTTATTGAGTAAAATTGCTTCATCACGCTCTTCATTATTTCGCCAATAAACATGGATGTCGTAATTCAAATTAAATCTCAACTCCAATGTATTTAGTTTCTAGAAACTCCTCAATTCCAGCAAAGCCACCTTCACGTCCTAAACCAGATTGCTTAACGCCGCCAAATGGCGCAGCTGGATCTGAGATAACTCCTTTATTTATAGCCACCATGCCAGATTCAAGGGCTTCTGCAACTCTTAATGCGCGTTTTAAATCTTTCGAGTAAACATATGCGATAAGACCAAACTCAGTTTTATTTGCTAGCTCTATTGCCTGCTCATCTGAAGTGGTAACAACAATTGGTGCAACTGGACCAAAGATTTCTTCTTTTAATATTGGATTATCTTTATCAACAGTTAACACCGTGGCTGGATAAAAGGCACCAGTACCAGCTGGTGTTTTACCACCAGTCACAACCTGTCCACCTTTTGTAATCGAATCATCTACTAATTGCGCAATTTTATTGCGTTCTTTAACAGAAACACTTGCACCAAGTTGGGCACCAGCTGAAGTACCTGAAGCCATCTTTAACTTACCCATAGCATCAGCTAACTTACTTGTGAACTCACCTGCTACCTCACTGGCAACATAAAATCTATTTGCAGCTGTGCAGGCAGCGCCACCGTTTCGCATCTTGGCAAGAAGTGCGCCAGCTACTGCATCATCAATATTGGCATCTGCCAAAACTAAAAATGGTGCATTTCCACCTAACTCCATAGAACATCTAATAACTTGATCTGCTGCCTCTTTTAATAAAATCTGCCCAACATAGGTAGAGCCGGTAAAAGATAAATTAACTACTCTGGGATCTTTTAACATCTTGGCAATTGCAGGACCTGATGGCAATGGCAAAATTAAGTTAACTACACCTGCTGGCACTCCTGCTCGCTCTAATATTTCAACAATCGCCATTGCAGTCAGTGGTGTTTCACCTGCTGGTTTTAAAATAACGGTGCAGCCAGCAGCAAGTGCTGGTCCAATTTTTCTTGTTGCCATAGCAGCCGGAAAGTTCCATGGGGTAATTAATAATGAAACACCAATTGGTTGTTTGGTTACTAAAATTCTCTTATCGCCATTTGGCGCAGTTCTAAACTCGCCATTTATCCGAACAGCTTCCTCAGAAAACCATCTAAAAAACTCAGCTGCATATAAAATCTCACCCTTAGCATCACTTAAAACTTTTCCATTTTCTTTAGAGATAATTCCAGCTAGCCGGTCAGACTCGGCCACCATAATCTCAAATGCTTTGCGCAGAATCTCACCCCGAACACGTGGGGCTGTCTTTGCCCAAGTTTTAAAGGCTCTACTTGCTGCATCTATGGCAGCAGTGCACTGCGCATCACTTGCAACTGCAACATTTGCAATTACTGACTCATCACTTGGATCAGTTACAGCAATAGTTGATTGGCCATCAAGCCATTTGCCATCAATAAATAGTTGGGTTTTTAACTGCATAAGGTAAGCATACGCGCACTTTTAACGCTTAAAAAATCAAGGTAAAAACAGGCGTATACTTAAATCCTTACTTCGTATAGGAGTGTGTGTAACAAATTGCCTAAGTCCTGGAGTGATAACGCACCTGCCCCAAAGGTGTTAACAGAGCATGCACATCTAAAAGACCCGATTGCATATCGGATAAAAAACCTCTTCTTAGGTAAACCTATTAATCGTCATGCGTTACGTGATCAGCGGTTATCAAAAAAACATGCTTACGGAGTTTTATCCTCAGACTGCATATCATCTAGTGCTTACGGCGGCGAGCAGATATTAGTTGCCCTTATTCCAGCTTTTGGCTTAGCCGCTTTTACTATCTTCACCCCAATAGTTGGCATTATCTTGATTATGTTATTAATAATCACCTTTACCTATCGAGATGTAATAAACACCTATACAAAAACTGGTGGAGCATATGTTGTGGCAAGAGAGAATTTTGGCAAGGTAATCTCACAGATTGCAGCAATTGAATTAATTTTTGGTTATATATTAACGGTGGCTATTCAAACAGCAGCTGGGGTTGCTGCGATTATCTCTGCCTTCCCAGAGTTAACAAATTACAAGGTGCTGCTTACAGTTTCAGTAATTTCACTTTTAACCTATATAAATCTTCGAGGCATTAAAGATGCAGGTCTTATATTTGTTATCCCATCCTATTTATTTATTATCGCCATGTTTACCGTATTCTTATTTGGTTTATATCGAAACTTCACTGGCAACCTACCTACCTATCCAACAGATACACAAGGATTACTCCCACTAGGTGAGCCACAAGGATTATTAAGTTTGGCAGCAATACTTTTAGTATTAAAAGCATTTGCCAATGGCAGCGCATCATTAACTGGACTTGAAGCAATTTCAGATTCAGTCGCATTGTTTAAAGAGCCAGAACATAACAATGCTCGAAAGACTTTAATGCTAATGAGTGCCACATTAGCTACCTTAATAATTGGTATTGCTTGGCTTGCTCACCAGGTAGTTGCCGTTCCATATCAAGAAGGAACACCTACTGTGATATCCCTAGTTGCTCAAGCTGCTCTAGGCGATAATCTTTTTGGTCAAGGTTTTTATTACTTTGTGCAGGCATCAACCACATTTATCTTATTTGCTGGTGCTAATACCTGCTTTAACGCATTTCCAAATATGGTAAATATTGTGGCAAATGATGGATTTTTACCTAAGCAGTTAACTAAACGTGGTCATAGATTAGCTTTTTCAAATGGAATTATCTTTATCTCATCCTTTGCCGTAATCCTAGTAATCGCTTCAAATGCCAGCATTACTACCTTAGCTGCGATCTATGCCTTAGCTGTCTTTATTGGTTTTGCACTTACTGGCTTTGGTATGGCAAAGCGCAATCGAGGTAATAAGGGTAAGTTTTATCTGCACCTGGCAACTGGTGTAATTGCTATTACTACAGTAATTTTATTATCAGCTCTTAAGTTTGCCGATGGTACATGGATCGTTGTAATCGGAACGCCGGTTGTTGCATTTATCATGCTTAGATTTAACCAACGATACTCTCAAGAAAATCAAGCGTTGATTGTTTCAAGTAAAGATTCCAGAGCAACATCTATTACTAGACATGATGTAACGGTACTGATAGATAAAATTGATATTGCAACAGTTGGTGCAATTAGATATGCCAGAAGCTTAAAGCCAAGAAATATTAATGCCGTTCACTTTGTCATCGATGATAAGCGGGCTGAAGGATTAAGTTTAGGCTGGAAAAATAATCCAGCCTTTGCTGATATCTCACTTGAATTAATTGATTGTCCAGATCGAAGGTTGGTTAACTCAGTAGTTGATTATGCACAAAGTGTGACTGCAGCTGGGGATGTAGAGCTAACCCTGTTGCTACCAAGACGGGCGTACTCAAAGTTTTTAGGCAGATTACTGCATGATCAAACCGCTGAATCTATCGCTGGACCTATTTCACAAATTCCTCGCGTAGTTGCCACGATTATTCCATTTGATGTGCAAAAAATTATCTCAGGTCAAGGCGATAACTTTGCTACTTCAAGTAATTTAGCTAATAATAATTTGGATAAAAAACCAAGTCAGAGTAATCCGGTAAGAGCACAGAGTGTGCTAACTCAAACACCAAATGTAGGAAAAAATAATGAACCTACCTTGCATTACCAAGAAGAGGTAAAACCAATCAGCCAGATTAGCTGGCGAAAGCGCGCCCATGTACAAGGTGTGGTTAACTCAATTAAATCAGCACCAACTGGTGCCTCACCAGTAGTTGAGGTTGAGATTTGGGATAGTACCGGCGGTGTTACTCTGCAATTTTTAGGCAGACGAGAGATCTCAGGACTTGAAGTAGGTGCTCAATTAAAGGCAGAGGGCATGGTGGGTGAAAATAATGGTCAATTAATTATTTTAAATCCATCATATGAAATTATTCTTTAGTAAGTAATTAACGCCTTTTTATAAAAAAATCTCTAAGTAACTCAGCAGACTCATCTGCAAGTAAGCCTGTAATTACCTCTATTTTATTTGGCAACCTTGGATCTCGAATTAGATCCCATACTGATCCTGCTGATCCTGCCTTTTCATCAAATGCACCAAAGACAACTCGGGCAAACCTACTTTGGGCAATAGCACCAGCACACATCGCACATGGTTCAAGAGTTACCACCAAAGTTGCATCATCAAATCGCCATGAGTTTAAAGTTCTAGCAGCATCCCTGATTGCGATTAACTCAGCATGAGCTAGTGGATCATTATTTTTTTCCCGTTCATTTTTACCACGACCAATAACTTCACCATTTTGATTTACTACAACTGCACCTACCGGTACATCATTATGCTCTGCTGCATCTTTTGCAAGATTGAGTGCCTGCTGCATTAACTCTTGGTAATCCACTAATTAATTTCAATCACCTGATTAAATTGTTCGCCAAAACCTAATCTATTTGCAATTGCTTCTAGTTGTTCATCTGGATATAACTCTGTGTCATCTAATATTGCAAGTAACTCCATCTGACTTACACCTAAATCAGATAGTAAATCTATGTCTCCACTCGGTTGAGATTCATCCTCTTCTTGCGGAAACTCTAAGTCCAAAATCTCAACTAACTCTGCTGCTACCTCGTAATCTAAAGCATAGGTAATATCTGAGATCATCATCTGCATTTGATCTCCTAATACTCTGCCAATAATTACAAACTCATCTTCGATTGCAATTAACGCAATAGCGCCACCATTTGTTTGTTGACTCTTTAGCGCATCAATAATTAAACCAAGATCTCGAGTTGAGTTAAGGGCGGAGGCATCCCATCTGCCATCCTCATGCCAGGCAATACATCCAAAATCTACTGACATTTAGATCACACCTCCTCGCGCTCTTTTGTGCTCAAGTGGCTTTCGCCCCTTATTCTCCCTTTAATCTGCAGTAATTGGTAGTAGGGCTTAGGGATTGTAGAGTTAAAGGTATGAAAATTCATATTGCAGACCACCCACTGATCACACACAAGTTAACAGTGCTGCGTGATGAGAAAACCGATTCACCAACCTTTCGCCGCCTTACCGAGGAGATTGTCACCTTACTTGCCTATGAAGCTATGCGTGAGATTAAAACTCACCCAGTAACGGTTAAGACCCCAGTAGCAAATGCAAGTGGTGCTCACATAACAAAACCAGTTCCAGTTGTAGTGCCGATCTTGCGAGCAGGTCTTGGCATGTTGGAGGGAATGAGCAGGCTGGTGCCAACTGCTGAGATTGGATTTCTAGGAATGGTGCGGGATGAAAAAACTTTAAAAGCCTCAACATATGCCAACCGATTACCGGAGGATTTAACTAATCGTCAGTGCTATATCTTGGATCCAATGCTGGCAACTGGTGGCACATTAGTTTCAGCAATTGAATTCTTAGCAGCAAAAGGCGCTGTTGATATAACTACAATTTGTATCATATCTGCCCCAGAGGGTGTTGCAGTATTAGAAAAAGCTTTTGCGCAAAGCAAGTTAAATTTAAAGTTAGTAACTGGCGCACTTGATGAGCGATTAAATGACAAGGGATACATAGTTCCAGGCCTTGGAGATGCTGGTGATCGACTTTACGGTGTAGTTTAAGTGGCAAGTACTAGCCCTGGTTATGGCATAACAATTCGGGTAGATGGTGCGGTTTCATCTCAACCTGTAGCCCAAATTACACAAACAATATTAGCTATGGGGGCATCGATTACCGCACTAGATGTTGTGGAATCGGTTTTAGATCGAGTAGTAATAGATGTTACCTGTGATGCTATTGATGCAACACATGCTGAACAAATCACAGATGCAATATCAAAAAATCCTAATTTAAATGTTAGAAAAGTTTCAGATCGAACATTTCTACTTCATTTAGGTGGCAAAATCGAAGTAACATCAAAGGTGCCACTTAAAACCAGAGATGATTTATCTCGTGCCTACACCCCAGGAGTTGCCAGAATTAGCCAAGCAATTGCTAAGGATGAAAAGGATTTAAGACGATTAACAATTAAGCGCAATGCAGTGGCAGTAGTTACTGATGGCTCTGCCGTCTTAGGGTTAGGAAATATTGGCCCAGGAGCTGCCTTGCCAGTTATGGAGGGAAAAGCAGCATTATTTAAAAGGTTTGCCGATGTTGATGCTTGGCCAGTATGTCTTGATACCCAGGATGTAGATGAGATTGTTAGAACTGTCCAAATTATTGCACCTGTTTATGGTGGCATTAATTTAGAAGATATCTCAGCCCCACGTTGCTTTGAAATTGAAGCAAAACTTCGTGATCTATTAGATATACCAGTATTTCATGATGATCAACATGGCACAGCCATTGTGGTCTTAGCTGCACTAACTAATGCATTGACTTTAGTTAAAAAGAATTTAGCAGATACCAAGGTTGTATTAAGTGGAGTTGGTGCCGCTGGAACTGCAGTTGCCAGATTATTAGTGGCAAAGGGTGCTAAAAATATTATTGGCTTTGATAAGGATGGTTTAGTTTTTAAAGACAAAGGTGATAAAGATCCGATGCGCAAATGGTTTGTTGAAAACTGCTCACCTGGTGATTTTTCTGGCACATTATCGCAAGCTATGAAGGATTGTGACATTTTCATAGGTGTTAGCGCACCTAATGTCTTAACTGAAGCTGATATTAAATCTATGGCTAAGGATGCAATAGTTTTTGCACTTGCAAATCCTGATCCCGAGATTGACCCGGTAATTGCCCGAAAATATGCTGCCGTAGTTGCAACTGGGCGAAGTGATCAGCCTAATCAGATAAATAATGTGTTGGTCTTCCCAGGAATCTTTAGAGGTTTATTAGATGGAAATATAACTAAGATTACCGATGATATGTTGATTAGAGCTGCAGATGCGATTGCTTCCTGTGTTAGTGCTGACCAATTAAATGCTAATTTTATTGTGCCTAGTGTTTTTGATCTTAATGTTGTACAAAAGGTTGCTGCTGCGGTTAAGAAAAGTTCATAAGTAATGTCTAACCTCGCAGCATCCTTTGATACCCAACTCTCTCCAGTAGCACCATTTTTGTTTTATTTAGTTATTGGAATCATTATCTTTATCGAAACTGGCTTGTTAATTGGTTTTTTTCTGCCCGGGGACTCACTTTTATTTAGTGCCGGCTTAGTTGCTGCCGCAAGAGATGATTTAAATGTTGTTATCCTAATTTCGGTAATTTTCTTAGCGGCTTTTATTGGCGATCAGGTCGGGTATGTAATTGGGCGAAAGTTGGGCAGACCATATTTAGAGCGCAGAAATACACCTCGGATGAGGAGAATGTTGGCTAGATCTGAGAAATTTTATGAGCGTTACGGTTGGTGGTCGGTGATAATCGCAAGATATATCCCATGGGTTAGAACCTTTGTGCCACCAATTGCTGGAACTGTAAAGATGAATTACTACAAGTTTTTATCAGCAAATGCATTAGGGGCATTGCTTTGGGGAGTGGGTATAACTCTTGCTGGTTTTTACTCTGGCTCAATAGAGTGGGTTAAAGATATCTCTTACTTCTTAGCAGCATTTTTTATTACCGGATCAATTATCTCAGCGATAATAAATTATCGCCGTGATCGCCGAGTTTGACCATTTGCAATTACGCCTAAATAGGTAATAAGTATTCCAGCAATTAAGTACCAAGAAATAACTGTGCCAGCAGTTGGGGCAACAAAATCTATAAGTAATGAGCCAAGTAGCATTCCGCCAACGCTAAATATAGTGAAATCTAAAACACCAAGTTGTTGCACCGCTGCTGCTGAAAAGGCAATATAAATAACACCAATTGAGCCACCTATAAACATCCACCAAGGACCAGTTGTGAAGTTCATTATTGAGTGATCTGTAAATAATGATCTGAGTATTAGTAGTAGAAGAAGAAATGATGTCCCAGTTATAAAGTTAAGTTGTGAGGTAGCAAAGCTGCGCTTGGAGTAGGAGTTGATCTGGCCATTAAGTGCACGTTGCACTCCCACTAAACCGCCCGCAAAAATGGCAAGTAAAATTGCCAGTATTGAAAAATCACTCATAGAAAATCTATCCCAAGCAGAAATGATTACCGCAAGCACTGTGATTATTGCAGCTAGTACTCTTCTGATGGTCACTAAGTTTTTCCCACTTCCCATTAAACCGGTGTGATCAACCCAAAGTGATATTGCCGCTTGCCCAGCTAATGAGGCAACGGTAAATAGGGCAACACCAGCAATTGGAACTACATGGGTTTGCATAGCTACAAATGATGCACCCAATACACCTGCGCCTAAGCGCCAACTACTTAATGATTTATCTTTTACCGCTTTAAAAATATCAGTAAATCCTGCTCTAACATCCTTTTTAAATGCTGAAATAAGTGAGACAAAGATTAATCCGCTACCAAATGAGACTAGAGCTGCCTCAAGTGAATCACCCATCTGGGTAGATAGCTCACCATTAATACGAGATTGAACTGCAATTAGTACTCCTGAGAAAGCAGAAAGTAACTCTAACCGGCGCTTTTTATCGGTGAAGTTAATTTACTTACACTCCTTGGTTCTTTATACATATATAAGTATATAAAGTGGTAGAAGTTGAGTATAACTTAAGGCAGCGCTGGTGCTGAATCAAGGTTAAATGTGTAAGTTCTACTTTCACCAGATGGAAGATCTGCTACTACTACAACCTGATCTCCTGGAGCATGTGATCTGACTCGAACAATTGCTGAAATTGCATTATTTATCTTAAAACCATCAATTCGCTTAACAATTGAACCCTCTACCATTCCAGCTCTGGCAGCAGCTTTACCTGCGGTTAAAGCTACGATTCGAGCGCCCACGCCATTAAAATTATTATCAAATGAGATACCAATCAGTGGCTTAGTGGATTTACCAGTTGCAATTAACTCATCTGCAATCCGCTTTGCTTGATTAAAGGGAATTGAAAAACCTAGGCCGATATTTCCAGCTGCTGTACCAGATCCAACTGTTGCAATTGCTGAGTTAACTCCGACTATCCGTCCTGCGCTATCAACTAATGGTCCACCTGAGTTACCTGGATTAATTGCAGCATCTGTTTGAATAGCATCCATAAAACTTTCTGCGTTAAGTGATCCGGTAGTTACAGGGCGATTTAAGGCCGAGACGATTCCACTAGTTACAGTGCCTGATAAACCTAATGGTGAACCAAAAGCAATTACAACATCACCGATAGAAAGGTTAGTTGAGTTGCCAGCAGGGATCTCCGGTAAGTTGCCTTTTCTAACTAAAATAACTGCAATGTCATACTCTGAGTTTCTACCGACAATAGTTGCAGGTAATACATCACCATTGTTTAACTCCACCTCTATCTTGCCACCATCTGCAGCATCCTTTACTACATGGTCATTAGTGATAATAAATGAGGTAGTTGTATTTGATTTATAGATTGAGCCAGAGCCAGTACCTGATCCACCTAATAAGCCGGAAACTTTAATTGATACTACGGAGGGAGAGATTAATTGAGCAATGCTCTTTACATTTGCACCAGTTGCACCAATATCTACTGCGCTTCTGCCCTTGGGACAGCTGCCATTACTAGAGATAAATAGGGCTTTACTCTTGTTATCAACACAGGCCTTAACAACTGGCACCGATGGATTATTTGCAATCGCAAACCCACTTGCAACGCTAATTCCAATGACAAATCCAGTTGTAACTTTAAAAATACTGCCTCTTCGCATTAGCGCTCCCTTTGATTAACTGGATAGTAAATTATTTTACTGTAAATTACCTGAGAGAAACCTGATCCTTTGGTAAGTCTTCAAAGCTCATATTCCACACATCCTTACTAAATAATGGCAAAACAATTGCTAACACAGTGATTGCTGCCAGCAGATATAGCAATGCTTCTACACCCATAAGCACTGATAGTGGGGCGGCAATAGCAAGTCCTACTGGCTTAAATATTAAAGATCCAAGTGCATCAAAGGCTGAAACTCGTGAGAGTGCTTCCTGCGGAACTTTTCGATGCAGCGCTGTATACCAGAGGGTACTCCATAAATCTAAAGTAATTCCCCACAAGAACGCACAAAATGCAATTATATAAAGTGATTGAGGTTTAGCTAATGAAAGTGTGTAAAAAGTAACGGTAATAGTTGAAATCTGTAGGAATCTTATTGGATACTTTAACTTAATTTTCATAGCAATTATCGCACCGACAAATAACCCAATTGATTCAGCGGTGATAACAATTGACCAAGATTTAGCGCCATTAAAATTCTCCAAGGCAATTAATGGTCCTAACACATTCTCGGCTGCTGCCCAACACATAACAATAAATGAGAATGAAACTACAATAATTACAATCCATTTAAATGAGATAAAAACCTTCCAACCATGAACTAGATCATCAATCATGGTGTTCTTAGAATCTTTTATCCGAGGTGTTAGATGTCTAAGTGAAAACACCATAATCCCAGAGACGATAAAAGTCATTGCATCAATACCTAGGGTAATGGCGGCTCCATAAGCATCAATTAAAAATCCGGCAGAGGCTGCGCCAAGGATTAATCCACTATTTGTCATTAATGCATTAATTGCATTAGCTTTTTGTAATCCTTCTTTTGGAACAATGGTTGGCATAATCCCAGTAAAGGCTGGCCAAAAAATTCCCCACAATAATCCGTAACAACCGTTGACTATTAGTAGTACCGCAAGTGGTACTTGGCCAGTAGCAAAAAAACCAACTTGAATAAACAAAATTGCACCAGCCAACAAATCTGTTAGCCCTACCACTCGTGCCCGGCCATACTTATCAGCAATTACACCGCCAAAAGGTGCCATAATCACAAACATTGCAGTAGTTACGCCAAGTACTAAGCCTAAGATATTTGCTGATCCATTAGGTAGCGCCAAGATTCCAAAAGCTAATGCAATTGGACTCATACCATTGCCAAAATTGGTAATAAATCTGGCGACAAAAAAACGTTTAGCAAATGGTTGAGCTAACACCTCATTAACTAACACATTTACACTTCTTTCTGAGTAAAAAACAAAAGTAACTAAGTGATTATACTCAATTATAAGTTAATGATTAAAGGAGATTACTTCGCCATCGCGTAGTTGTTGCTGATCAATCCCCTTTAGAAAATGCACCTTTGCCTCTCCATAAACCTGCCATTGACTCATGCCACTTCTTTTGACAATTGCAGTTAATTCATCGATTCCAATAAGTATTGAATCATCTGGCACATTTAGCAGCATCTTGGCTGCACTTTCAGGTATCCACTTAAAAAATTTATTAAAGTGGGGAATTACTCGAATACTTGGAATCAGATTTAATCCTGCGGTTGGCTCATTTCTACTTAACCTAAAATGTGGGATTTGAGATGATAAAACCATAGCGCCAGCTGAACAGCCAGCTAGTGAGCTGCCATTTTGCCAATTTGAAACTATTGCAGACCAGAGTGGAGTATTAATCAAAGAGTTTGCTAGGTAATGTGGATCGCCACCAGAAAGATATATTAAAGCGCTATCTTTAATTTGATTTACATACTCCATGTTATTGGCATCTTCACGGTTGTAGATAGGTAGAAATACTTGAGGTATACCAATTAAATCAGCCTGTACCTTGCCAAGATGTTGCCAATAATCTAAACGGTTACTGCTTTCTTGGCCGGCTGCAGTAGGGATTTGAATAAATCTAGGCTGCATTTTATTTTTAACACCATCTGCAACCAATGATTTTTCAAACTCTGCCATAGCTGGCAAATATTCACCAGAACCAATTAATGCAAGTGAGCCATTCATGCACTAAATCTATCCTTAATTTTGCATTGCTTTTCTAATATTTTAAAGGTTATTGATTAAGCGAAAATATGAATTGAGCATAAAATTATGTTAAATAATGCAAAGATGCTTAATTATATTTTTTAAGGTAAACTACCCCTTGAAGCTGTAACGAACCACAGATTGCTAGATAAAGATCTGCGTTATGGGGGCGGACTCCGGAGGACCCGGGCCTCTTATTAATTTAGTAAAGGGGTGAATCCGGCAGTGCCGGATATATCGATGGCGCCCATCGACCCAATTGTTCTTAAATCATTAGCTGATCTTCAGCCAGCACTTTACTGGTTGGATGCTGACCCATTGGAGCCAGAGTCTCACTCAGCTTTAGTTGGTGATGTGACCACTGATCTTTGTATTGTCGGCGCCGGCTACACCGGGCTTTGGACTGCACTATTAGCTAAAGAGCGAAATCCAAAACGAGAAGTAGTAATTGTTGAGCAGCGTGAGACTGGTAATGGTGCTTCAGGCCGTAATGGTGGTTTTTGTAATGCTTCCTTAACTCATGGCTTTGTTAATGGTTACACCAGATTTCCAGATGAGATGGCAGTAATTGAAAAGCTAGGTAGAGAGAATTTAAATCAAATTGAAGCAACTATTAAAAAATACAATATTGATTGTGATTTTGAAAGAACTGGTGAATTAAGAGTTGCAGTTGCCCCTTGGCAATTAGATGGCTTAAAGGAAGAGGCAATTGCTAGAAATGAAACCGGTGATCATGTTGAGGTATTAAGTAAGGAAGAGATAAGAGAAATAGTTAACTCACCCTTATATGAAGGTGCTCTACATGATGCCGACGGCACAGCCCTAGTTGATCCAGCACGTTTAGTTTGGGGATTAGAGAAAGCTTGTTTAACTCTTGGTGTGAAAATCTATGAAAACTCAAAGGTTGAAGATTTAATAGATGAAGGCTCACATGTTGTTATCAAAACTGCATATGGTCAGGTAAAGGCAAATAAGGTTGCACTTGCTACCAATATCTACTCACCATTAGTTAAGAGCGCTAGAAAGTATGTAATTGCAGTTTATGATTTTCAATTAGTAACTCAACCTTTAACCAAAGAGCAATTAGAAAGTATTGGATGGAAAGGCCGGGAAGGTTTATCTGATGCTGGCTACCAATTTCATTACTATCGATTAACTAAAGAGAATGAAATCTTATGGGGCGGTTATGATGCAATTTATAATTACCACGGCAAAGTTCGGCAAGAGTACGAGGCCCGCCCTGAAACTTATGCAAAACTTGCAACAAACTTCTTTAAGACATTTCCACAGTTAGCTGGCATTAAATTTACTCATGGTTGGGGCGGTGCAATTGATACCTGCTCAAGATTTTCACCTTTTTGGGGAACTGATTTTGATGACAAAGTTGCTTACGTTCTTGGCTACACCGGCTTAGGGGTTGCATCAACAAGATTTGGCGCTTCAACCATGCTTGATTTGCTAGATGGAATAGATAATGAAGCAACTAATTTACAGATGGTTAAACATAAACCTATTCCATTCCCACCAGAGCCTTTTAGATTTTTATTTATCAGACTTACTCAATGGTCAATTAATAGAGCAGATCAAAATCAAGGCAAGCGAAATCTTTGGCTAAAGTTATTAGATCGACTTGGCCTAGGTTTTGACTCTTAATTTATTCGTATAAAAAAGGCTTTATAAATTAAATTGAATCCATAATTGTTATGGTTTCAGAATCTACATACTGCGCAGCAACTGGGCGCCAAGCTTTGCTGGCATCATTTACCATATGCGCATCCCAACTTGCTCGATCACGCCAAACCTCCCAGACGCATAACTTATTAGCATCTTGAGTATCACGAAAAATATCTAGTACTTCTAAACCATCCTCAGTTCTCATGTGAGCTGCATGCTTTTGTAGTGGTCCTAAAAATTCAGGAATTTTTCCACTCTTAACATTGATCTCTACAAACAGATAAACCTTAGACATTTTTATACCATCTCTCTTTGTTAGTTTTGCTGCGGATTATCCGACGGAGTTAAATCCTGCAATGGCACCCTCACAAAATTGCTGAAGTGCAATCCAGTCAGGTGATTCATCAGGAGTATCAATATCACCTGAACCATTTTTTAACCCAATAGCTGCATCAGCCATTGGTTTTAACTTTAAATCTAATTCATCTAACTTACTAAACTCTTCAAATGCTGCCTCAGTCATATTTACTGGTGGTACTTGATCCAAGCCGGTACCCCACTCACTACATGCTGATTGTATTGTTGCGTAGATTTCAATTGCTAGATCTTCTTCAGTTGAGCAACTTGGTAAAAGTAATAAACCTAGAAATATAAATGGGGTTAGAAGTTTCTTGGACATTGGGTGATAATACCGCTTAGATATGCATTTTTATAGTGCTTATCTTCAACTTGATATCTAAAATAGCTAAGTAATTTAATTTATCCTGATCATAAATTTTTACGATTCAGAACAGAAAATTTCATAATTAAATTTAGCTGGTGCGCCCGCAGGGATTCGAACCCCGAACCTTCTGATCCGTAGTCAGATGCTCTATCCGTTGAGCTACGGGCGCAAAGTAAAGCGTTGGAAAGTCTATCGATTTATCAGGATGTGCCCAAACTTATTAACCGCTTCCAATCAACTTCTTTTATACGCGGCTTTCCAGCCAATTCACCAGAAATTACTTCAGATGCGTTGATTTTTTCCCACCCTACTTGATCTATTACCTCATGACCTGATTTCAATAATCCTTCAACACCGGTTGAGTTTTTTGGCTCCTTTAAGTTTTCAATAATCAGATCTACTACATCAGATGAATCACTTTTGTTTGTGCCAATTACACCGACTGGTCCACGCTTTGCCCAACCTGTCACATATATATTGTGTTCAACATGACCTGCAATATTTGCTATTCGGCCATTTTCAATCTTTATGCCCGGGTATTCAACTGCGTCATAGCCAATTGCGGTAACTACTAAACCTGTTTTGATTGTAAAAGTTTTATCCGTTGCCACAACTTTTCCATCTTTAACTTCATTGATAGTAAATACAACCTCCTCTACTTTACCGCTGCCCTTTATCTCCTTTGGAGCTGCTAAAAATTTGATATTAAGTTTTCTATCAACACCTTTTTTGCTGTGCTCTGCGATTAAACGCATAGCCTCTAGATTACTTCTTAAATCCTTCTCAACTTCACCCATTTGATCAACACGAATTACTGCTTGATTAATCTGATCAGAATCTATATAAACATCGGTATTTTCTAATTTTGGTAGATCGCGTAGCTCTGGGGCGGTAAATGCAGCGTGCTCTGGTCCGCGCCTGCCACAGATATAAACATTTCTTACTTTGCTAGCCTTAAAGACTTCAAGTGCATAAGATGCAGTATCAGTTGGTTCTAATTCAGATGGATCAAGTGCCAGCATTCTGGCAATATCCATTGCAACATTTCCAGCACCTATAACCACCGCAGTATCGGTATTTAAATCAACTGATACATTTGTAAAATCAGGGTGGGCGTTATACCAAGGAACAAAATCAGCTGCAGAGATGCAATTACTTAAATCTTCACCCGGAATACCTAGTTTGCGCCCAGTTGTAGATCCAGTTGCTAACACCACTGCATCGTAGGCTTCACGTAAATCTTTTAAAGATATATCTTTGCCTAACTCAACATTTGCAAATAACCTAAAACTACTTTCTTTTGCGATCTTTTCGAAAACCTTTGAAACTGTCTTGATTTTTGGATGATCTGGAGCAACACCACTTCTAACTAATCCCCAAGGTGTAGGCAGTCGTTCGATCATATCGATGGCAAATGTGATCTCATCATCTTGAGCCTTTTGTAGCGCTTGGGCTGTGAAGTAACCTGCAGGACCTGCGCCCACAATAGCTATTTTGTATTGCTTCATAAGTTAAAGCCTATCGTGAATAGATATATTTAATTAATCACAGTTTATTTGGTTCGATAGTCATTTTGCGACCAATACCATTTTTAAACATATCTACTGCCTTAACAAAATCATCTAACCCAAAGCGGTGGCTAATCATAATATTTGGTTTTAAAATTCCAGATGCAAGAAGGTCACCTGCACGATCAAAGCTATGTAGTACCGCCATTGATCCTGCAATTGTAATTTCTTTGTTGTAGATCCAAAATGGATCGATTTCAATCCGGGTACCAAGATTTGCAACACCAAATTGTAAGAAAGTTCCACCTGGCATTGTTCGCTTAATTGCATCTTGGATTGCAGCCTTATTTCCAGTGCAATCAATTACAACATCCCAGCCATGTTCAGTTTCAAACTCATCTGCAGAGGTTGCAACTTGTGTAATCCCTAGCTTTTTTGCAGTTTCTAAACGCTCTTTGTTTATATCAACCATAGATACGGAAGCTGCGCCATTGCGTCTTGCTAGCTCCATCATCATCAAACCCATAGTGCCAGAGCCGTAAATTAAATAATTAGATCCTGGAATACGTGGTAGCACGTCATAACCACGGACTGCGCAAGAAAGTGGCTCAATAAGTCCGGCATCTTTAACATCGATCTCAGGTGGTAACAGGTAAAGGTTTTTTACTGGCGCTGCTACAAATTGTGCAGCTCCTCCTGGCTTTGTAACACCAATTGCATTCCAGTTAAGGCAGAGATTTCCACGGGCTCGCTTGCAGTAAAAACATTCACCACAAAAAAGTGATGGATCAGCTGCTACTAATTGTCCAACCTTAAACTCTGTAACTTTCTTTCCAACCTCAATAATCTTTCCACTAAATTCATGGCCTGGAATAATTGGCAGACTTGGGGCAAACTCGCCCTCTAAAATATGAAGATCGGTTCCACAAATTCCTGATGCAGCTACTTCAATAATTACTTCTCGGTCTTGGCAAATTGGATCGGCTACGGTTTCAATTGAAATCTGATCAATACCTGTGATTACGGCTGCCTTCATTTTGCTCTACTTCCTATAAATAGTTGAATTAAGAGTAATACAAATACAGGTTATGTTAAATGGCGGAGACGAGAGGATTTGAACCTCCGAAACCCTTTAGGGGTTAACCTCATTAGCAGTGAGGCGCACTAGACCGGGCTATGCGACGTCTCCAAGTGGTGAGTGAAGTTTACAGGCAGTTACCATGGTTTATTACCGGCATATCAACGGTATTTTGTATGCCAGAGTTATCTTTAAAACTTGATAACTATTTTATGAGCACTCTTATCGCTTCGTAGCGCCTCTAACGCTTTGCCGTACTCCTCTATTGAGAATCGATGGGTAATCAAACCATCTGTTTTCAATCGACCAGACTCAAATGCTGCCAATGTAGCTGGGAAGGTATCAATCTCTGCAAATGAACCTTGAATTCTTATTTCGCGATGAAATACATCAAATGCGTTTATTCGAAAAGTTTCATCTGGCTCAGCCACACCATAAACCATAAATGTTCCACCACTTCGTGTTAGTGGCACACATATTTCTGCCACCTCCATTGAACCGGTAGCTTCAACCACAATGTCATAACCACTTGGCGATGCGGCTAGTAAATCTACTTTAGTTTTTGCAATATTATTTCTATCCATTAGATAGGTTTTATCTGCACCTAATTTTTTTGCTACATCTAATTTAAATTTGGTTGAACCAGCCACTGTTACCGATGCTGCTCCTGAGGTTGCCATTAATTGAGCAAGTAGTTGACCAGTTGGCCCTGCTCCAAAAATCAACGCGCTACTTCCAGCTTTAATATTTAACATCTGCGCACCATGCATGGCACATGCTGCTGGCTCTGCAAAAATGGCAACATCTGGCGATAAATTTCCTACGGCAAATACTAAATCCTGGGTGGCAATCATGTATTCAGCAAATGAACCTGGCCAGTTTGTACCTAGCCCTTTGCGATTATGGCAAAGAATTGGTTTGCCTTCGCGGCAAAATTCACAATCACCACAACTTACAACTGGGTTTACAGTTACACGTTGGCCAACTTTAAACTTATCAACACCACTACCTAGCGCAGCAACAGTTCCAACCATTTCATGGCCTGGGATAAGTGGGAACTCTGCTAAAAAATCACCCTCATGAATATGTAAGTCAGTTCCACAGACACCAGCTAGTTCAATTTTAATTAATACTTCACCAGCTTTTGGCTCCGGAGTTGGAATCTCCTTTATGGTGTAGTTTTTTGCTGATTCATAGACAACTGCTTTCATGAACTCTCCAAGCTTAAATTGTTAGATAGTGAAAGTATTTCACTTATGTTCAGTAAATTGCAATAGATCGAAATTACTATTAACTAAATCTGATTAAAACTTTAATTTGACCGCCAGCAATTGCGGTATCAAATGCTTTTTGAGCCTGTTCCTTTGGAAATACTGCCGTCACAAACTCATTGGCTTTAAAAGAGCTCTGGCCGATGATTTTAATTGAGTCTTGATAATCCACAGGTAGGTAGGTAGCAGATCCCTGAATTCTGATCTGATGATCTTGAATTATTGGAAGTGGAATACTCACATCTTTTGTTGGTACACCAACAATTACTACAGTTCCAGATTTATCAGCCATCTTTATTGCTTGCGTAACTGTTTGCTGAATTGCAACACAATCAAATACCACATCTACGCTCTGGCCAAAATCATTACGGACATCATCAGACAATGATGGACTAGCAGCATCAAATACTGAATCAGCACCCAACCGCTTTGCTAATTCCCGCTTTGATTCAAGTAAATCAGTCATAACTATTTTCTTTGCGTTAAAAAACTTTGCAGCATAAAGTGTTAACAAACCAATTGTTCCACAACCTAGGATTGCGACAGTTTTACCAGTTAGATCCTTACTGCCAATAAAAGATAGTTTTACCGCATGTACTGGTGTTGATAATGGTTCAATTAATGCTGCAGCCTCATCTGAAAATGACTCTGGAACTTTATGAAACCTTGTAGCTGGCAAGCTCCAATACTCAGCCATGCCACCTTGAGAGTAACCACAACCAAAGAATTTTAAATTTTCACATAGATTTTCCTGCCCGCTGTTGCAATTCTTACAATTCCAACATGGAAGATCTGGTTCAACTGTTACTCGATCGCCAACTTTAAGTCCACTTACATCTGGTGCGATTTCTCGAATTACCCCGACAACCTCATGTCCGGGTAGATAAGGAATTGGCACAAATGGATGATGTCCTTGAACTGCATGAATATCAGAACCACAAACCCCAGTAACTAAAGTTTGGGCCAAAATCTCACCTGACTTAAGCACAGGCTTTTCAACCTCTTGAAAGGTAACGGTGTTAACACTTGTTGCTACTAAGCGCTGCATTTTTTTCCTCTGATCCTGAGAGTTATAGTTGAATATTAGTCATTTGATCTAGCTATGGGAAGGGATCAATTTATAGCCAGGCCACCAACTTTTTAATAAAGATATCAAGTGATAAATTGGCTTAGTTAAATAATCTATTAAGGGCAGATAATTTATGCCCTAGAAGTAGGCTAATAGTATGAATTCGGCGAGTAACTCAAATGATAATGAAGAGTTGTCGAAGATAAGAACGCACGATATTCCAAGTGCAGATGCAATGAGTGAGTTCATGAAACAAGGCTGGGCGCCATCACCACTTTCTGGAATTAGTCCGCACCCATCAATTCCATTTACAAAGCTAAGGCGTGAAAAGCTATCAAAGAAATATCCAGGAGTTAGATTAGTTTTTCCAGCTGGATCATTAAAGGTTAGAAGTAATGACACAGATTATCCATTTCGTGCCCACTCAGCCTTTAGTTGGTTTACTGGAATTATTGCACCAGATGTAGTGGCTGACTCAGTATTGGTAATGGAGCCAATTAACAATGGTCATGAGCCGCTGTTATTTGTTCATCCAAGATCAGTTCGTGATAGTGATGAGTTTTATAAAAACACCCGCTACGGTGAGTTTTGGGTTGGCAGAAGAATGAGTCTTGAAGAAACCCAGTACAAATATGAGATTAAGGTAAAACATATTGAATCTCTTAAACAATACTTTTTAGATAAAAAGGAAACTTTAATTATTCGCGGTGAAGATAAAACAATAGATGATTTAGTTTTGGAAAATACCGAAGATGAAAAGAAGTTTTTAAACTACATATCCCTAATGCGAATGGTTAAAGATGTATATGAAATAGATGAGATGCAAAAAGCTGTTGATGCATCGGTGCGTGGCTTTGCAGATATGGTCAGAGTATTTCCAGCTGCCACATCAGTTGCCAGGGGAGAGCGAATAATTGAGTCAGCTTTCTACGGTAGAGCTCGGCTTGAAGGTAATGAGCCTGGTTACTCAAGCATTGTTGCCGCAGGATCACACGCTTGTGTATTGCACTGGATTAAAAATAATGGTGATGTGCTACCTGGTGATTTAGTTTTAATTGATGCTGGAGTTGAGGTTGATTCACACTACACCGCAGATATAACTAGAACCTTTCCAGTTAGTGGCAAATTCACTAAAGCACAGCGAGACATCTACATGATTGTTTTTAAAGCTCAAAGTGCTGGAATTGCAGCGATAAAGCCAGGTGCTAAATTTAAAGATATTCACGCAGCGTGTATGGCTGAGATTGCAAAGGGTGCATTTGAGTTAGGTGTACTACCTATAAGTATTGAAGAATCATTAAAGCCAGAGTTTGGATTACATAGAAGATGGCAATTTCATGGCTCTGGCCATCACTTAGGAATTGATGTTCATGATTGTGCTCATGCTAGAAAAGAAGAGTATTCAGATGCAAATTTAGAAGCGGGCATGATCTTAACTGTTGAGCCAGGTTTTTATATTCAACCAGATGACACATTATTTCCAGAAGAGTATCGGGGAATTGGCATAAGGATCGAGGATGATATTTTAGTAACACAATCTGGCGCCAAGATATTATCTAATGCGCTGCCTCGACACCCAGATGAAGTTGAGGTTTATATGGCTAAGTTACTAAAGCCTTAGTTCTTAATTATTTTTTACTTTTTAATCCACGACTTATAACAGTAGTAACAAATGAAATTATCAAAGATGCCCAAAATGCTGACCAAAAATCATTAACATCTAATCGATCACTCCACCTTGCAGTTAGCATCAACATGGCAGCATTAACAACTAATGCAAATAAGCCAAGTGAAAGTAGTACTGCAGGTAAAGTTAGTAACTTAATAATTGAACCTAAGACTGTATTTATTACGCCAAATAGTAATGCCACCCAAAGATAGCTCCAGGCCCCACCATTTACGGTAATTCCAGATACCAACGCTGTTGCTGCCCAAAAGCCTAATGCGGCTGCAATTAAGCGGATAATTAAAATCATCTACTAAACAATACCTTCGCGCTTTCGAATTTTAGATCCAAGCCATCTAACTGGATCATATTTCTCATCAACGACTCGTTCCTTCATTGGAATAATGGCATTATCAGTGATTTTGATATGTTCTGGACAAACTTCAGTACAACATTTTGTAATGTTACACATACCAAGTCCATGCTCGGCTTGTGCCTTTTTCTTACGATTTTTTAAGATATCAAGTGGGTGCATATCAAGCTCTGCAATCCGGATAAAAAATCTTGGACCAGCAAATGACTTCTTATTTTCCTCATGATCACGAATTACATGGCAGGTGTCTTGACATAGGAAACACTCAATACATTTTCTAAACTCTTGGCTTCGCTCAACATCAACCTGTGCCATACGCGCTTGTCCTGGCTTTAAATCTGCTGGCGGCGTGAAGGATTCAACCTCCATTGCTTTCTTGTAGTTGAAAGAAACATCAGTTACTAAATCCTTTATAACTGGAAATGCTCTAAGTGGAGTTACAGTAATTGTTTCACCCTCAGCAAAGTTTGCAACCTGGGTCATACAAGCAAGACGTGGCTTACCGTTAATCTCCATTGAACATGAACCACACTTACCAGCTTTGCAATTCCATCTAACTGCTAAATCACCCATTTGGGTTGCTTGAACTCGATGGATTACATCAAGGACAACTTCGCCCTCATTAGCTTCGACCTCAACATCTTTTAGGCCACCGGTTTTTCCATCTCCACGCCAGATTTTTAACTTAATTTTTTTACTCATTATCTGCCACCCTTTGCCATCTCATCTGCGCTCATATATTTTTCCAACTCATGGATATCAAATAGGTCAAAGAGTTCCTTTGGCATAAATGGTAGTCCTTGTTGTTTAACTACTACCTCTTTGCCATTAAAAGATGTGATGTTATTTAGCGAGCGCCACTTTGGATCCATCTTTGGAAAATCATCGCGGGTATGCCCACCACGAGATTCCTCGCGAACAATTGCAGATTTGGCGGTGCTTTCTGCCACCAACAACATATTATCTAGATCAAATGAAAGATGAAATCCTGGGTTAAATAATCGATCACCCTCGACTGATACATTTTCGATCCGTTTTCTAATATCAGCAATTTCTGTTATTGCATCTGCAAGCTCTTGTTTGGTTCTGATAATTCCAACTAAGTTGTGGGTGATCTCCTGTAGCTCCTGATGCAAGGTATATGGATTCTCACCACCGGTACGCTTAAATGGTGCTGCAATTTTTTCAGCTGCTGCCTTAATTGTGGTTTCAGAGACTTTAACTGGCGTATTTTGTTTTACATAATCACTAGCGCCAACACCAGCACGACGACCAAAAACTAAAAGATCAGATAGTGAGTTTCCACCTAAACGATTTGAGCCATGCATACCACCTGCTACCTCACCTGCGGCAAATAATCCTGGCACTCCAACCGCTGCAGCAGTATCTGGTTCAACCTCAACGCCACCCATTACATAGTGACATGTTGGTCCAACCTCCATCGCCTCTTTAGTTATATCAACTCCAGCTAATTCATAAAATTGATGCCACATAGATGGCAGACGCTTTTTAATAACTTCAGCAGTTAAACGTTTTGATACATCTAAATAAACCCCACCATGAGGAGAACCTCTACCGGCTTTAACCTCAGAGTTAATTGCTCTGGCAACCTCATCTCTTGGTAGTAGCTCTGGCGGCCTGCGATTATTATCTTGATCGATATACCAACGATCTGCTTCCTCTTCATTATCGGCATACTTATCTTTAAATACATCTGGGATGTATTTAAACATAAATCTTTCACCTAAATTATTGGTTAATACTCCACCCTCACCACGAACAGATTCAGTTACTAAAATTCCACGCACAGATGGTGGCCAAACCATTCCAGTTGGATGAAATTGCAAAAACTCCATATCAACTAAGTTTCCACCGGCTTTTAATGCTAATGCGTGACCATCTCCTGTACCTTCCCAAGAGTTAGAAGTGATCTTAAATGTTTTACCAACACCCCCTGTTGCAAGTACTACCGCTTGAGCTTCAAACAACAGCTCAACACCATCTTCCCGGCGGTAACCATAGACACCTGCTACTTTTCCATTTTCTTTTAATACATCTGTAACTGTTACCTCGGCAAATACTTTGATATAACTTTCAGCATCACCAAACTCTTTTTTATCTGCCTGTTGCATTGCAACAATTTTTTGTTGCATAGTTCTAATTAATTCAAGGCCGGTGCGATCACCAACGTGAGCAAGGCGCGGGTATTCATGACCACCAAAGTTACGTTGTGAAATCTTTCCTTCATCAGTGCGATCAAATAACGCACCCCAAAGCTCTAGCTCCCAAACCCGATCTGGAGATTCTTTGGCATGTAGCTCTGCCATTCGATAATGATTTAAAAACTTTCCGCCTCGCATGGTGTCTCTAAAATGCACTTTCCAGCCATCATTTTCATTGACATTACCCATTGACGCTGCCACTCCACCCTCTGCCATTACGGTGTGTGCTTTGCCAAATAGTGATTTACAAATAATTGCTACGCGAAGCCCAGCACTTCTAGCCTCAACTGCTGCTCTTAGTCCTGCACCACCAGCACCAATTACTACTACATCGTAATTGTGGCGTTGCATCGCAATCTTCTCACTCATATTTATTAATCCCGATTTTCTTTAGAAGAGGTAGTAGTTAGTAATGGCACCGCTTGCCACCTGGCGAACATAAAAATCAGTAAAGGCAACACCAAATAGTGATACCCAGGCAAAGTTTGGGTGATAATGGTTTAAACGCGATACAACTGTCCAAGCTTTGTATCGAACTGGGTGCTTTGAAAAATTCTTTAGCCGGCCACCAATTGTGTGACGGCAAGTGTGACAAGAGGCGGAGTAGAGCCAAAGTAATGTGGCATTAAGTAGTAACACTAATGTGCCAACACTCATGTGTCCCCACTCACCTTGTTCATTCTTAAATGCAATTATTGCGTCGTAAGTTAAAATAACATTAAAAACTAAGCCGGCGTAGAAAAACCACCTATGGCCATTTTGTAAAATCAGTGGCGCTCTGGTTTCGCCAGTGTATTTCTTGTGTGGCTCTGCCACCGCACATGCAGGTGGTGACATCCAAAAAGAACGGTAATAAGCCTTGCGGTAGTAGTAGCAAGTTAATCTAAAACCTAATGGGAAAATTAAGATAAATAATGCAGGAGAAATTAAAAATCCAAAAAGAGTAATACTGCCAATTGGTGTTCCAAAGTGGGCAGCACCTTCCACGCAGACGGTAGATAAACATGGTGAATAAAATGGTGAGATTAACGGTTCGGCGAAGTAATGTTTATTCTCAAATGCTCTAAAGGTTGCATAAATAACAAATGCAATTAAAACTGAAAATGTCATTAATGGTTGTAGCCACCAACGATCTGTCCGAAGTGTTCTATCTGAAATTAAGGCCCGGCCTTGGGAGAAAACACCAGTTTTTTCTTTTCCAGAATCTATTAAGGCCACGGGGTTAGTTTGCTCTTACCTAAGAATTAAGGCTAGGTGAGAGTGTGCTGAATGAATATGAAATCAGCCACAAGTGAAAAAATCTTAAGAATTCTGGCGGAGGGCGTGGGATTTGAACCCACGAAGGTTTCCCTTGCCGGTTTTCAAGACCGGTGCACTCGGCCGCTATGCGAGCCCTCCGTGGACAAACTTACCCGCAATGCGATCTTGGCCAAAATTTAAGGCTTACTTATTCGGGTAGCTCTAGCAATCGCTCAATCACCTTTGCCACACCATCTTCTTGATGGACATCAGTTTGAAACTTTGCATACTTCATAAGATCAGGATGCCCATCTGCCATAGCCCAAGATCTACTCGCCCAAGAAAGCATTTGAAAGTCATTTGGGTTATCACCAAATGTCACGCAATCATCAGCAGTTAAACCATGGCGGGCTGCAATCTTAGAAAGTGTTGAACCCTTACTAACACCAAAGGCTGAAATCTCTAACAGTGAATCAGTTGAATTTGAATGTGTTGGGGTTGCAACTCCATCTAATACTTTTGTTGCAATCTCTAACATCTGATCAGAGGTGAACTCACCATCACTACATTTAGCTAACATCTTTAATGAAGGCGCAGTGATTATTTCCTCAATTTTTTCAACACCTTCAACATCTTTACCAATATCCCACTTTGGGCTGTAACGATGCTCGCGATGAAACTCCTCGCCGACTTCTAACGCAAAAGAGATTGGTGGGATCACTTCTCTTAATCTTTTAACAGCTTCTAACTGATCTGCAACCAGAAATGGCCACTCTTCTAAAGTTCTTTCATTAACAAAGTCATAGAGCAGGGCGCCATTTGCACATATCCCCATTCCATAATCAAAATTCTTCTTAATCTCAACCATCCACCTAATTGGGCGGCCAGTTACAAAATATATATGAATTCCTGCTTTATAAGCTTGGGTGAAAGCAATCTTGGTGCGCTCTGAAATAAATCCATAATTTGCAACAATGGTGCCATCTAAATCTGTGCCAATTAACTTCGGCCTTTTACCAGTTACAGGTTTTAAAACACTCACGCTGGAACCAAGGTATCTTTTCCAAGAAATGGAATCAATACCGCTGGCACCTTAACACTGCCATCTTTTTGTTGGTGGTTTTCTAAAATAGCAACAATAGTTCTAGGTACTGCAACTAATGTGCCATTTAATGTCGCAACTGGCTTAGTAGCGCCATCTTCTTTGTATCTAATATTTAATCTTCTAGCTTGGAATTGAGTGCAATTTGAGGTACTAGTTACCTCGCGATACTCACCTTGGGTAGGCACCCAAGCCTCAATATCAAATTTTCTAACCGCACTTGCACCAAGATCTGCTGATGCCACATCAATAACTCGGTATGGCAGCTCTAGTGAAGTGAAAAATTCCTTTTCCCAATTTAATAATCTGCTGTGTTCTGCTTTTGCATCTTCTGGCTTACAAAATGTAAACATCTCAACTTTTTCAAATTGGTGAACACGAATAATTCCTCGTGTATCTTTTCCGTAACTACCTGCTTCTCTTCTAAAACATGGTGAGTATCCGGTGTATCTAATTGGAAGTGATTCTAAAACTTCATCCATATGATACGCAGCTAGAGGTACTTCAGAGGTACCAACTAAATAAAGTTCATCTTGGGCTAGATGATAAACATTTTCTGCAGCTTGTCCTAAAAATCCAGTTCCCTCCATGGCAGCAGGTTTTACTAAAACTGGTGGAATCATTGGAATAAAGCCACTTTTTACCGCAAGTGAAATTGCATAATTAACTAATGCCAGCTCTAACAATGCACCAACTCCGGTTAAGTAATATGAACGAGCTCCAGCTACCTTTGCGCCTCGTTCGGTATCAATAGCTTTTAGTATTTTTCCAAGCTCAACGTGATCCCTTGGTTCAAATCCTTCAGCTTTAAAATCTCTTGGTGTTCCAATCTTTTCAATAATTTTAAAATCTGCCTCACCGCCAATGGGAGCCTCTGGATCGATTAAATTTGAAATGCCAAGTGATAACTTGTGGGCAATCTCTTCAGCGCTAGCACGCTTACTATCTGCAGCTTTTACATCTTGGGCTAATTGTTTAGCACTTTCTAATAAAGTTTTTTTCTCATCCCCTTTTGCAGCGCCAACTGATTTAGATAAAATATTTTGCTTAGCTCGCAAGCTTTCAAATTCAGAGATCGCACTTCGACGTAGATCATCTGCCGCTAGTAACTTATCAACTAACTCAGGATCTTCACCCCGAACCTTTTGTGATGCACGAAATAGTTCTGGGTTCTCACGTAGCTGTTTTAAATCAATCATATGTACCTAGCCTACCTACCTAATTGCTTGGGGATAGGAACCTAGAAAACGAATATCTTCACAGATTGCTTTGAGCCCAGCCAGGGTATCTGCGACAGCTTTATCTTTGATATGGCCTTCGGCATCAATTATGAAGTGATAGTGGCCTAACTCCATTCCAGTTGGCCTAGATTGAATAAAGGTTAAGTTAACCTGATTTTCTGCAAAGACATTTAATATCTCAAGCAGAGCACCGGCATGATCGATTGCGATAAAGACTGCTAATGAGGTGCGATCTTTTCCAGTTGGAGCTGGAATATCTCCAGGCTTTTCTACCATTACAAATCTTGTTACTGCAGATTTATTGTCGCCGATATCGGAGGCAATAATTGATAATTGATAATTTTTAGCTGCAACTGATGCTGCAATTGCTGCCTCATACTCCTTCTTGATTAAACCTTTTGCAGCAGCTGCAGTTGATGTGGTCTCAATAATTGTGGCGTTAGGATAATTTTTAGCAATATATGTTCGACATTGTGACTCAGCGTGAGGATGAGTAGCAATAGCTTTAATATCTTTTGGATCAGTACCGGCAAGTGCCATCAAACTAAACTCAACTGGCAATGTGATCTCACCAGTTATTACTAACGGCTCGCCAATTGCTAACTCATCTAAGGTTCTTGCTACTACTCCTTCTACTGAGTTTTCAATTGGCACTAAAGCTTTTTCGCACTCACCTTTTCTAATTGCATCTAAGGTGGCAGTTACATTTGCATACGCAGTTAGTTGATCGGATTTGTCTGCGATTTTAAGTAAGGCCGCCTCAGTAAAGGTGCCGGCAGGTCCAAGGTAGGCGTACTTAATTGACATGGCTTAAGAGTAGCCGAGTGCCTTGCGTGCTTGGGATGGATAATCGGTAATCACCGCATCAGCGCCTAGTTTTTCACAAAATTTTAGATCAGATTGATCATTTACTGTCCAGATATAAAGCTTGCCACCATTTTTCTTAATCTTATTGCCAAGATTTGGATTTTTCTTAAGTAAATTGAGATTTAGCGCATAGATAGATGTGGGGTTAAGTTTGGCATATAGCAAATTATTAATTAGTAATCCTGATTGGTAGATATCTTTTTGCAAAACTCGATTACGTAAAGTAGCAAGAAGTGAAAAAGAGATTGAAGTAATTTTAATACCGCTATCTCGGATCTCATTCTTATGCTGCAGCAGTAGTTCACTAACTAGGCGTTCGATTCTGCCACCAGTTGGTACTGGGTGTTTAAACTCTAAAAATAAATCTTTTTTATTTTCAATAGCTAACTTAAGTAATTGATCAAAACGATATGGATCAACAGTTGCGGCTAATTGAGCATAAGTAGTTTTGGCAATAGTTAAGTTTGCTTTAGAAAGCCGGCTGGTATTTTTATCGTGATAACAAATCACCTGGTTATCTTTTGTAAGTCGAAGATCGCACTCAAGGCCATCGGCTTTTTGGGCAATAGCTGCTTCATATGCGCCCCTAGATCCCTCTAGAAACTCTCCGCTGGCACCCCGGTGGGCAATGATCAACATTTACTTTTCACCCCATTTATTACCTACATATACTGAGTAAATATCATTTACCCAAATATGTGGTGAGATTGGCTCTATGACCTGGCAGTTTAACTCCTTTGCGCAAACCGATCTTGGTTTGGTGCGCGAGGGCAATGAAGATTCGGCATTAATTAGTCAAAATTTAATTGCGGTAGCAGATGGAATGGGTGGGCATGCCGGCGGTGAGGTGGCCTCAGCAATTGCAATTAATAGTTTGGTAGAGCTGCTTTCAGTATTAGATAGTACCGAGATTGATTCAGATTCAAAGGATGATTTATTTGTAAATATCACCCACCAAATCGATGCCAAGATATTACAAAGTTCAAAAGATGATCCTGAACTATCTGGCATGGGCACAACTTTGACTGCTTTAAACATATCTGAAAATAATGTTGGCTTGCTACATGTTGGTGATTCCAGATGTTATCGATATCGCGATAAAAAACTAGAGCAATTAAGTATTGATCACACGGTAATGCAGGAGTTAATTGATCAGGGCCGGCTTTCTCCGGATGAGGTGGCAAGTCATCCGCAGCGTTCATTGCTAACTCAAGCGCTAATGGGAGATAGTGGAATTACGCCAATACTTATTAATTTCCAGATTAAAAGTGGTGATAAATTCTTACTTTGCAGTGATGGGTTATCAAATGTTTTATCAAATTATGAGATTATAAAAATTATTGAAGCAAATAGCGATGAACAAGTAATACCAGCGTTAATTGCTGCGGTTAAAGAAAAGGGTGCACCAGATAACATCACAATAATTTGGTCTGGTTTAAGTGATGGTGGTAAAAAAGTAAGTATTAAAAAAATTGGGGCAGCTAATGAATAACCCAGTTACTAAATTATCTGATGGCAGATATAACTTAGGTGAAATGATCGGTACTGGCGGAATGGCCGATGTTTATCTTGGTTTTGATAATCGACTAAAGCGCGAGGTTGCGATAAAAGTATTACGCCGTGACCTAGCTAAAGATCCAGCATTTGTCGCTAGATTCCGTAAGGAAGCACTAGCTGCTGGTGGATTAAATCATCCTGGAATCGTTGCAGTTTATGACTCTGGAGAAGAAAATGATTCACCTTTTATTGTTATGGAATTAATAAGTGGAGTCACATTAAGACAATTAATGCAAAGTGAAGATATCTCACTTTATAAATCCTTAGAAATTATCAAGGGAATTTTACAAGCACTTGATTACTCACATAAGCAGGGAATTATTCATCGAGATATTAAACCTGGAAATATTATGATTACCGATTCTGGTGATATCAAGGTGATGGATTTTGGTATTGCACGAGCAACAGATGATAACGGTGCCACAATGACTAATACTTGGAATGTTGTTGGTACTGCGCAATATTTGTCACCTGAGCAAGCAACTGGTGAAGTTGCAGATGGCAGAAGTGATCTTTACTCACTTGGTTGTTTGATGTATGAATTGTTAACTGGTAAGCCACCATTTACTGGTGACACCCCAGTTTCTGTTGCCTATCAACATGTTTCAGCACCAATAATTAAGCCTTCACAGGTTAAGCCTGGGTTAGATATAAATCTAGATCGAATGTTAGAGGTGGTTTTATCTAAGAATCCAAATAGTAGATATCAAGATGCAGCTGCCATGTTAGATGATTTAGATCGTGTAATTAAAGGTGAGCCAGTAACTACAAAAATTAAAAAGGTTATGCCTCGGCGTAAATTGTTCACATATATAGCGTTAACATCATCTTTTATTGCATTACTAATCTTTGGCTATTTTGCTACCTCATCAAATGAGGTTGCACTTAAGGTGCCAAATGTAGTTGGGTTAACTGAAGAGGAAGCTAGAGGATTACTTAAGCAATTCAATGTAAATATTGAACGGGCACCAGATGGCAAGATTCCAATTAATCGAGTGGCATCCCAACTACCCCTAGCATCTAGTGATGCCGTCTCTGGTAGCTCAGTTACTTTAACTATCTCAGATGGACCTGGAAATACCTCAGTTCCGGTTGATTTAATTGGATTATCGCTTGAAGAGGCAAGAATTCGATTAGCAGCTGTTGGAATTTTGATTTCGCAAACTATTGCCGTTGATTCAGATCAAGCACCTGGTGTGGTTTTAAATGTTAACCCTTCCCCTGGAACATTAGTAACAGCTGGAAGTGGTGTAGTACTTGAGATTGCATCTGGAAATATCAAGGTGCCTTCATTAATTGGGTTAAATGAAATTGATGCTAAAACAATTTTAACTCAAGCTGGATTTCTAATTAGAGAGCTCACGGCCTTTGACTCATCTGAGCCGATTAACACAGTGTTGTCCCAAGCGCCAGAACCAGACACAACTAAATTAATTGGAAGTGTTGTAACAATTACAATTAATAAAAATTAAGATTTAATAACGACTGGAGTTAAACCTTCACTTCGCTTGCGAGCGCCATCATCACCACAGATTTCAAGCCAATTACCAATCATCTGATATCCATGTTCGGTTAACACTGACTCGGGATGAAACTGCACGCCACAGATCGGTAAAGTTTTATGTTGAATTGCCATAATCACACCAGAGTCAGTACTACCTGTTACCTCAATTTCATCTGGCAGTGTCTGTTTTTCAATTGCAAGTGAGTGATACCTGGTTGCAGTAAATGGGGTTGGAATATCGGCTAAAACTGATTTGTTATTGTGATTAACAACTGAAGTCTTGCCATGTAGTAATTCTGGAGCTCTTGAGACTGTGGCGCCATATGCAACTGCTATTACTTGATGTCCTAAACAAACTCCCAGCAATGGAATCTTTTTTTCTCCGCAATACTTAACTAAATCAATACTTAATCCGGCTGCCTCTGGTGTTCCAGGTCCAGGTGAGATTAAAACACCATCATAATTATCAGCATCACTTACTTTAAGTTGATCATTACGAACTACGGTGCACTCTGCCCCTAATTGCTGCAAGTATTGAACTAGGTTAAATACAAAGGAGTCATAATTATCGACTACTAGGATTTTGCGCTTTTGGGTGCTCATGGCCCAATTGTGTAGTAATCTGCCACCATGCCGAAGTCGAAAATGCGCGAGAAGGTAAAACGTAAGCGAAAGGTAGCTGCTGCAGTAGCACCTGAAGTGATCCTGCCAACTGCTGCTGAAAGCCCAAAATGGCTGGTCCCAGTAATGATGACTAACTTTTTAATCGGTCTGCTTTGGATCGTAATCTTCTACATCAGCTCAACTGCCTACCCAATCCCAGGTATTGGTGCTTGGAATATGGTGGTCGGTTTTGGCTTTGTCGGGGTTGGATTTACTTTAGCCACCCGCTGGCGTTAATTACACTCTTGTAATTCTCCACACAGTGGATAAGTGTTGTGGATAAGTATTTAGCGCTTTCGCAGCCCTTCTGACCTACCCTTAAGCCGTGCTCGCATTCATCGCCTATCTCTTAACTGCAATTGCAGTTGGGATTTTCTCGTTAAGAGCTTTCACACTTTATAAAAAAATATCAGCTGGTCAACCAGATAAAACTCGCTCTGGTGATAAAGCTTTACGATTTAAAAACATGTTGCGTGAAGTTTTCACTCATACCAAGATGCTTAATTTTACTGTGACCGGTGTTGCACATTGGTTTGTAATGATTGGATTTTTTGCACTCCTGGGCACATTAATAACTGCCTACGGACAATTAATTAATCCTTCCTGGGTATTGCCAGTAATTGGCCACTTTGTTGGATATGAATTTTTTGCAGAATTAATTGCTGCCTTAACTGGAGTTGGAATTGTTGCTTTAATTGGAATCAGACAAGCTACTAGGATTTTTAGAAAGAATAGAGCATCTAGATTTTATGGCTCTGGAAACTTTAAAGCTTATTATGTTGAAGCTACTATTTTAGTAATTGTTTTTTGTGTAATCGCACTACGTGGTCTAGAGGGTGCGCTAGCTGATGTTAATAATTGGAGTTTTCACTTTGCAATTTCATACTCTGCGGTAGTTTTCTTTAGTAAATACTCAGTTACACAAATTGAAAATCTTATTCAGATTATTGCATTTATCAAAATTACTACCTCTATGGTTTGGTTTATTGTGGTTGGTTTGAATTTAAATATGGGTATTGCATGGCATAGATTTTTAGCATTTTTTAATATTTACTTTAAGAAGTATTCAAATGAGCAAAATGCACTAGGTGCTCTACCGCCAATGATCTCCCATGGACATGAGATTAATTTTGAGGATCCAAAAGAAGATGATGTCTTTGGTATTGGAAGCACAGCTGATATTTCTTGGAAGGGCTTACTTGATATGGCCACCTGCACTGAGTGTGGAAGGTGCCAATCTCAATGCCCAGCCTGGCACACTGAAAAACCACTCTCACCTAAATTATTGATAATGGCAATGCGCGATCACGCACTTGCCAAAATTGGCACCGATAAAGTACAAGACAAACTAGTTGGTTCTGCGCATGAGAATGCGATCTCACTTGATGTGCTTTGGTCCTGCACAACATGTGGTGCTTGTGTGGAAGAGTGCCCGGTAGATATTGAACATGTTGATCACATTGTAAATATGCGAAGGTTTCAAGTATTAGTTGAATCTGAATTTCCAACTGAGTTAGGAAATACTTTCCGTAATTTAGAAAAATCTGGCAATCCTTGGGGTGCTAACCGAACAGATAGAGATGCTTGGATTAAAGAGGTTGATTTTCCAATTACAGTAATCGAGTCTGTTATTCCAGATGATGTTGAGTATCTGTTTTGGGTTGGTTGTGCTGGTGCTTATGAAGAGCGGGCTAAGAAAACTACCAAAGCTGTGGCAGAACTTTTATATATGTCAGGAGTTAAGTTTGGCGTGCTAGGTAAGAAAGAGACTTGTACTGGAGATCCTGCCAGAAGAAGTGGTAATGAATTTTTGTATCAGATTTTATCTAGAGAAAATATTGAAACTTTGCAAGAAACATTTGGTACTCGCGGAGTTAAGAAAGTTGTTGTTACCTGTCCACACTGCTTTACAACTATTGGCCGAGATTACAAACAACAAGGTTTTGAGTTACAAATGGTTCACCATACGCAATTACTAAACCAATTAGTTAAAGAGGGAAGATTAAAACCAATTGCACCAGCTACAGCTGATGCAAAAAAACTTACCTATCATGATCCTTGTTACCTAGGCCGGCATAATCAAATATATGAACCACCACGGGAGTTATTAGAGTCTGCTGGAGTTGAGGTAAGTGAGATGCCAAGAAATCAGGAGCGATCATTTTGTTGTGGCGCAGGTGGCGGTCGAATGTGGATGGAAGAAAAAATTGGTAGTCGAATTAATTTAAATCGAGTAGATGAGGCGATTGCAACGGGGGCTGAAGAGGTAGCGGTTGGCTGTCCGTTTTGCCGAGTAATGATTTCAGATGGCATGGTGGCTAAGGAAAGCTCAGTTGAGGTCTTAGATGTCGCCCAGATTATGCTTAGAAGCGTCAAAAGAACAGGCTAAAACCCACCCTATTCACAGTTAATACTCAGGATAGTAGATAATCATTTCCTTACGAGGTGATGCCAAATGACCGCTCTTAAAGAAAGAGTTGAAAGCCAGATCAGTAACTCTGATCAGTTGAGCCAAAATACCCAACGTATTTTAGTTGTGGATGATGAAAATAGTATTAGTGAACTAATTGCCACTAGCTTAAAGTTTGTTGGCTTTGATGTTCGCACTGCAAGCTCTGGTGCACAGGCGCTACAGATTGCCCAAGAGTTTAAACCACATGCATTAATTCTTGATGTGATGCTGCCAGACCAAAATGGCTTTGAGGTTTGTCGCCAACTTAGAAGTGAAGGACAAAATATAGGCGTCTTGTTTTTAACTGCTAAGGATTCAGTTGAAGATAAAATTGCAGGCTTAACTATTGGTGGCGATGATTATGTAACTAAGCCATTCTCATTAGAAGAGTTAGTAGCAAGACTTCGCGCCCTACTTCGTCGAACTGGTGCAACTGAGATTTTAGCTGATGAAGAAAAAATTAGATTTGCCGACCTTGAGTTAGATGAAGCAACTCATGAGGTTAAGCGAGCTGGAAAGTTAATAGATCTTTCTCCTACTGAGTTTTTACTACTTCGTTACTTAATGATTAATGCCGACCGAGTAGTTAGTAAATCTCAGATTTTAGATCATGTTTGGCAATATGATTTCAGAGGCGATATGGGGATTGTAGAGACATATGTTTCCTACCTACGCAAAAAGATTGATATCTTCCAACCGCCGCTAATTCATACCGTTCGTGGAGTGGGATATCGGCTTAGGTTGCCAGCAAGTAAGTAATTGATCACAATTACCTAATGAACTCTCCCCTAAGTCGGGTGCGAACTCCGCTTTCGCTATGGAGTTTGCGTAACCGACTTATCTTGGCATCAGTTTTTCTAGCAAGTTGTGCAATTGCTGCCTCAGATTTTGCTGCAAATACCGCACTTCGCTCTTATTTAATATCGCAGGTAGATAGTCAATTAGTAAATATCTCTACCGGTTCACTGGAGCGATTAGATCGCGCAGGAATTGCGCCACAACGAGAAATCCTAGAAAATCGCTCACCCTTTAGAATCTTGCAACCGCTAAGTGGTGTTCCTACCTCAACCTCTTTAACTTTACTTGATATGGATGGAAATCTTGTTGGCCAAATAGGTGGTGAGTTAAGTGGAAAAGCATTTGCGGTAACTAGGATGAAAGTAAGCCAAGTGTTGAAATATAAAAACAAACCATTCACAATTGAAGGTGTAGAGGGTAATCCTGATGTGCGGGCATTAGCTTTAGTTTTACCTACCGGCATGGGTAGTGTAATTGTTGCTAACTCTTTAGAAGAGGTTGATAAAACATTAAGCCAATTAAGATTTTTGTTTTTTATCTTGGGATTAATTGCAATATTAGCAACTGGATTAATCTCAAGATGGATAGTGGCAATTGGCTTAAAGCCATTAGAGAAAGTGGAGGAAACAGCTGAAGCTATTGCCTCCGGAGATCTATCTGCTCGCCTACCTGCAGCAAAGCCTGATACTGAGGTTGGTCGGTTAACCACCGCACTTAACACCATGCTTGGCCGGATTGAACAATCATTTTCAGTTAAAGTTGAAAGTGAAAACAAATTGCGCAGATTTGTAACAGATGCCTCTCATGAACTTCGCACCCCGCTTACTGCAATTCGCGGCTTTGCTGAATTACACCGGCAAGGTGCGGTAGTTGGTGAAGAAAAAACTAAAGAGTTAATCAATAGAATCGAAGGTGAATCGATTCGAATGAGCAGCCTTGTTGAAGACTTACTACTGCTTGCAAGATTAGATCAAGCAAGGCAGTTAGATTCTGAGCCAGTTGATTTAAACACGTTAATTACTGAGGTTGTTGCCTCAGCTAAGGCTGCTGGGCCAAATCATCCAATTTCATTAAATCTTCCACAAGAAGAATTATTTGTATTAGGGGATTCAAGAAGAATTCATCAGGTAGTTGCAAACCTAGTAGCAAATGCGCGCACTCACACACCTGCTGGCACCAATATAAGTATTACGGCTAAAGCGGATTTAAATCAGACCACAATTGAAGTTACCGATAATGGGCCAGGGTTAGCTGTAGCTGATCAAGAGCGAATCTTTGAAAGATTCTATCGAGCAGATCCATCCCGAGTTAGAAGCAGTGGTGAAGGAAGTGGACTTGGATTATCAATTGTTGATGCAGTTATGAAAGCACATGGTGGATATGTATCAGTTAAATCTGAACTTGGAAATGGTTCAACTTTTACCTTGCACTTTTTAAATCAGGAGTAATTACTCAATCTTGCTTTGGTGAAAATTTAAATAAGATTTTGATGGTGTTGGACCGCGTTGACCTTGGTACCTAGAACCATATAGCGCAGAACCATATGGATGCTCAGCTGCTGAAGATAATTTGATTAAACAAAGTTGACCGATTTTCATACCAGGAAATAATTTAACTGGCAAATTTGCTACATTAGATAATTCAAGTGTTATATGTCCAGAAAAGCCAGGATCAATAAATCCTGCTGTGGAGTGAGTAAGTAAACCTAATCTTCCAAGAGAAGATTTTCCTTCTAATCTTCCAGCAATATCATCTGGCAAGGTAATTACTTCATAGGTACTAGCTAAAACAAACTCACCTGGATGTAATATAAAAAACTCATCTGCTGCAACTGCTACTTCGCGAGTTAAATCTGGTTGTTCAATTGATGGATCAATTACTGAGTACTTATGATTTTCAAAAACTCTAAAAAAACGATCTAGGCGCACATCAACACTTGAAGGTTGGACCATCGCTTCAGTAAATGGCTCTACCTTTACCCGGCCAGATGAGATCTCAGCCTTTATATCCCGATCACTTAGCAACACAATGAGCGACCCTACCCTTAAAGTTATCTAATCGTTAGGAAAACCTACTGGCGGGTATTGATTAAGTTACTGGTCAGTAGCATGCTTATCCCATGAGCCACTACATAGCTAATCTGCGAGATATTGAGTTTTGCCTATTTGATTTACTAGAGCGAGATTCCATATTAGGAAAAGGAATATATAAAGATTTAGATCGCGAGACCGCTATGGGGATGCTCGAAGAGGTCAAGCGCTTGTCAGAAAATGATTTAGCTGCCAGCTTTGTAGATAGCGATAGAAAAGGTGTGGAGTTTAATGCAGCTACCGGCGATGTTAAGTTGCCAGAGTCATTTAAAAAATCTTATAAGACATTTATTGATAATGAGTGGTGGCGAATTGATGCCCCAGTTGAATTAGGTGGCACTGCAATTCCACCATCAATCAGATGGGCAATTGCTGAAATGGTTTTAGGTTCTAATCCATCAATTCATATTTACGCATCCGGTACTGCATTTGCACATGTGGCATATGTATATGGCACTGAAGAGCAAAAGAAGATTTCAAAGTTAATGGTGGATAAGCAATGGGGTGCAACGATGATGCTTACTGAACCAGATGCTGGCAGTGATGTTGGTGCTGGCAGATCAAAAGCAGTTAAGCAAGCAGATGGCACTTGGCACATTACTGGTACAAAAAGATTTATTACCTCTGGAGATTCTGATCTAACTGAAAACATTATTCACTTTGTATTAGCTAGACCAGAGGGTGGAGTTGCTGGCACTAAAGGATTAGATCTTTATATGATCCCTAAATTTATGTTTGATTTTGAAACTGGTGAGTTGGGTAAGCGCAATGGAGTTTATGTAACAAAGATTGAAGACAAGATGGGATTAAATGTTTCTGCTACCTGTGAGATGAACCTTGGTGAAAAGGAGCCAGCAGTTGGCTACTTATTAGGTGAGGTACATGATGGTATTGCGCAGATGTTTAAAGTTATTGAGTATGCGCGCATGATGGTCGGAACCAAGGCGATTGCAACACTTAGCGCTGGATATCAACAAGCACTTTCTTATGCCAAAACTAGAGTTCAAGGGCCGGATTTAACAAAGGCTAAAGATAAGAACTCTCCTAGAGTTGAAATTATTAAGCACCCTGATGTGCGCAGATCTTTAATGGTACAAAAGTCCTACTCTGAAGGTATGCGGGCATTAGTTCTATACACCGCTTCAATTCAGGATGCTTATGCCTTAGCGGTTGCAGAAGGTACTGATCCAGAGAAGATTGAGGATTACCATTTAATTAACGATCTACTGCTGCCGATCGTTAAAGGCTACGGCAGTGAAAAGTCATATTCATTACTTGGCACAGAATCCTTACAAACATTTGGCGGTTCAGGTTTTACTACTGATTGGCCACTTGAGCAGTATGTAAGAGATGCCAAGATCGACACACTTTATGAAGGAACAACTGCAATTCAGGGATTAGATTTCTTCTTCCGTAAAATTGTTCGAGATCGCGGTAGATCAATCACAATTTTAGGTAAAGAGATTGCAAAGTTTGCTGCTACCGGTGGAGATTTGGCCGAGGAAAAGAAAGCTCTCCTTAAAGCATTAGAGGATGTGCAGGCAATGATCGGTCATATGGTCGGAGTTGCTATGGAGTCTCAAGAAAATCCAAAAGAGGTTTATAAGGTTGGGTTAAATACATCTAGATTGTTAATGGCAGCTGGTGAATTAATTATTGCTTGGTTACTACTTCGCCAAGCTGATATTGCTCAGAGTAAATTAGCAACAGCTGGAAAAGATACTGACTTTTATACTGGCAAGATTGCTTCTGCGAAATTCTTTGTCCGATCAGTACTACCTCATATCTCAGTTGAGCGTGCAGTAGTTGAAACTGAAACTGGCGAGATTATGGATATTGCTGAGGGTGCTTTCTAAATTAAGTAATTTAAAGCAATTAATGTAGTGTAACTGCGTGAAACATCGCGCAGAATTTCTATTAATTAGTGCATCAATGGGTTTTGCATTGGGTGGAATTGCTGCCAAGGTGCTTCGAGAAGCAAATATGGATGCTTTCCGGTTAACTCAGATTAGAACAAGTGGCGCAGCTTTAATCTTACTGGCATATATTTTGCTCAAGGATAAGTCTCAATTAAAGGCTACCCGAAGTGAAATAAAAGATCTGATTATTTTCGGCGTAATCGGAATAGCAGCTGTTACCTCATTTTACTTTTTTGCCATCAAGTATCTCTATGTTTCAGTTGCATTAATTATTGAATTTACTGCACCAATTTGGATTGTTTTATATCTAAAATTTGTGAAAAAGAAATCAGTACCGCCAACCATGTGGGTGGGTATTACCTTTGCGTTTTCTGGATTGATACTAATCTCTCAAATTTGGAGTGGCTCATCACTGCACCCACTTGGCGTATTTGTAGCATTTTTAGATGCACTAGCCCTTGCTCTTTACTTTATTTTTGCCGATCGCCTGTCCCAAACTAGATCATCAATTTCTTTGATCACTTGGGGAATGTCAGTTGCGGCGATTTTCTTTGCATTAATTTTGCCATGGTGGAACTTCCCATTTGAATTCTTAACCTCTACCTACTCACTTCAAGGTGAGCTATCTGCCTACTCAGCTCCTGGTTGGGCTTTGATTTTATGGATTGTTGTGATCGGAACTGTAATTCCATATCTATTAACTGTTACCGCTATTAGAGAACTCTCAGCCAGTACTAGTAGTGTTATTGGCATGATAGAGCCAATATTTGCTGGCGCAATTGCTTGGTGGTTACTAAGTGAGGCCTTTACAACTATTCAACTAATTGGATGTGCTGTAGTTCTAATTGGAATTTACTTTGCTGACAAGGCAAGGAATGTGGCAATAAAATTATGACGGATTTTGATGATCTATTTGATGCCAATAGGGAGTTTATTAAAGAGTTTAAATCCCAAGACCTAACTGGGCAAGCTAAAAAAGGGTTAGCGATTGTTACTTGTATGGACTCTCGAATTGATCCGCTTCGAATTATTGGTATGAGAGCAGGTGATGCCAAGATATTAAGAAATGCTGGAGCTAGAGTAACTGAGGATGTGCTTCGAACATTAATTTTGGCTACTAATTTACTTAATGTAAATAGAGTTTTAGTTATGCCACACACTGATTGCAAAATGGCAAGTGGGAGTGAAGAACAGATTCATGCTGCAATTTTTGAAAAGAGTGGTATTGATACCAGAAGTATTGAGATTAGAACCGTAACTGATCAGGTTTCTGCTTTAAAATCTGATTTAGTAAGAATTGAACAATTCCCATTACTTCCTAAGGGAATTTCTATTATTGGTGCGATTTATGATGTTAAAAGTGGAAGCTTAACTAAAATTTAATTATCTTTAACAAACTTCTCAGTAGCTGTAAATGGTGCAGCCATATCGGTAAATCTTGCAATATGAAGTTGTGAGGCTACGGTGATTGTTCGAGTAGGACCATTACGGTGCTTGGCCACAATCAGATCCGCCTCACCTGATCGATTTTGTGAGTCATATAAGTCTTCACGGTGTAACAAGATAACCACATCTGCATCCTGCTCAATAGAGCCGGATTCACGAAGATCAGAGAGCATTGGCTTCTTATCAGTTCGCTGTTCTGGTGAACGGTTTAACTGGGAGATAGCAACTACTGGAACATTTAACTCTTTAGCTAGTAACTTTAATTGACGAGAGAACTCTGATACTTCCTGTTGGCGGTTTTCTACTCGCTTACCGCTGGTCATCAACTGTAAATAATCAATCACTATTAACTTCAAATCATGGCGTTGTTTTAATCTTCTAGCCTTAGCCCTAATTTCCATTAAGGATAGGTTTGCTGAATCATCAATAAATAATGGTGCATCTGAAATCTCACCCATACGTCTAGCCATCTTTGACCACTCTTCTTCGCTTAATCGGCCTGAGCGAATGTTATTTAACGGCACTCTTGCTTCAGCCGAGAGCATTCTCATTGTGATCTCTGATTTACTCATTTCAAGTGAGAAAATAACTGAAGTCTCGCGCTTATGAATAGATGCATACCGTGCAATATCTAAACCTAATGTGGATTTACCAACTGCAGGTCGTGCTGCCAACACAATCATGTTTCCTGGATGAAATCCATTTGTTAATGCATCTAAATCTTTAAACCCAGTTTTAACACCTTGGCCAACAACGCCTGCTGAAATCTTTTCAATCTCATCATATGCATCAGGTAGTAACTGAGATAGTTGAACATAATCATCAGACTCACGGCGCTCGGTAACTGCATAAACTTCAGCTTGGGCTTGATCTACTGCATCATCAACTTCGCCCTCATCTGTGTAGCCAAGTTGAACTATCTTGGTACCAGCTTCAACTAATCGGCGCATAATTGCGCGCTCTCTAATAATTTTTGCATAGTAACCAGCGTTAGCTGCCGTTGGAACCGATGAGATAAGAGTATGTAGATATGGTGCACCACCTGCTCTTACTAAATCGCCTCGTTTAGTTAACTCACTTGCAACTGTTACTGGATCTGCTGGCTCACCTCTGCCATATAAATCAACAATTGCATCATAAATTAATTCATGAGCTGGACGATAAAAATCTCGCTCTCTTAAAATTTCAACTACATCACTAATTGCATCTTTTGAAAGTAGCATGCCACCTAATACTGATTGTTCAGCAATGACATCTTGTGGTGGGGTGCGCTCAAACTCAGCAGGTGCGTTTCGAGATCTGCCGGTGTTATTTGGAAACTCTGCGATACTCATAATTAAACCCTCCCATCTGCCACTGACAACTATATAAAACTATTTAAATTCAATGCTTATTAAGCGTATCTACTGCCTAGTAGCCAAAGATAATCTCTACCGATAGATACCGGTAAATACTCTTTTCACCCTGTGCACTCACCTGTGTAGTAGTTGAATAAAACTGTTTATAAGTAGTGGATATAGCTGTGGGTAAGTAAGTGCATTCGGTGGATAAGTTTTAAATCACTTCAAACTGAGCGTTAAAAACAGTTTTAGCCTGTGGAGAAAAATATATTTGCTTATCTCATTATATGGAAAATCCAAATAAAAAAGCCCTCCAAATTTAGGAGGGCTTTTTACTTACTTAATTTATTTATCTGAAACTACAACGATCGGCACATTAGCAATTACCGCAGATTCAAGTGCAATCTTGACTGTGTACTTACCAACTTTTTTGATGTGCTTATCCATCTTTATTTTATGACGATCAACAGTTTCACCTGTAGCACTCTTAATAGCTGCCACAATTGCCTTGTCAGTTACAGAACCAAACATGGTTCCAGAGCTGCCAACTTTGACCTTAACGATCACAGTTGAGCTTTCTAACTTATTCTTGATCTCTTTAGCGTGATCTAGGTCGCGGATCTCTCTAGCAGTGCGAGCGCGCTTAATGCCATCAATCTGGCCTTCGCCACCCTTGCTCCACACAATCGCATTTCCGCGAGGAAGTAGAAAGTTACGGCCGTAGCCATCTTTAACAGTTACAACATCGCCGGCATTGCCTAGACCTGGAACTTCACGAGTAAGAATTAATTTCATTTTTGATTATCTCCTTATCGCGCTGTTGAGGTGTAAGGCAGAAGCGCCATCTCACGGCTATTTTTAACCGCGGAAGCTACTGCACGTTGATGTTGAGTGCATGCACCGGTAATTCGGCGAGAGCGAATCTTGCCGCGATCGGTGATGTATTTACGAAGCGTAGCTATATCTTTGTAATCGATATAGACAACCTCATCTCGACAAAATGAGCATGGCTTCTTTTTAAACTTCTTCATTGCTGCAGCAGCTGCTGCAGATTTTGATTGCTTAGCTTTTTCTCTAAGCGTTTTATTACTTCTTGCTCCCACTGTGGTGCTCCTTATTAGTTAGGGCCCTGTTTTTTTATAAACAGGA
>Ga0172372_10001026_pt1 | contig 43128 bp, 54 predicted proteins | sample LakKiv5m_2_FD_114544 | JGI IMG/M metagenome (GOLD analysis project Ga0172372, IMG submission 114544) | Freshwater microbial communities from Kabuno Bay, South-Kivu, Congo - kab_092012_9.5m | ecosystem: Environmental > Aquatic > Freshwater > Lake | place: Democratic Republic of the Congo...
ACTTCTAGTCGTAAAACCAAGTCTAGTCGTAAATCAACTTCTAGTCGTAAAACCAAGTCTAGTCGTAAATCAACTTCTAGTCGTAAAACCAAGTCTAGTCGTAAATCAACTTCTAGTCGTAAATCAAAGTCTCCCAAACGCAAAACTAAATCTAAAAGAAAGTCTGCAAAGAAATCTCAACGTAAACAAAGAGTTAAGTCACATTATCGTATGAGAGGTATGGGTGGTATGTTAACTATGTTTGGAGGTGCAGCTGAAGAACTAGAAGCTAATTATAACAAAGAACGTACAGCATTTTTAGATGCCAAGTCTAATTATGAACAAGCTGAAGATAAACCTAGTCGTGAAGAATTCCGTAAAATCATGGAGAAGGCAAAGGAGAGAATGACTCAAGCAAAACAAAAGATGAATGCGCTTCTTAAAGGCGTTGGTGAAGCTGCTAAAAAGGCAGCTGGACAACTAAGTGCATCTACTAAAACCGCTGGAAAAGATTTAAGCGCAGGTATGTTTTCATTTGCTTCTAGATTGAGTAGTGGATTAAAATCATTAGGTTCTAGATTAAGCAGTGGTTTTAAATCTATTACATCAAGTGTAAAAAGTAAATATAATAAATATAAAGAGGATAAGAAAAAGGCAAAAGCTCAAGCAGAAGAAGATGCAAATTTAGCTCAATGGAATAGTTTAAGTAAAAAATACGGTACACCTTCAAGTTCAGCAACTTCTTTAGCTTCTTCAGATTCTTCGTAGAAATTTTAGTTAATTAATTGTTTAATTATTAATTTATTCTTTTATTGTATAATTATAATAATTAAATGATATTAATCGAAGACCGTTTCCAAGATTATATACAAGATAAGTTTGATACAAATACCTTAACAATGTTGAATGAATTTATATTTTATGGTATTTTTATATATTATTATTATTTCGGACCAATTCAAGATTCTCAACAAAACTTTAGAATTTTAAAATATATATTAACAGTATTTACATTAAGATATCTTTTTAATTATATTACAAAATATACAATTGTAAATGAACAAAAAGAAGAAACAAGTTATTTTCAATTTAATGGTAAAATAGCTATATTTACAATTCTAGTACTATTTTTATCTTTAGAACACGAAAATATTTATACTACATTAGCTATTGTATTTAGTTATGCCTTATTATCTAGTGCCGCTAAATACGGATATACCATTGATAATTTAATCACTGTTGGTATCACATATTTTATATATTCATTAAAATTAATATAAAACGCAATTACGCGTTTAATTAAAAGTTAATTTAATATAAATTTTTTCACAAGTTATATTAAGTTGCGTTGCGTCAAATGAAAGACGTTATCTTAGATACTATTAATATTGGTATTCTTGTTTTAGATGAAGACCTAAGATATGTTTACGTCAATAAATATATGCAAGAATGTTTACAAATTAAATCATCTGATAATATATTCCAAAAAGACACATATATTACATATATTCATCCAGAAGAAAGAGAACTAGAACTTGAAAAGTGTATGAATTTTTTAGAAACAAAGATTCAATCTTCAAGTGTATGTAGAATTAAAATTGGAGGTAATACATATAAATGGATTAAAGTGAGTAGACTTTATCATTCAAATAATAATACAAATTATTATATTTATACCATCGAAGATATCGATGAACTTAAAAAACTAGAGTTAATGATTCAAAAAGAAAAGATAAAAAATGACGAAGAGTATTCTCATAAATCATTATTTTTAGCTAATATGAGTCACGAAATAAGAACACCTCTAAACGGTATCATAGGAATGTTAACATTACTCAATGATACAGTTCTATCTAATGAACAACGTGATTACATTGATATGCTAAGAGAATGTTCTATTAATTTAATGACTATTATCAATGATATTCTTGATTTTTCTAAATTAGATGCAGGCAAGGTTACCTTAGACATAGATTGTCATAGTTTAAGAAAATGTATAGAATCGGTTAATGATATATTAGCAGCTAAGGTATATGAGAAAGGTTTAGAATATAATTTTGTAATCAATCCAGGTGTACCCGAAATGATAGATATTGATGCTAATAGATTTAAACAAGTCCTTCTTAACTTATTAAATAATTCAATTAAATTTACAGATAATGGTACTATCTTTTTAGATGTTACAAGGGATTCATCTTTGATTCCAGATGAAGTTATTCTAAAATTTAGTGTTACTGATACAGGTTGTGGTATCGCCCAAGAAGACCGTATTAAATTATTTGAATCTTTTAGTCAAATAAATTCAAAAACAACGCAAAAAATAAATGAAGGTACTGGTTTAGGGTTGATTATTTCACAAAAAATTATAAGTCTAATGAAAGGAGAGATTTGGTTAGATTGGAGTGAATTAAATACAGGCAGTAGATTCTGTTTCACAATAAAAACAAAGGTATGTAAAGAATTAACAGAAGATAAAGATATACCTCTACCTTACAATAACTTTTTACAAAACAAAAAAATATTTATTTTAGATGACAACAGAGAAAACAGATTAGGCTTAGCTAATTTAGTTCATAAATGGGGTATGATACCATATACGTTTTCTTCAGCCATGGAAACATTATATATGTTAAAATTAAAAAACACAGAATTTGATTTAGGATTAGTAGATGTATGTATGCCAGAAATGACTGGAAAAGAATTTGCTATTAAACTTAAAAAACAAAACGAGGATATTCAAAGAGAACAAATACCATTAGTTGCATTGAGCTCTTTAGGAGATATTCAACATGATTATACTCCTTATTTTAAAGGGCAGTTATTAAAGCCTGTTAAAGAATCACGACTTAAAGACCTTTGTACCAATATTTTAATTAAAAATAATTCTGGTAAATGTGCAGTTAATCCAAATATACAACAAAGTATTTGTTTTGATTTAGATGTAGATTTAAAAGAAACTATAGATATTCTTTTAGTAGAAGATGTAGTTATTAATCAAAGAGTTGTGACCAGATTTTTAAATAAATTAGGATTTAATAATATTGATATAGCATCAGATGGAAAGATATGCTTAGATATGCTTTCACAAAAACGATATGATATAATTTTATTAGATATTCGAATGCCAAACATGAATGGTGAAGTTGTATGTAAATATATTCTTGATTACTTTAATAATCAACTAACAGACAATTTATACAAATTTAAGAATATTACTAAACCATATATTATTGCTGTAACCGCTTACTCCCAAAAAGAAGACAGAGAAAAATATTTAAATACGGGATTCAATGATTATGTTTCAAAACCTATCAATATTATTCATCTAGAAAAATCTATGAAAAACTTTATGAAAAGTCTATTATCAAATTAATTAACTATAAAATTAATTAACTGTAAAATTAATTAATTTATTTAAAACACCCTTCAATATGAGCTTCATATAACATTTTTTTAAATTTATATTTTAAATCATCAATATTTACAACATCCGTAGTATCATTTAATATAACTATATCATATTTATTATTTTGATAATCATCTAAATCACATTCAGATGCATGTTTACTAATTTTTTCATATAAATTATCATCACCTTGACTTTCGCTTAATAATCTCGTTTCATTTCTATTGGGTGCTACTACTTTTACCATTAAACCTCCATTATTTTTAACAAAGTCATATTCATTCTTAAATCTAACGTCTGATATTACAAATACTGAGACATTTCTCTTGTTATGAATATTTATCCAATTATCTAAATAATTAACCCATATATCTTTATCACTACTTCTACCTACTTCTGTTCCTTCTGTTTGCAATAATCTACGTGATTCTGGTGTTTTATTTTCATACACATCTTCATAACTTACATGACTTTTTGTCATTACATTAACTTTAATTTGGTCAGCAAAAGCACATTGTAAATATCTATATCCTGATTTTTCTAAAACAGGAATAATTACATTATTAGTAATATAATCCTTACCGGAACCTAATTTACCTGTAACACCTATTATAATTTTCATAATATTAATCACTATAATTTAAATAATATAATTCATTTTTTGTTTTCAAACTATCAGCTAATATCTCATTAATAAATTCTAATCTCGTCTTTAATTCAAATCGTGTTATATTATCACGTCTGTTACTATAATTACTGGAACTTTTAATTACACTTTTTAACATTAGTTGTACTGCACGCGTTGTTTCATTCATCGAATCAATTATATCAGACATCTTATCTATTTTTTTAGTTTGTGATTCATACATTTTCTTCATATCATTCATACTTTGAATAATTGTATTTTCTTCACATTCTTTCTTTAACTTAGTTAATTCCTCACTTACTCTTTCATATTCTAAGAATAATTCATCATATGTTTTAGTTTGCGACATATGAAATATAATATAGTTTTGGATATTATATATCTTTTATAGCCGCAAATTTATTCCTTTTTTCCCTCCCACTCTAAATTGGTATTTCTATAATTTTTAAAGTCATACAACTTTTTAAACATATTAATCAATGCTTGATATCTAGGTTTTTCATCAAAATCTAAAGTTTTTACATGTTTAAAATACACTAAAAACTCACGTGGTAATTGTTCACATAATTCTTCATCAGTTATAGACTCTTTTTTCTCTAAAATCATTTTATACCTTTCTTTCTTATCTTTATGTTTTAAATTTTGCCATGGAAGTTTTCCTCTAAATAAATACACCAATAAATATCCAATTGCTTCCAAATCATCTTTTCTTGATTGTTCATACCCTTTATGTGCAGCTATACTAGCATATCTAGCAGTTCCGCAAAACTTATTACCTTTTTTAAAAGCAATGTGTTCATCATTCCTTTTAATATATTTTTTTGCTAATCCAAAATCTATACAATATAATTTTTTACCATTATCTTTATCAATAACAAAATTATCAGGTTTAATATCTCTATGAATATACCCTTTTTCATGTATATATCTTAATAACTCAATCATTTGTATAGCTAATAGAATAACCGTTTTTAATCTTAATTTTTTCCTCTTTGTTAAAATACTTTCTAATGAAGGACCCAACAAATCCATAACAATGATTTTTTTATCTAACTCTTTATTTTTAACTACTTTCATATTTGCTACACCACAATCTTCAGATTTATCCTTATTTAAAACATTGTACACTTTTGCTTCCTCCAGTAACCATTTCTCACCATTTTTCTCTTCAGTATTAATAGGTATTTTTATAGCGACTTCTTCATTTGTTTTTTTATGTTTTGCACAAAATACATCTCCAAATGAACCACTTGATATATATTTAGTAATTGTGTAAGAATTAATTTCAGTACCGATTAAAGATGTTAAACTCTTATTTTTCTCAACCATTAATGTTAATAATTAAAATAATTTTTTGTTTTAATTTTAAATAGTAACCGCAAGCAAAAACATATTTTTTTAAAAATTTTTTTATAATATAATATTATATGCCTTCTAAACGTTCTAAATCAAAAAGTCGCGTTAGAATACATATTGAAAAAGGAGCCTTACCTGGTTATAGTCTATCTCTTAAAAGAAGTGATAGAAGAGAACTCCTCGATAAACTAGTCAAAAAATACGGATGGAGTAATATCGTTAAAAAACTTAACGTACTCTACATTTATAATATGAATAGATACCCAGTTAACGCAGGCAAATTCAGACGCGATATGTATTACATCCAAAAAAAATTTTCACCTACACATAAAACTTCTCAAAAAAGGTACAAAAAGTCTAAACGCTCTAAACCTAAAAAATCAAAGAAATCAAAACGTTCTAAACCTAAAAAGTCAAAAAAGTCAGCTAAGAAATCTAAGTCTACAAAACAAAAGTCAGCTAAGAAATCTAAGTCTACAAAACAAAAGTCAGCTAAGAAAACTAAGTCTACAAAACGAAAATCAAGTAAGAAGGTTAAGAAATCAAAACGTTCTAAACCTAAAAAGTCAAAGAAATCAAAACGTTCTAAACGTTCTAAACCTAAAAAGTAAAAGTCATGGTAAATTAATATAATTAATCAATAATTATATTACTTATTTTCTGTTAAACTTTTTAATAATTCTTTTTTAGCAACAATTTCTTTATCAAAATCTCTTTTCATTTGTTCTGTTAGAATCATATCTCTTCCAGATGTAACAAAAGGGTCCATTAAACCTAATATATTTTTAATTTGATAGAAATTTGGTTTGAGTGCATCTTGTCCAGTTAACGTAAATCTAGCATAATTATTCTTATCTAAACGTATAGATAATAATTCTGTGGAATTAATAACTATTTGTGCAGGAATATTAGTTCTATAATTTATTTCTGCATTTTTTCGTTCAATCATAGTTTCTTCACCTCCCTTATAATCTGTATCATCTTTTATAAATCTTAAAATATTTTTAATACGAATCTTAACTCTAACATTTCTAGTCATAAACTGTGTATTATCTAATAAATTAATATTAAATATGAATAATCTATCCTGACCACTATTTTTATAATATAACTTATTTAAGTCTGTTGTAATTTCTAATTTATGTCCCTTAAATTTACTAACATTAGTTTTTAAATGGTCAATAATTAATTTTTTAATAGGTGCTTCGAAAGGAAAAGGTATATAAGGATTATGTTCTTTATAACCAATTGGTTCAATATTATCATCTTTAAATGCTTCTTTAAAAACTTTAATAAGTTCTTTAGTTTCTGTTTCGAAAATATTAGGGATGTAGTATGCTGGAATCAGAATATTATTGGACCCAACTATAGTTGTTACATAATGTTCTTTATATAAAGATGAATAGATAAGATATACAATAACTAAAATAAAAAATAATGCGACTATATCTTGCATAATACTATATTATATAAATATTTTAATTATATAATAATTATATTAATTTTATTAATCATATCCTCTTCCTCTAGAAATTTCATCAGACGCTTGTGCTTCTAATGCTGGATACCTTTTAGTTATATGTAAAAATCTATAAAGAGTAATCCATAAAATACCTACCCAAACAAATAAATCTATAAATCCAAAACTAATATTTATAAGTGTACCTCTACATTCATATCCCTTTTGTAAGCAATCTTTTGTCAATAATGTTATACATATTGAAGCTGTCATCCATAATATAGTCATTAAAAATGCGAGAAGACACGCTACATTATTTAATACAATTTCGTTCTTGTTACAATTGTACCGAAGAGTTAAATATAAAAAACTTAATAATGCGGATACAAAAGATACACATAAATAAAACCCAAACTGGCTAGTAACTATATAATTTTCATTATAGTGAATCCATATACTATTACTTATAATACAAATTAAAGATATAATTGTATTAAATCCAAATAAACTAGATAATATATATTTCATATTAAAGCAGTAAGTATTGATTAATTTCATTTTTTAATTAAACCCTTATTTTTTCCAATACTATTCCTTTTTTCGGTGACACACGTATTGATTCAATACCAAGGCTTTTCACTTCATCAACATTATAATACACGTCATCAAAAAAGATAACTTCTTGTGTTGATACATTCGTCTTATCTATAATCTCTTGTAACATATATTTCTTGTTTGTATATTCATAAATAGAATTATCCCATGGATTTACATCTCTTTTTTCATATATAATTTCATGAAATAAGTCATAAATATTCATTCTACTTAAATAATTATACGGTGACTTATTATGCGTTGCCAAACATAAAATTTTACCATTATCTTTTAATTGCTGTAAAAAGTCTTTAATTTTCTGCGTGTATTCTTCTCGATAAGAATAATCTACTAAATGAAGATACAATGTATTATCTAAATCAAAGACAAATACTTTGTAATCATGAATACTGATTTCTTGTTCGCACATTTATTCAACTAATTCTAAAATTGTAGAATTAGTTTATAATTCAATTTTATTTAAACGTGTCCATACAACACAGCTTGGTAACCATTTACATATGGTTGACCATACATATCATATTCAACTATAGTTACTGGTTCTGTTTGTGAATAATTAGAATATAATCTAATTCTGTCTTTTTTTCTTAAAATACGTGATAAACATATATAAAAAACTAGTAAAAGTATTACGATTATTAAAGTAATAACCCATACATTGCGAATATCAAAAGTGGTATTAAACATTTTGATATATTTAAAATACAAATCCGAATTTCACTTTTTAATTAAGAGTAAACAAATATAAAGTCTTGTTAATTTCTCCAACCATTTCATCTCTAATGTTTAATAAATCTGTATCTGATTCTTTTAAATAATTAGGTACTTCGTACTTTAAGAATTGAATATATTCTCTTAAAGCCTCTGAGATATTCGAATCATGGAATTGTTTCACTTGAACATTAAATGAACTTTTAAATTCTGGTCTCTTATATCTACCCATATAAGTCTCTGTAAACTGGTCAATTAAAAGACCTAATGCGTCATATAAAGCACCTGAACCTGTATGTCTAGCATAACTTGTTGTGGACCAATGGTATAATCTAATATTTAATAACATATTAAAAAAAACCTGGACAATTGTTTCACACCCCATGGTTTATATATATTATAGAAATATAAAATAAATTTTAAACAAATTAATTGTACTTTTGTTTAAGTTCTTCTACTATTTTAATATAATTTACTTGAGCTTGAAGCTTAGATACTCCCTTTAATTTACTCCACGCAGACCATTTAGATACCTCTTTGAACATATAAAACGATGGCTTATCTATATTGATATCACCAACAGTTGCTTGTTTATAATTAGCATACAAATCAAGTAACTCTGTATCACTTGGTTTATTCTTAAGATTATGCACATCTTTACTTGCATCTTTAAATAATGTTTGAATAGCTTGTTCTCTAGCTGTCATTTATATAGTTAATATATAAATGAAATAATAATTTATAACGTACTTAATTATCATCCACCACGTAAACGTCGGACTCTATCTTAAGCAAATTGATACTTACTTTTCAATAAATTTTTGGTATTAAGAGCTCTAAGGAATTTGACAGTGTTGCAAATAAAATTAATTATTTACTAGCAACAATGGTTGTATTTAAATCATTTTTTAATATGATTTAAATTAAAATATTTTTCTAATTATTTAAGCGCTCTTAGCCTTGGACTTCTTGCTCTTGCGAGACTTTCGTGATTTGCGAGCCTTAGACTTCTTTGATTTCTTGGACTTGCGAGACTTTCGTGACTTGCGAGCCTTAGATTTCTTTGATTTCTTGGACTTGCGTGACTTGCGAGACTTTCGTGACTTGCGAGACTTTCGTGACTTGCGAGACTTTCGTGACTTGCGAGACTTTCGTGACTTGCGAGACTTTCGTGACTTGCGAGACTTTCGTGACTTGCGGGACTTGCGAGACTTTCGTGATTTGCGAGCCTTAGACTTCTTTGATTTCTTTGATTTCTTGGACTTGCGGGATTTGCGAGCCTTAGACTTCTTTGATTTCTTTGATTTCTTGGACTTGCGGGATTTGCGAGCCTTAGACTTCTTTGATTTCTTGGACTTGCGGGATTTGCGAGGAGCAGAGCGCTTGGACTTCTTGCTCTTCTTGGATTTCTTGGATTTCTTGCTCTTGCGAGACTTGCGAGGAGCAGAGCGCTTGGACTTCTTTGACTTCTTAGGAGCCTTAGACTTTTTGTGGGAACGTCTTCGCTTAGGAGCAGGTGAAGAGGAGGCGGATGAGCTTGAAGCTGCAGACTTTGCCTTCTTGTGAGATTTGCGCTTTGGGTGAGAACGCTTGTGAGAACGTTTTACAGAGTGTGCCTTTGGTGAGCGAGGAGATTTCTTATAACTTTTGCGACCAGCCATTGTTTTTTTATATTATTAATAAATATTTTAATTTTTTGAAATTCGAGAAAAATTAAAGTAAAAAAGTTTTACTTTTTATTTTAAATTTTATTTACAATTATTTTCTTGTCTTTTCTTTTCACGATGTTTTATATAATATTTTTTTTAATTTTGTCTTTTATTTCTTTTTTCAATAATGTCAGGGCGTTTCTTTTGTTTAGCATCTTTCTCACTACATTTTAAACATCTTTTAACAACATTACCAGACTTTCCTATAAAATCGGATTCAATTCTATAACATTTACAGTTCGTACACTGAAATTTGTCATCTTCGGCCATTTTAATAATTTTTATTAAAATAGTTTATTTTTCAATTTATTAGGAGGGATAGCAAAATATATAATAAAATATACTTTGAACTAATTGGAATATGCTAATCCACCCATACCAGCCATGATACGGAGAACGTTGTAGTTCACAGCATAGACTCGGAGTTGGATAGGGGAAGTTCCAGTGGTGAGGTCTAAGAGAAGGGTAGCATTGTCAATTCGGGACATGTTGACAGTTCCAGAAGGTTGATGCTGTTCAGGGTTGAGAGCAAAGGAGTACACATAGATACCAGTTGCAGGGCATCGAGTGTGGTGTTGGTATGGCTGAACAACGTTGAAGTAAGTAGCATCACGGACGGAGAATCGGTCTTGTCCATTAAGTTGGAGCTTAGCAGATGCAAGAGTGTCATCACCAACGTATTCCTTATTAGCAGTGTTGGCAGAGTCAGTGTAATCGGCCCATCGGTTCTTGTTAGGAGCAACGTTAGAGTCGAGTTGAAGAACCCAGACAAGTTCCTTGCAAGGGTGGTTAAGAGCAAGCTTGGACTTGACAGCAGAGTTGCTATAAGCTTCAGCACCAGTGAATTGGAGTTGCTCGATTAAATATTCGTGTTGAACTTGAGCAAATTGACGACGTTCATCGGTGTCAAGGTAGACGTAGTCAATGTAGAGAGAAGCATTGGCAATGCTTGGGACACCAGATGAAGGAGCACTTCCGTTGTGGGTGATGTAGCATTCAGATGCTGGACGGAAAGAAATGTTGAACTTGACTTCATGATATTGGAGAGCAATAAGAGGAAGAGCAAGACCAGGGTTTCTGCAGAACCAGAATTGGAAAGGAATGTAAAGGGTAGCAGCAGGGATGGAAGCTGCAGGGTTGGTAAGAGCAACAGTGGAACCAATCATAACGTTGTAACCATCTTCCTTTTCAGCGGTTTGGGTAAGCTCGTTCCAAATGTTGAGCCAGTCACCATAGTGACGGTCGATTTCTTGGCCACCAATTTCAATGTTGACGTAGTCAATAAGAACGTGACCAATGTTTCGGGTCCAGGCAACGGATGCACCAGCACCAGAGTTGGCAAGAGCAGGGAGGTCAACTTGGAGGTAGACCTTGTGAATTAAATCACCGTTTCGGGAAACAGTGCAAGAAACTTTGCGACCAAAGTCAACAGTTCCATTAACGCTTATACCCCATCTTTCGATGTATTTATACCCTGTATGAATTTAATAACAACAATTCATAATACAGGTAGGGGCTAGACTATATCTTAAGAAAAATGAAATTAATCATTTTCCCCACTACCATTTAGTCGTTGAACATCACTCTTGGATTTTAATTCATTTAAATAATCTAAAGCTGATTGATATAATATATCATTAGAAATAGTTCTAGAAACAAAGTATTTAGGTTTTTCAGATAAATATTTAACACAAAATCCATTTTTATGTTTTTGAATATATTTTTCATATAAAGGTGTTTTTACAATTAATGGTTCTTTCAAATTATTTAACCTTTCTAAATAACTCAAAGCTCTTTGTAAATTATATTCATCTGTTTTTTTTGATGAAATAAACCTTTTTTCTGGTCCCATAGGATGATTACATACTCTATAACCTTTAGGACATTTTATTAAGTACATTGGTAAATCAGGATTTGTAGACTGAGAAAGTTTTTCTTTTGTTTCTTCAGAAACGAATCTACCTTTTAAAGAATTACTAATTTTTTCTTTAGTAGTTTCATGATGTTTTCCATTACTACCTCCTAATTTAATATTCATACCATTTGGTATTTGAGAATTGTACTTTTCAATATATTCTATTTCTTTTTTATCTAAATCTTCATCTCTACATTCTTCAATTATTTCTAATATAAAATTTTTATCTCCGTATTTTCTTATAGCTTTATTTAAAACTTTACAATGATTTTTATAACTACGATGTGCATCTTCTATATGCTCTTTCCATCTTTTATCTATTGAAGTAATTGTTTGTCCTATATAAATTCTATTTGAAGGAGATGTTATCTTATATATTATACCCATATGCTTTTATTATATTTAATAAATATTTTCAATTTATTTAAACAAATTTTAATCTTTAGAGATTAGCTGCTGATTGCCCAATTCTTTAAATTGTCACCGAAAGACTAACAATCTTGAAGACTGTTAATCTTTGTGGCTAATGCCACTACCCAAGTTTTATCTTGGCCAGTTAAAACTTTCGAATTAACCTTGGTATTAAAGACTCTAAGGGGTTTTCAGCAATTTGATAGTGTTGCAAATTAAGAATTATTCTCAATTTACTAGCAGCTATATTTTAATAAACGGATAAAAAACTGGCGGTGGAATATTACGTTTATTAAATAGGAATACTTACAGTTTTATCCATAACATATCCTAATAGTTATGGCTGGCTACTTTTCAACCCTATAATGTTAAGGTTTGTTCAATAGCTTCGAGAGCGAAGTTAGTGTGACGTCTGTAGACGACTTTGAAGAAAGTAATTTGAGGATTACCTGTACATTTTCCTCTACCTTATTTTTCAATAAGGATTAGACTATATCTTATGAAGACATATCAATCTTTAATTTAGCAAAATCTAAAGTTAATATGTCTCCCGAAAACCATTTAGTCGTTGAACCTTCTTCTTTAAAATCTCGAATTTTTTGTAAAATAATATCTATTTGAGTTTGATCTATTTCTTTTTTAGATGAATTGTATTTTACAGTAACTGGCATTAAATTAGACCAGTTCCAGCATTTTAATTTTTCATCTTCAATAGTTAAATCAAATTTACAAACAGGTATAATATGATCTATTGACCAATATGAACCATAATTATCCCAATTCATATCTTTTGTAAAATTATACTCAAACCATTCTCTTAAATATTGAATATTACATCCAATATAATTCATAGTAGTATCATTTTTAATCAAAACAGATCTTAATCGTGCGGCTAATGATTTTTTTAATCTATAATTTATATTAGATTTACTTTCATTTCTACACCATTCAGTTTTTTGTTCTGTTAAAAATTTAGGATAACAAGATAAACAAATCTTTTTTTTATAAAACTTTTTTAATTTGGAAAAATCTTTTAATGCTTTTGATTCATTGCATTTTTCACATTTTAATATAAAAGTTTCTAATCTCCTTTTTCTAAGATTTTGTTTTCTTTCTTTATCTCTCTCATTTAAACATGCTTTACATGTTATACTGTATGAATTTTCTCTATCTGTATATTTTCTATATTTAGAAATCGGTTTAACTATTCTACATTGATCACATTCTTTATCCATGTTTATTATTATTATAATACAAAAAAAATTTCAATTTTAAAGAAGCTTGGCTGCTGATTGCCCATTGCAACACCTATATTATTCGGTATATTATCTTATCCATTGTCACTACCCAAGTTTTTCTCTTGGCCAATTTAACCTCACGATTAAATCTTAGTAGAATAAGCTTTAGGGGTTTCCAGCAATTTGATTTTCTTACCAGGGTTTTTCAAATTAAATTTAATTTCCCTGATTAACGCCAGTGATTCGAAGTTATTCGAGTTCACAAAGAGGGTTATGAATACTTTATTTTTTCAGTATTCCTCGGCATTTTTCTACCCTACAGGCTTTTAAGGTAAATATCTTGAGCGCCATAGGCGACGAGTTGCATTAAACCACCAGCCATTTTTGTTTTTTATACTATATAAAAAGAAAAAAAATTTTTTAAAATAACTTAATTAATTTAAAAATAAATCAAATTAATAATATTTTTCAAACGCTATAAAAATTGTTCTGTCTTCTATTTTAATTTTTAATTCGAAACCATAACTTCTAATATATCTCTTCAATAAAAACAACTCATCTTCAGTTAATATCATAATATTTCTATGCCCAAATAAAATTTCAACACCGTGTAACGTTATAACACTTATTATATCCCTAATAAATGAGTGATTATTATAACCTTCATTTTCCATAAAATCAACTGTAGACTCGTCTAAACTTAAATCTATGGAGTTTGGTTCTTCAGGTGGTTTTGTAAAAATCTGTTCAGCTATATATCTTGTGTTATCTTCTTCCATATACTATTATCAAATTAAATTAATATCTAAGTTATAAACGAATAATGTAACATATAAACTAACTATCATATCCATAGTATAATGTGAACGAGTAACACCTAAAATAAACAAATGTAAAATATTTAAAAAACTAAATAAACCTATATTTAAAACATTTGTTTCAATAATTTCATGTTTAAACATTAAAAGTGTTAACAATAATCCAAAAGCGAAATGACCAGAAAACATTTTATCATAACATCCACCCCCAATCGTTTTATCAAATAAACTTAAATTACCATATTCATCAGGAATAACTTCTACAGGTGTATTTTTCGGTAAAATAGTAGACATAATTGTTAAACTTCTTAAAAATATAATTATCATAAATTTCAAAATAAACTCTTTAAAAAAAGCACTTTTAATATTATCAGTAACTAATTTATGTATCAACGGTACAACAAATAATATCATATACCAATTTTTAGTATAGTTGTATTGCGAATAATTTTTAAAATTCATATGTAGAATATCCCATACTTCATCTGTATTTTTACATTTATTATTTGGAAGAGTATAAAAATTTGTACCTGTTCTATATACAAATTCCATAGCCTTTAAATGTACCATAACTATTGCTGTAACTAAAATTGCAAATGTACTATGAGTAATATCCATTATTAATACATATGTTTAAAAAAATTTCTTCATAATTCCATATTTTTCTTTAAACTATTTAAATTTAATATTATTTTACAAATTAATTTACAATGAGTGAATATACTCCTCTTCTTATTGATGAAGATGAAATCGCAGAAAGAGAAGAAGCTATAACTCGTATTCATGAAGAAATGCTTGATATTAATGACATTTTTAAAACATTAGCTAGTCTTTCACATGAACAAGGGTATTTACTAGATAATATAGAGTCTAATATTGATGATGTTGTTATTAATGTAGAACGCGCAGATGAAGAACTTATATCAGCTGATAAAAAACAACAAAAATATAATAAATGTTTATGGTCCATCCTGATACTATTAATCATTATCTTATTAATAACGACGTTAGTATTAGTTTTAAAATAAAGTAAGAAATAAATCTATAAATTCATTTCTTATTCAATAACCACTTCATAAAATTATTATCAACGCTAATTTTCATTATTAATGAACTAGTTTTATTAATTTTATCCCATGAATTGACAAATTTTGGAAAATCTTTTTGATGATATTCACCATCATCTACAACCCATGAATCTGTATTATATTCTAATTTTTCTTTCCCGTTCTTTTTAGATATGTCTAATGGTTCTTTAATTACATTTTCCTTCATTAATTCATTTGTTTGATATACATTCTCGTCACAATTGATAATATCTATGACACTATCGCTTATCACTATATCATTATCGGGTTTACTTAATCCATCAACAAATTCTTTTAATTCTTCAGTAGAAATTCTAAAAGATGGATTTATAGTTAATAATCTTTTTAACAATGTTTTCATTTTACTGTCAATAATATTTTTTTTATCTATATTTTTATGCAAATCACTTTGTGTCGTCGGTTTAGAAAAAAATAACTTTAAATCATGAATATCATATATATCAGAAAATGGTAACATGTTAAAAATTAATTCATATAAACATATACCATAACTCCATAAATCTACTTTTTTATCATAAAATTTTACATGTTTTGTAAATTCTTCTTCTGATATTAATTGTTCGAATTCTTCTATATTTAATATTATCTCTGGAGCCATATAATATGGTGTACCACATAATTTATAATATTTCTTTTTTAATGCACTCGCACTAAAATCAAAATCACTTTGAGTTAAACTGTCATTTAACTTACAATCTAAATCAAAACACGCAAATCCAAAATCACTTAATTTAAATAAAAACTGATTATCTTGATCTTTTTTTACTAATACATTATGTAATTTTATATCTCTATGAATTATATTCAAGTCATGTAGATAACTAAGAGCATTAACTGTATCTCTTAAAAATATCTTAATAAATGTAGTCTCAAAACCGTTAAATATATTTCTTAACTTAAAATCACCAATAGTATAATCTTTTAAGATACTATATAAATCACCATACTGACAATATTCCATTTTAATATAATATACTTGTTCCTTCATATCTGATGAAAAATATTTTATAATATTGTCATGATGTAATTTATTTAATACTTCAATTTCACTATCTATTAAATCACGCAACCTCTTATAATAATATTCTTCTTCAGAATCTAATTGTTGTAAAAGTTTTCTGTTTGTATTGTATGGTGTTATACTAACACTTGTTGTTCCAGATACATGTTTACTATATTTTACTAATTGTTTCGTTTCCAATTTAGATTTTTTTACATACTTTTTAACTAAATTATCCAAGTTAATTTCTTTAACGATAAAAAAATCATCTTCTTCATCTTCAGTATCATCATATATACCACTTAACATTAGTAAACTTCCAGACTTCTTTTTTTTACATAAATGAACACTTGAAAAAGAACCTTTTCCAATTTGTTTAATAACATTATAATCATTCATTACTCTACTATATGTAAATAAAAAAGTTTTTTCAACTTATCGATTACTTTTTAAAAAATCAGTAATACTCTTGTATCCTATCTCTATTAATTTATTTTTTTCTGATGCAGTTAACGCAAAATTTACACTCTGGGTAATGTCCTCTGTATGAATATACACAGTACAGTTCTTATATTCTTCACTTCGTGTAGTATGTTTTTCTTTTTGTACCATATAACAACTCAAAATATGATATATATAACTTTCTATATCATCAATTCGTTCATCAACATCATGTGTATCCATCTCTCCATGGTTAATTAATTTAAAACCTAAAAAATTATTCAACTCATTTTCAAATACTCTAATTGGATAATTATCTATTAATCCACCATCAATATGAATATCACCTTCAAATTCATTAATAGTAAATAAAAATGGAACACTTATAGACATCCTTACAGCATCCAATACTTTTACATCAGGTGTCTCACTATAATTAAATTTTTTATAACAATACTTATTTAAATTAGTAGCCATAATCTGAAAGTCAACATGATTTAATTCATAAAATTCTTTTAACGTAATACCTGGGTCAACACCCTTTTTAACCATTAAAGATTGAATCCAAGATATTAAACTAATCCCGCTATCTAACCCATATTTACTAACAAAATTCATAATCCTAATATCTTTTAATTGATCAAACTTTTTATTTAACACCTCTTCTAACATTTCTGCATATGTATAGTTTAATAAGTAAATTAAACTAAATATGCTACCAACTGATACTGCACATATTGTATTAATATTAAACTTAGGAATTGTACATTTATTTACATCAAACTCAGGTTTAGATTCTTCTAAATGCCTCTCATATATTAACTCTTCTATCTTTTTAAATACGCCTACATATGCGATTCCTTTAATAGCCCCACCACTAAAAGCTAATTTATTTATTTCCATTTAGTGTTAAACTTATAATAAAAGGGCTATATTTTTATTATAAATCAAACGACCTAAAAATTAAATTTTTCATTATAAATAGCATCTATATACAAAATTTCTTCTGTTATATCATCATCATTCATACACATATATATTCCATAATGTCTTTCTAAACCTAAATGTACTAAAATATATTTCCATTCAATTAACCCTCTATAATACATAAAGCACCTTATATCCTTTGTAATATCTCTTATATGATTACCATCCTTATTAATAACACCACAATAGTTAATCATATTCATATTATTAGGATGATAAATATCAAAAGCATCAACACTATTATAGTAGTTATCTTCAATGACTTTAAATTTATAATATTTATTATTATACTTACCTAAATACTCGTATATACTAAAATCCAAGTCATTTGTCTTGTAATTATAACTCTTTATATATAAATATCTCGGTAATATATATGTTAATTTGTCAAGAATATACAAATATACACTTATACATGATAATACTAGATTAATAAATATTCTCCAAAAATCATTTCTATAATTGAATACAACTAATCCAAGCAATATAAAACCAGTAACAAAATACATTATTTAAAACTAAAAAACTATTAATTTTAAATAAATTATGGATTTCTCTCAATTTTTAGTTAATAATCCAGAAATTCCAAATGTTAAAGCAATTAAAACTAAAGAATCTGAAAAAGAACAAGATAATGAAAGAAAAAATAAACCTAAACCTATTAAGAAAGAACCTAAACCAAAAAAAGATAAGGTTATCGATTTAAAATCCGTATTCAAAAATACAGAACAAATCGAAAATAAACTTACAAAAGAAACTACAAAAGAAAATGTACCAGAATATCAAGACGTAGAATTTAAAAGAGGTGATTTGGTTAAAATTATCCGTTTAGAAGGTAGCCCTCTTAATGTATATAAAGGATACAATGGAGAAATTAAAGAATATATTTATAGAAGTGATTCTGCATATATTGTACTTGAAGCTATGACATATCCTAGAAGAATTAAATTTCCTTTAGGTCATTTTAAACATCGATATTCTTAAAAATTTTTTATTGGTACATTATAATATGATACAACTTCCAGAAGGTATTGATTACTCCTTATATCAAGGAACTAGTGGTATGAGTACTAAACATTGGGGTCCGGCAGCTTGGAACTTTTTATTTACAAGCATTATGGGACGTTATCCTGATAAAATCGATACGGAAAATAGTGAGCACATAATTATTAAAAATGCATTCAGACAAATGTTAACAGGACTTCAAATCATTATGCCTTGTATTTTTTGTAGGGAATCATTTAAAAAATTTTTATTAGAATTACCAATTGAACCTTACTTAGAAGGTAGAATAGAATTAATGTACTGGCTATATCTCATGAAAGATAAAGTAAATAAAAAATTAATAGGTCAAGAAAATAAATGTTATACAGATGAAAAACGTAAACTAAAAGCTATGTTTTACACTGGAGCAATTACAGAAGAAAATTACTATAAACAAGTTCAAGCATTTAAAGAAGAAACATTCCATACAATCCCAACACCTCCGTTTAAAGAGGTTCTTGATAAATACGAAGGTTTAAGAGCAGTCTGTTCCGATAAAGCTAAAACATGCGCATTACCTAAGAAGAAATAATACACACTATAGTTAATACAACTTAATTTTATACGAATTATAAAATTAATAAAATTGATGAATTTATATTTAGTTACCAATTTCAAGGAATCGGCGGTTAGCACCAACTGGTTGCTCATAAGAACTGTTATTGAAGGGTCCAACTTCAGATTTGGGGATAGGTGGACAAGAACGAATGTCAAGATATGGAATCTTGTTGGACTGTACAACAGTGTTAATACCCATGTGATATCCGGCTTGTAAAAAGTTTTGTTCTTGAAGGAGTTGAGAAACAGGATTTTGTTTAGCAAACTCATTAGCATCATCATAGGTGGGTAAAAGGTCGTTAGCACTTAATTGAGTTTGTCCAGCTACAACTCTCTCAACTTGAGCTTGTTGTTCAGCTTCAGCTAAAACTGGTGCAGCAACAGCCTTAACATCGGGCTGTGCCATAGGAGCTTGAGCCTCAACAGCTGGTCTAGCTTCAGCTTCAACATTGTCTAAACTTTCACGGTTATAGTATTTCATGAAGAAATAGACTGCGAGAAGAATTAAAATAACCTTAAGCATATCATTTTTTTGAATCATTTCTAGTATGTCCATCGTGTTTTAATATATAGTAATAAAATAAATTTATTTTTTTAAAATAAAAATGTTAATTTAAAAATAAAATACTTAAAATAGTAAATCAAAATTACTCGGTTTAAAAAATTTAAAGGAATATTAAAAATACAAAAATGGATAGCGAAACAGAAAGTCATTCAGACTTTTATGAAGAGTTTGAAAATGACCAAATAGACAAATTTATCACATATGAGACAGATTATATAATGGATTTATATTATGATCTCCAAGATAGACTTCCTTATTTCTTAGATAAGGCTAAATTCCCTGACATTATGAATTTTATTATTGATAATAAATTTGGCCTTTATAAAAATACTAAAATCTATAATAGTCAAAATATGGTATATTTTTTACACGAATATAAATCTGAAATTAACGCGTCCTTTTATGTAATAAATAATTACTTACAAAAATACAAAAAATTTAGTTTAGAATATGATACTTTTACAAAATTTGCATATGATTTTACTACTATATGTTAATTATTTAATACATTTACCTTTTTTATTAGTCATTTGTTTCTTATGAATACCATAATGACCATTAATAGCCATTAATAGTACATCACACATATCATCTTTCTTACCAGAAGTTTCTAGCTGATTTAACCATTTATCACACTCATCTTTCAAAAATTTATTTTGTAAAAACCATTTTGAATATTGAATACTTAGCCATTTTCTCTTAGCATAACTCCCTTTTAAATTACATTCTATTAATGGTCCAGTATACGCCTTTAATTTTTGAGCTGCTCTTACAAATCTTATTGTAGTAGTCGTATTATAATATATTTCAACTAATTTGCCATATAAAATATGTGAAGTAAATTTCATCTTTTGGTTAACTTTAGGCTGTAACTCTATTAATACTTGACTTACTTGACTAAATACATCTATATTTGTATCATATATAGATTGTAATCTTGTTAACACTATTCTAGCAATGTCTTGTAATAAATAATCATTGACAGCCTTTTTTTTAAAAATATACTTTTTATCTATTTGTTTTCCCGTGATTAAATCTTTAGGAAAGTGTGTTTTACAACAATGATTTTGATTACCGTCTTTAATATACTTGAACCCGCATTTTTTACCACATACTTTACCATTCTTTTGAATCCCGTTACAATTATAATCATCTACATCTAATGTGTTATACGTATCCCATAAATGAATCTTATATGTAGCTATATCATGCTTATCACTAGAACTCATAATACACATGGCTAAATTCCTTAAACCAACATCTATTGTTAGTATCATTAACAATAGATATTATTTTAATTTTAACTTAATAACGTATTCTTTCTACTCATTTTTAATCATTTTAGCCAATAATAGAAGTCCACCAAGTAATGATATATTAGCCCAAAATGGTATAGACTTTTTATAGCTATTTAAATCTGGGAAATGATAAACTAACGTAGCTAATATTGTGAAAATTATTAACGCAATAACACTATAATATGCCTCCTTTTTATAATTTCCAGTTAAAGCATAATATATAATAATAAGAGGTGCTAAGACCTCTACCAAAATAACTATTACTATAGCTAAATTATATAAATTATCAGACATATCATATTGAAGTTTTTGTTTCAAACTCTCCACTACACTACTAAACCCAGACAACTTATTAATACCAGATAATAAAAACATAATAACTAATAAGGTTGATATTATCAACTTATTCTCTAATGTATCTGTTATATCCATATAATATGTCGCAATATAATTAATTTTTTATAATTTAGAAACAATATTCTCCTTTCTTTTACTATAAGAATAATAAAAATAAACAACTATACTAATTATTAATATAACTGTCACCATATATAACTTACGAAAATATTCATACCATGTCTGTCTCCTATACCTATTTTTAATAGGTATACATTTAGATTCATTTATAATTTCATAATCCGAATTGTCTTCAACAAAATATATATCAGGACAATCACATGGTTCAACACACTCTAAATTATCAACAAATAATTCTTCGCCTTCATCCTCTATTTCTGTATCATCTGTATCATCTATATCATCTGTATCATCTGTATAACCTGTGTCACTACTAAATCGTGTTTCATTATCTTCTACCATTTCATCATCACCGTAGTTATTTAATTCATTTTCTATTTGACGCTTAATTTTTTTACGTATAGAAGCAACCATATGACTTGAAGATGAATCACTTGAATATGTGTCTGTGTTGTCTGTGTTGTCTGTGTTGTCTGTGTTGTCTGTGTCTGTATCTATATAATTATTACTATTATTAGATATATCACCGTCATAAATATCCGACATCTGTTTAACCTTATTATAACTAAATAAAAATTATTTTTATAATAATCGTAACCTAAATATGTTTTCTTTGAAAAAACTTTGTGACTGTTTTTATTAAGTGTTTCAAAAAACTTTCTTTTTTACATATTCTATCATTTATATCATACTCTATTACTATAATCTCATCATTGAAATGTACAGTCTTTAAATCATTCATTATTATTTATCAAGTTAATGATTTTTTTATATGTACGCACATGCGGTAAATTTTATTTATTGGTTAATGATATTATATTAAACTATGAATGAATTCGAAAGACTCTCGCTACGAAAATTTAAAATAAAAGGTATAGTTCCCAACGCTACTGTCTTATTATTAGGTAGAAGAAGAAGTGGAAAGAGTTTTTTAGTAAGAGATATTTTTTACCATCACAAAGAAATACCACTTGGCTTGATTTTTTCTGGTACAGAAGAAGCTAATCCTTTTTTTGGAGATTTTATACCTGATTCATTTATTCATTCTGAATATAACCCAGAATTAATTGAAACCATGTTGACAAAACAATCTCATAAAGTAAAAAAGGCCAGAAATAACGGTCATGCTGATACAGATGGCCTTACACCTTCAAATAGAGCTTTTGTAGTACTAGATGATATGTTACACGATGCTGCCGCATGGAAAAAAGAAAAGACTATTCAAAGTATATTTTTCAATGGTCGTCATTACAATATTTTCTTTATCTTAACTATGCAATACCCTCTTGGTATTCCACCAGCCTTACGTAGTAATATTGACTACGTATTTGTGTTTAATGAACCTAGTATTAAAAATCGTAAAAAAATTTATGATGACTATGCTGGTATGATTCCAAGTTTTGATCATTTCTGCAATATTCTCGATTCATGTACTCAAAATCATGAATGTTTAGTAATAAAAACATCTGGTAATAGTACTGATTTAAGAGACCAAATTTTTTGGTATAAAGCTAATAAACATGACCCATTTAGAGTAGGACATCCTAAAATTTGGAAATATCACGATTTACATTACAATGAAAAATATGATACGCAACGTGATGAAGAAAAAGAAGCTGTTGATAAACTTCGTAAGAAGTTTGCCAAAACAAGAAAATTAAAAATTATCGTTAATCGTCAAGGCGACGCACTTGAAGCCATTGAAGAATCTGAATAATCATTTTGTAAAAATTTTAGTATCATTGTTGATATTATCCTCTAATATTATAGTATCTATATCACTCTTATAATGTTCTTTTGAACATTTATCTTTTGACCCGTAAAATTCACAAGTAGGATTTTTACATCGTGAAATATAATCAAACATCTTATATTGTATATTATCGTAAAAGTAACATTCCCTATTTAATTGTCTGTAGTTAATATGATGTTTTGTTTTTGTATGTTGATTAAAATTCCATGAAATATACTTTTTACCACAATGACATAGTTTTAATTTTTTATTATCATCTGTTACTGTTTTATTATATTCTTCGACATCTATATTATCATATTTCATATTGATAATATATTTTATATCTTGATATTTTTCAATTTTTAAAACTCTATAGCTTGTACTAACTGTTCACATTTATTAAGATATTTCTCCAAATAGTATAAATCTAACCAACTACTTCCATACTTATATTCATCTGTAAGAAGTCGTTCAGCTTTAGAAATATACATATGTAATTGATTATCACTTGAGTCCTTAATATCATATTTCTTGTATAAAGAAATAAGGTCACAATATTCGTTATATTTTTCTTGGTTCATTCGGATAAGTTGTCGTGAGCAGAAATTGAAGTATTATAGTTGGTGAAGGGTATTTGTTAATTATATAAAAGATAATTTAAATTCATTTTTTTGTTTGTTAATTACAATAGATAATGGAAAGAACATTTACAGAATCAGGTATACTCTTACCAAATTTTCAAGGTTTAGAACTTTCATCTGCATCTAAATTAAGTCTTGATAAATTTGCCAAATATATGGACAAAATTTTTCTTGAAGATTTAACATCTTTACACCCAGAGTTAGGTACATGCACTCTGTATTCACATTTTATATCAGATTACTATATAACTATTGACTTTAATACATTTTCATATGTTGTACCTAATCATATATCTGATAAATTACATCAATGTAAAACTAATAGAAATATTCGATTTTATGTTTTACCTATAGTCTTTAAATTTAATGAATCTGATTCACATGCAAATGTCCTAATAGTTGATAATAAAACTAAAACCATCGAGATGTATGAACCACATGGTTCAAAATTTTTATCTAAAGACATTTTTTATGATTTAGAATATCATATTCGTAACTTAATTAGTCATATTTTATCTAGAAGAACACATTTTATATTTAAAAATGTCCACTATAAATGCCCTATAGGTTTTCAAACTAAACAATCTAAACTAAATAAAAATACAGGACATTGTGTAGCATGGACTTTATTTTTCATACATGTTAGATTATATAATTTAGACTTAAGTACATCTAGAATAGTAGACTATTTTGACAGTTTTGAACCAGAAAAACTAGATACGTATATACGACAATATATCACTTTAATTGATAAACAAACAAAAGGAACTAAAAAATTTTATAAAGATGCATATATAAATTTTAATCTTAATCCTAAAGAAGAAAAATATGTAAAAGAACTAATACAAACTAAAACTAAACAATATTTCGATAATTTAGACACTAATATACATTCATATAGTGGTCTTCCATTTCATGAAGTCAATAAAATTTTCAAAGAATTTATTAAATATAGTAAGTTTGATTTTTTCCACAATTTATATTTCAAAACAGTGGAAGAATTTTTTAACCGTTAATTATATTAAAATTTAATTTATTGTTTTAATATAAGGAATATGGATAAAACACAAGACATATTAGATATATTATTTAAACCAAATAAACTAGACTATCTCAAATCATTAGAAAATGCTTCTACAGAGTCTATAATTGATGTTAATGATAACATGATTCTTCCAAATTTAAAGTTAGTAAATCCATCAGATTCTATTTATCTAAGAGAAGATATATTTTCAAAATATCTTGATAAAATAATTGTTGATTCATTTCAACATTATGGTAACCAAATTTGTCTTTTACAATCTGTATTTTATACAGACTATTTTATAACTATTGATTTTATAGATTTCTTATACAAAATACCTAATATTCTATTATCTTCTATTAATAAATGTAAAAACAATCCTTCTATTAGATTTTACGTGATACCAATTAGACTTAATTTAACATATACGGCTGCACATTCAAATGTTGTTATTGTAGATAATCTATATAAGACAATAGAATTCTTTGAACCCCATGGTAGTGTATTTAGAGGTTTTCATGTCCCTAAACCATATAAAATAGAAAATCATATCAAAATTTTATTATCAAGATTATTTCCTATTCATTCTCAATCATATACATATAAAAACGTACAAAATAGTTGTCCTTTAGGATTGCAAGGACAACAAAGTTTAATTAACCCTGGTAGTGGACACTGTTTAGCATGGAGTTTACTATTTGTACATATAAGAATAAATAATTTGTTCTTAAGTCCGGAATATATTATTAACTATTTCAATCATAATTTTAGTCCAATGGATTTAGACATGTATATGAAACGATATATTTCTTTACTTGAACAAACTACATACAATATTCATACAAAAACAAGACCTAATTTTAAATATCAATTAAACTTATCTTCTGATGAAAAAATACATATATCTAATAGAATTAAATCCTTAACAGAACAATACTTATTAGAATTAACAAGTGAAAAGAATAAAAATCTTATTAATCAAATATTTGAAGAATTAATCTCTTATCATAAATTTCCATATTTTAATGATATTTTCTTTAAAACAGTGAATGAATTTATGGAAGATTTTGCATATGAAGCAGATTCTGATACTGATTCTTATCATAGTACAGAAGAAGAAATTATCCCAACAAAAAGAAAACTATCTGACTCTGATGACATCTTTGATGATAAAAAAATAAAGACACACAAAGAATTAAGTCCTTTGTCTTTATTATTCAACGAAATGAATCAAAATAATTTAAATGATAAAGATACTAATACAGCAGATACTAATACAAAAAAAGAAAAACCATTTATAGATACAACTAACTTGCGTGATAATAATGTTGATATAGAAAGTAGTTTAGACAGTGACACTTTTGACGACACAGAAAGTGAATTTAATTTATATGACTCTGACGAAGACGAACTTAGGAATTTGTATAATACATTTAAATAATTTGATTGTTTACCCAAAATTATTTTTACAATATTTTATAAAAATAAGAAAATTAAACGATGTTTTTAAAGAATTATGTAAAAATATGATATTTTAGTAATAATTTTTTGCGTAAGGGAGGGAGGTTTTTTTTGGTTATTTTTGATTTTCAGACCCTCCAATTTCAAAATTTTTTGACAAATTTAAGATCAAAACTGTTTTTTTTTATTCGGGGGTTCGAAAAATCAAAAATAACCAAAAAAAACCTCCCTCTCTTACTCAAAAATATTTTAAACATTTTTATAAAATCTTATTTTTGAATCGATAATTATGTATTTTTATTAAAATGTTTGAAAATTTACTACTAAAAGCTTGCGTAATTACTCAAAATATTTTTAGATGTTTTATAAAATATTTAAAAACGAATGCGTAAAAATAAGATTTATTATTACATTTTAAAATTTTACTACTAAAAGTTTGCGTAATTTGGATAAAATTAAATTATTAGTAAGATATAATAATGATATTTAAGTGTAATTTATGTAACAATGAATTTAAGAAAAAACAGTCTTTACAAGTTCATTTAAATGAAAGACGTTGTAAATCAGATTTATTAGATAATTTATATAAATTGCATGAATATATTGAAAGTTTAAAAGTTGTGTCTTCTAGTCAAAATATTAATCAGTCTATTATCGGTGGTGAAAATAATACATATATAAATGTTAAAATAGAAATTAACCCTATAACTAAGTTAGATATATCTCACATTGAACCAGAAAAGATGAAGAACTTAATAGAAAAGTATGATGATGATAATACACATAAAAATCCAGAAAAATTAAATTTATTATTAACTGATTACATAAAAGATGTTATTTGTGACCAAGAACATCCAGAAAATCATGCTGTTAAATATATTAAAAAGAAGCCACCTACATATAATTGTTTTATAGAAGATACTGAAGGTAATACAGTTACAGTTATTAAAGGGTTAAAAGATACTTGCGAATTATTATCAGACCCTATGTTAAATACATTAAAAACAAAATTAAAACAATTCTTACAAAGATATAAAGAAGATGAAGAATTTGATTATTCATTATATGAAGATGCTATTAAACAACTAAGAAAAGAATTAAATAAAGGTGCCGTTAAAAAAGCATTAAGTTCTGTATTACAAAATGATATACTCAATAATATTCAAATGAAATTGAATATCAGTGCTAATAAAAAATAAGTTAACTTTTTAAAATTTAAATTTCATTAACTTTTATAATTCCTTCGTCAATTAATCTTAAATATGTTCTACTACCTACTTTAACACGTCTTTTTGTTTCTGGATTTATTATCCAATCTTCTAAATTTCTTTTTAATGATTTACATTTATTCTTTATAATATTTAAATCATCTGTATTTATATCTCTTCTACATAAAGAACATATATTTCCATTATTTGAAGTATGTATATCCAAACATTTTATATGAAAAGAATGTTTACATGCAAGAGTAATAATTTCATTACAAAGTTCACCTGTATCAAAGCATATATTACATTTATAGTCTTTAGTGATAAATGAATTATAATCTATGTCTTCATCTTCACTTGCAAAATTGTCCTTGTAATCTATATACTGATAATGTTGTTCTAATCTATGTATTATGTTTTCATAATTAATTATATAATTATCTATTTCAAAACATCTTGTATATCGAGAACCATATGGATATTCTTCTAAAAGTGTTACTAATTCATTAAAAATATCTTCTACATAAACCATTAAATAATTGTGAATAAATGTAGTAAATATTTGAGGTTGTGAGTAATCTTGTATATATCTTAATAAACATGTTTTCCATGATTGATATAATACATATTCTGTATAACTAGGGTCATCTCTACCACCTGGTTCATATGTATAGGGATTATTATCAAAAAAACTATGAAATGTTAATAAAATAGTTTCAATACCCATTGAACTTGTCCATTTTTCATTATCACTTGGCCATGTATTTAAAATAGTACTACAACATTTACCATCTTCATACATATTTGGATGAATTCTAACACCATCATAATTAACAAACGTTACTTTAGGTGGAGAATGTGGGTAATCTTCTGGTAAATCAAAATTTAGACGTATAAATTTATGTCTATATACTGAATCATATGGACATTTAATAATTGCTTGAACTTTATTCATGTTTACTTCGTCAAATGCAACTAGATAATCATTTTCTAATAATGGTTTTTTATTTTGTTCTATAATTAGTTGCCGAATTTCTTTTAACAATCTTTTATTCATAATAATTTATTATATATTAATTTTAAATATATTTACTATTAGTAATGTACATGTTATTAATTATCATTTTTTTTATTATAAGTGTGTTTTTAATGTTAGGAGTGTTGGTAGCTACACGTGAATTAACTAAATCTCATATAGAAATTCGTAAATCTAAAATACATAATAGAGGGGTATTTTCTACTAAATATATTAAAAAAGGAGAAATTATTGAAATTGTCCCATTAATATCTTATATATCATTAAATAATATAAGAAAAAGTAAATTAAAAGATTATGTGATAACAATGCCGTCTAGATTTACAAATAAAAACAATGAAATATATGACACTAAATGTAGTGTCATGTTAGGTTTTGGTTCATTATATAATCATTCAGATGATAATAATGCTGCATGGGAATTTATAGATGTTGATAATATGTTAATAAAGGCAATTAAAGATATATATCCTAATGAAGAAATATTTGTTACATATGGAGATGAATATTGGAATAAAAGGTCTAAAAATTAATAAAACCACGAATACGGACCATAGTTATATCCACATCCTCTTCTATAATATGGATAAGGATATCCATATCCAAAACCAAGTGGATAACGTGGATATAAATGGTTATAACCATAACCACCATATCTATAATGACTTAATAATTCAATACGAGGTTCATCTGATGTTAACATATGAGATGCCATACTGCATCCTGTACCAGATAATTTAATTTCTTGAGTCATTGGTCTATTGTGCAAAATTTGAGGCTTTATTTCACTATGTCGCATATTTCCATGAGTTGTACCTGTCAAAGACATATTAATTATAATAGTGTCTATAATTAATATAGAAAAAAAATTTTTAATTACCGTTTAGATAATTTGCCTTCTTTATATAATTTGTATAATTTTTCTTTGGTTAATTTTTCTTTTTCTCTTTCTTGCTCTTTTTCTTCTATATTTTTAGGAACAAAAATGATATTGTCTTTTAATTGTACAGACCATGTTAAATTTTTATTAGTATTAACTAACATAATATATCTCATTTCTGGGTCAACTAACTTTAATAATCCACCTACTCTAAATTCTTTTGTTTGTGTATTAAAATATCGAATCCATACTTTAAACGGTTTTAGATTCAATAAATACCTTTTTTCTTGCATAGTCTTAAGAGCTCTATATCCTTGTAATTTTTCACGAATTTGTTCCTTTGTCATATTGTCTTGTTTACTCCCATCTTTAGGTTTTTTATACCCAGATTCTACAATAGAAGTAAATCTATATTTACCACCTCCTTCTGAAGAATAACCGTCACTATCATAGTCATCAGCTGTAGATGAACAATCATCTGATGATTCCTTTTTAACAATACGATAACCTATAGAACTTGTTGCTATTTTTTTACTAGACATATCTATTATATAATAGTAAATTAAATTTAAATTTAATTTTTAATTAAATGAAGAAAAGATAAACTTTTTTTAATGATATATAATAGAGAATGATGATGCCTTATATCAATAGTCTTTTCGAAAATGTAAATAATATTATTCCTGAAAATAATAAATCTGGTACATTATGGCTTGGTAATTACAAATCAGCGCTTGACCCTGTCTTTTTAAAAGACAATAACATATCTGTAATTATTAATTGTTCAGTTGATTTACCATATGTATATGATATTCTTGACCCAGCTCAACACGGATTAAATAAATTAGAAACCTTCCGTATTCCTGTATATGATTCATTATTAGACCATGATATCTATATTATGGAACAATATTATCATACAGTTATACCATTTATTCTTAAAAAATTGCTATCTGAACATAAAAATATATTAATTCATTGTCATGCTGGAGCTCAACGTTCAGCATCAGTTGTAGCTGCTATATTATTTGTCCTTATAGATAATGATATAATGAAGTTTGATAATTTAGAAAATAGGACAGATAAATCTAAACTAATGAAAAAAATTATTAGTTATATTTTAGAAAAAAGGCCACGTGCATTCAGTTATGGGTTCAGAGTAAATTTTAAAAAATCATTGGAAACATTTTTCAATGTAGAATTGTAATTTATCCGTAAATAATAACACCTTTACTTGTTTGTATACCTGCAACTAACCATCCAAAAGAGTCAACTTCAATAGGAAAAATATTAAAATTATGATTTTCTAAAATAGAAATATTTTTCCAGTTACATTGACCGTTGTTTGTAATAAGTATATTATCTGCTAAATTTACAATTTCATTAACAATTGGAATACTACTATCTAAATAATTATTAACCTTTATAGAGTTATCTTTCTCTACATTATTTAATAATAAAAGTAATTGTTGAATAGACATATATAACTAAATTTATAAATACATAATTTATAAATTTTTCAATTTTAAGTTTATCAAGATTAATTTTTACGACCATGAGGTGTTCTAACAATACTAAATCTTCTCCATTCATTATTCCAATCACAACCTTGACCATTACTTCCACCATCAAGACATCTTCCATTTTGAGTTCTAAATTCATAAGTAGGAGCATCACCAGATAACCAGCCTTGTGATTTACTCCAAACATTACCATCTTCATGTACTACGAATTTTTGATCACCCCCCTTCTTAAATCTTAAGTGACCATCCGTAGCATCGAGTGTCCATCCGTGACCAAGACCTAATACACCATTACTTAGCATATACGTTGCCTTACCCCAATCCCAGTTATCACTTCCATTTCCAGGGGCAAACCATAAACCTCTTCTGTCATCATTTGGAGCATGAAGAATCCATCTATTTTTATCTTGTGCACCTCCTACAAAAATATTCGTACCTTGAACCCGCATATCACCAGCGACACCATTTGGAACATGTAAAAGACCATCTACTTGTGTATCTCCACGAATCCAGTTATTTCTACCTCCATGTTTATGTCCAAAGTGTGTCCAATTTCCTTGAGGATTTTTAACAGATAAACCACCCCACTCATCATCTACACGAACATGTGTAGCTCCATCATACAATTGTATATGCGATGGCCCAATGTGAATTTTATCTTTATTTCCAGTTCGTAAAAAGATGTTGTCATCTGATTCGATTTTAAGTTGCGCATCATCATGGATTTTACTACCACCATAACCCCAATCTAACCCTTTCTTATTTGCTGGAAGTTTACATAATTCGCCATCAGCACACCACATAACACTACCTTTTAAAAAGTTTTTGCTTGGTTCACTATCAAATCCAGCACCAGTATCACCTTTATCACCTTTGTCACCTTTATCACCTTTATCACCCTTGCTTCCTTTAAATTCTGGGTAAACCTTTAATTTGTTAATAACATCAAGTCTTTGTTGTTCATTAAAATCATTCCAACCTATTGAACCACTATCACCTTTAGGACCTTGAGGACCTTGAGGACCTTGAGGACCTTGAGGGCCTTGAGGACCTGGTTGTCCATCTTGACCATCTATACCAGCTTGACCTGGAGCACCTTGACCCATTTATTATTATATACTTATAATAAATAAAAAAATTTTATATAAAAGACCATTTTTTACAATTTTCATCACATGCATCATTGTATATACATTGTGGTAAATCATTTTCCCAATGTGGTAAAATATCATTTATCAAATAACTTAATTGATGTGTTCGAATTGAATCAGATAAACCTAATTTAGCTTTTGAATCATATATACAAGAATTTCCTATTCTACATTTTGTTTCTACATTATACCCCCATGTCCAACATAAAGTTCCACAATGACCATGCATAATACTATCTGCATTATGACCAAAATGATATATTCTTTTATCTTTACCTTCATAATTGACACCTACTAAATCTAAATAATGCTTACCACCTGGACTATCAAATGTAATAACTTGCTTGTCATATTCTAGACCTAATAAAACAGATAAAAATCCACCTAATGAATGTCCTGTAAAATATACATTTGAATTATCAAAATCTATTTCCTTTTTAATATTTTCAATAATAGTAGGTAACATTGTTATATAATTTTTTTCAATATTAAGTGAATCTTTATAACAATTTTTTTTACATTCATATTTAGATGAGTCTTTATCATCTTCGCAGTATTCTTTAAATAGTTTGCTTTCTTTATAAAAACAACAACTAAAAAACATATTATCATTAAATTTATCATTAGGTACAGTTGAATTAAAAATACTTAGAAACATTGGTAAAAAACTAATAGTAGTACCTTTTATAGCTACGACATTATGAGTTTTACTTTCATCTGAAAACAAATACCCTCTAATATCATTTGCATTTACTGATATATCACTTGTTAAATTATAATCAACTTGTTCCCATTTAGAATCATTTGGTTCTAAATACGCATCATAACTCATTAACATCATGTTTTTAATTGTATCATAATTAATTGGTAAATCATTATTACCTGATTGTGAAAAATGGTCAGGTAAATCTAATTCAAATATAGGTCCTGTATGACTTTGTATAGATGTATAAGGTCGCCGTAATAAAAATGATGAGGTAAATATTTTATTTAAGAATAGAGAAATCTTCATTACATAATTAAAATAAATTGTTTTTAAATTATTTGATATATTACGCGTATCATAATTTTAAAATATATATGTGTAAATATATTATGTCACATATAAATTTAAATAAAACTATATTATCAAAACAACTATTATCACATGAACAGTGTCAAGCATTAGTAAGTAGAATAATATCGTTAAAACATTTATGGTTAAAACATCCTGTGTATGTTAAAACTTTTACCATAGGCGTTCCTATTTGTAGTTATACATTTTTAGATTATAATAAGTATCAACAATTATATATACATTATAATAATGTATTAGATACTTATTTTCAAGATATTAAAGATATTATATGTTCTTTTGTCAAAGAAATATTTCCAAGATATAATGTGAAATATAGTACTAAACATGGTAATCCTGGATTTCATATAATGTATTCATCAGATAACTATACAGAAGTTGTTCATAGAGATAAACAATATAAAAATGTATTTAATACAAAAGACAATACGTATAATGACAAGGTTACATTTTCTTTTACATTAAGTTTATCTACATCTAATGAAAATTCTGGGTTATATGAATATGATAATAATTTATCTGATGAATATATGGCTAAAAAAATTAGACCAGATAGAGATATTTTAGATAAGTTAAAACCTCGTATCATAAAATATAAACCTGGATTTATATATTTTCATTCAGGTAATATACCTCATTCGATTGTAAGATTTGAGAATAATGCATCACCAAGAATTACATTACAAGGTCATGGTATTTTAGAAGAAAATACAAATTCTATGTATTTATATTTTTGATTATTTTTACACTTATATTTTAGTAATAATAGAAGGCAATTCATTTGTATATTTAGCAAAAAATTCTTTAATATCTATATTTCTATATGATATAAATTCGAATTGATTCCCTCCTATATATTTTACAATCCATCCATCTGCTGCGGCTTTGAGAATACATAAAAACTTATAAATGAAATTCAAAATGATTTTCTTATGAGTCATCTAATATAAACAAGGATAATATTTTATTTATTTGTTGTTTAATAACGCGTTTAAAATACGTTAATTTTATAAAACTAAAATAGTTATAAATATCAGTACCATTTAAACATAACTCATTATTATTTTCATTATGAGGAAAAAAAAAGACAATGATAAAGAAAATAATTCGAAGCGGAAGACTTCTCATCACAAATCATCAAAAATGCAAAATTCTATATTAAAAATTCATGATGAAAAAATGAATGAATTTACTAAAGCATCAAAAGACAAAAAACTTAAAGAATTAAGAAGTTTAATTAATAAGAATTTAGAAGAAATAGATGTTCTAAATAAAGAAGTAGCTTTAAAAAGAGTTAACAATAAAGGGTTTGGTTATTTAAATGCTGATAATGCACTTAAAATTGTAAGATTAGAAGAACATAATAAGAATCTACAAAAAGAAATAGATTATATTCAATCGGGTAACTTAGAAACAGATTATATATTAAGTACATGTAATCTTATCAATGATTACATTTTATTAGATGAACAAGAAAAGGAATTAATGACAAAGGATGAAAATGTAGAACAAGAATTATATAAAATAAATAAACTTAAAAATGATATTGTAGATGATTATATGAAGATTGTAGACCCAAATTATATATCATTTAGAAAGGCTGCATGTAATCGTTCAGATATTTATTGTGAAAATTGTGATAGTGTATTAATTCCAAGTGATGGTTTTGCAGTTTGTTATGATTGCGGAATGAGTAAACCTATGATACAAATCTCTGATGAACTTGGATATAAAGAGCTTCAAGAAATGGATTATAGACCACAGTTTACATACCAAAAAGAAACACATTTAGAAGATTGGTTGAGACGTTTCCAGGCTAAAGAACATAAGGAAATTCCTCAAGATATATTAGACAAAGTTATTTTAGAAGCTCATAAACAAAGAGTAAAAGATTTAAGCACATTAACAGAAGCTCAAGTAAAGAAATATCTCAAGAAACTTGACTTAAACGATTATTATGATAATGTTATCTCAATTATTAATAGAATTAATAAACGACCTCCATTTGTTCTTACTCAAGAAGTTGAAACAAAAATTAAAGAAATGTTTCAACAAATTCAAAGTCCATTTGAAAAATATAAGGACCCCAGTCGTAAAAATATGTTGTCATACAGTTATCTACTTCATCACTTCTTTCTTATTCTTGGTCTTCCTGAATTTAGTAAATACTTCTTCCTTCTTAAAAGTCCAGATAAACTTCGACAACAAGACCAAACATTTAAGAAAATTGTCGAAGAACTTGCAAAAACAGACCCCAAAACTCCATGGAAGTTTTATCCAAGTATTTAAATCTTAATTAAATTTACTCAATGTTTAATTAAGACTTAACTAATTATTTATTTATATTTATTCAAAATCATATTTATCAAGTAAATCATCAATTTTAGATTTCGTATTAATTGCTAATTCCCGTAAACTTACAATTTCGTTACTATAGTTTCTAATTTCTTCAGATAATTGAAGTTGATGTTTTACTATTTCATTTTCAAAATAAAAGGATTTTACATTTTTATCAATATTAAGTGTTAATTCTTCTAACTCTTTTACATGTTTAGTTAATTGGTTATTAACATCTAATAAATGATTAATATAAGTACTTGTTTGACTATTCATATTAGATGATAAATCTTTTTGAACACCGATAAAAAATGTCTGTAAGTCTGTTCTTAAAGATAAATCCTTTTCATTCAAGTTTGTTTTAACATCATTTTGTAATTGGACTAACATGCCTCCTAAAGTTTGATGCATATTATTGAATAAATTAAAAATATCAGTTTTGTTATGAGTATTGTGAGTTTCACAACATTTTTTTAATGTTTCTAATAATTCAATTCTATTTTTATTATAAATCTCTTCTATAGCTAATCGTAATTTACTTTCTAAACATTCTAAATAATGTAAATTATCATCAGAAGAATCACTAGAAGTGTCATAATTATTATCTTGATGTACTATACTTTTATTTACACTTTCGAGTATTGAATTTTTTAATTCTAATAATTTGTCATCTAAATATTCTTTTAAATCATTGTAAATCTTATTTTCACGTGTCTGACAATCACAACATCCATCCATATATTTAAATGATTCAAACTTATTATCTAAAATATCAATTTTGTTTTCGAGATTATTAAACTTATTTAAGAGCTCTGTAACTTGGTTATTTTTCTTAAATAAAGTCATGTTAGAATATATTCTAAGTAGTTAAAAAGAAATTAGAAAATTAACGTAATTAACATATTTTGCGTTAAACTTTCTAAATTATTTTAAAACAGAATTATATATATAGTATGTCTAAAGGTAAAGGTAAATCTATCGATTATTTAGTGGAAGATCCACCAGTACCAAGTCAGAAATATGCACTGATTAGTATTGTTGGTCCTCATATGAGACAAAAGTGTGATGTATGGGGTTTAAAAATTCGTGGCGTTGCAGACTCTTTAGAATCTGCAAAGGCTTTAACAAAACGTATCATGAAACTAGATAAAGATTATGATATTTATACAGTTGATGTTGGTAAGTTTTTCCCTCTTGCAGTTGAACCATATGATGTTTCTAATGTCGAATATGAAAATCAACAGTTAAATGACCTTATTAAAAACTATCTTGAAAACAAAGAAAAGGCTAATGAACACTGGCATCATCGTAAACAAGAAATGATGAAAGAAGCTATTCGAGAAGGTAAGGCTGACGGTCAACGTGAGTTAGCTAGTAAGAAAGAACACCCTATTGCGGTGCTTCAACGAATTCAAACTTTCGAAAATAAGCTAAAAGAAGATGCAGAAAGATTAGAAAGTCTAAAAGAAGATTTAAAACTAGCTCGTGAAAAATTTGATGCATATACACCAGAAGAACGTGATTTAGCAGATGCTGAACTAAGAAGTGCTATTGAAAATAATGTTGAACCCAAAATTCCAGAAGAAAAACAATTAACTATTGAAGAAATTAGAAATGAAATTATGCAAGAGATTGAAGAAGAGTCTGCACAAGATGATATTGTTGATACATTAGGAAAATTAAAATCACTAGAGGATGAAATTAAAGAATTAGAATCTACACTTTCTTTAATTGATAAAGAAAACTCCCCATCAGTTCACAATACACTTGATAAACAATTACATAATCTTCGTGAAACTCATTCTTCTTTAAGAGTTAAATTAAATTCAAGCAATGCAGTTAATTCATATATTAATAATAATTATACAGAGGGCAAACATGACAGTTTATTTGAATAAATAAAATTGACCAGTTTATTTGAATAAATAAAATTGACCAGTTTATTTTGAATAAATAAAATTATTTTAATAAAATTTTATTTTATTGTTAAATAGTAATATGAGTGAAAACAATAAAATAAATATGAATGAGGCTTTACAATTAGCATCTAAATATATTTTACAAGGTTTAGCTATAGCAATAGCTGCATATTATGTTCCTTTAATGTATAAAACAAGTTTACGAAAACCAACTTTTAATGAAATATTTCTAATCTCTATTACAGCAGCGTTCACTATGTTTATATTAGACCAATTCACTGCACCTGTAGGTTTTGGCGCTAAATTAGGTGCTGGATTTACAATTGGTCAAAAATTAGTAACATTAATTTAAGAATTAACAAGTACCTTTTTTACATGATAAAGATTATTTTTAAAACTACTTTTATGAACAGGCATTTCGTATAATTTATATAAATCTAAATTTACATAAATAGCGTTCATTTCTTCATCAGATATACGTCTATATGCACGTCTATACAGAACATGGTCAATACATGACCTGTCATATTCTTGACGCGAATAAGTTATATAAACTATATTCTGTGACAAGTCAAAATGCACATTTTTACTCATTTAATCTAATATTAAATGTAAATAAAAAAAATATTAATTCTCTTTCTGAATAAAATTTAAATCAATTAATTTTTATTCAAACTAAATGAATGCTTGATTACGTCACAATTGCTTTATCGCTCTTAATTTTAATCTAAATTGTAAAATGGATTCTTACTTAATTGTTGTTGTGCCAATCTACCATCAATACGACTATTTTCAACTTCGCCATATTTATGGAAGATAGGTTGTTGATAACCAATAATTTCTTTTGAAGGAATAACTTGTTGAGTATTTACATTTTCAACACGGTCTTTAGCTCTCTCTTTTAATAACATATTTGGTGTAGATTTAATTTCACCCATAGCTCCAACTCCTCCTGAAATAGAACCTAAAGTAGATTTACGCCCACTTGGTCTAGTACCCTTTAAAATAATTTCCTTCTTTTCGGTAATTTCAGCATTGTTATATTTTGTTCTATTTTCAGCAGTTTGAGTATGTGCCTTACCAGCACCACGATAATTTTTAACATGAACGGCATTTCTGACTTTTTGAGGGTCTTCGAATGTAGAACGTACCATATTTGTTTTATGTGAAGCATCTGCATTACCACTATATGCATTATCGGATGTCATTTCCTTATTTGTAGTTTTAGCAGTATATTTAGCAATATTATAACCAACTTGGTCTTTTTTATTAGCTTGACCCCTATAGTCTTTATAAATAAGAGTTTCTTTGTTGGTCGTTTTCAAAGAATAATCTGTCATACCTGTATTTTTATCTCTTTGAACTGCACGTCTAATATTACCAGAGTTATCACGTTTACCAACCAATGTTTCTTTGACTGTGACTTTGGCCTTATCTGGTAAAGATAATTTCTGACCAGTACCACTTCTATTGACATTAAGAGTTTGATATTCATTTGTAGTTTCTCTTTCTAATTCTGGTAAATTATAACTATCTTTACCATAGTCATTTACACTAGGAATTTGACTACCTCTATTTCTTTCCGTATCTGAACGTAATTGTGTACGTTTAGGAGCTTGGAAAACAGACGAAAAATCCAGTTCATCTGTATTATCTAACCCTTTTAATCTAGGCCCTGATGCCAATGATTCTTTAGCAACTCTAGCTCCATAATATTCTAGATTTTGGTCTTGTCTAGATGTTGGCGCCAAGTTATCCAAGTTATCCCGTTGTTTATTTGCAATAACAGCACCTGTACTTGTAAACATTCGTTCTGGTCCAAGACTATAATGAGTATCAACTCTATTTTTAGCTACAGGAGTTGTAGGCGCACGAACAGAACCAATTTGACCAGCCTTTGTTCTCCCCTCATAACTAACTTGGGCCTTACTAGCAATACGTAATTGATCAATACTAGGTTGGAAATTTTTACTTAAAGGATTATCCAGAGTTCCAGAAATAGGTGCAGCAATACGTTCTTCATAAAATGGTTTTTCTCCCTGTCTAAAAGCCGATGGAATAAATCTAGAAGTATCAATATTATCCGTTAATAAAGGTGTTCCTGAAATATCTTGCTGCATTGGTTCAAAACGTGGACCTACTTCTTGTTTGTGAATATATGTAGATGTATTACCTGTAAAATGGTCTAATGTAGATACATTGGTAAATGTTTCAATATTTTGTTTAATATTACTTCCAAAGAATGGTACCATATTAGAATGCTCACGTTCAATAGGTTGACCAGTTAATAAACTTACATTTTGACCAGTAAATGCACCAGCACCAAAGTTAGAGAAACGCTGTTCATTATCATTAACATCTAAGTTTGATGGATTAAACATAGGTCTATCTTGTACTTTTCTAGTTTGGACTTTGAATATATTATCACGTCTATTATTATCATCTATTTTAGCCAAGTCAGAAGATGAAGATTCTTTTAAATTGAGATTTAGAATTGTATCATTACCTATAGAACTATAACTATTGTAAATTGGTGGTAAAATACCTGTAAATGCCGGCTTCTCAGCATCTTTATAATTTTGTAAAGAACGGTCTAACACTTCATCATTAGATGCGTTTACTTTATCTGAATTATAAATGTTTAAAGAGTTTGGTTTTTCTAATTCAGACATTTTAGTAATCTCAGGGTCTTTTTCATTGAGATTTCGAATATTTTCTTGAGAGCGGGGCGTTTTATCTTGTAGATAATAGCCTGCAGCTGTTATTAATCCAACTAATGCTATTGTTTCCATAATTATAATAATACAATATAAAAAATATTTTAATTTGTCTTATTTTAATTATAATAAATATACTTTTTTTATCAGATAATATTAGAATGATGAGGAAATGTTCATCTATTAAACGTGGCGGGGGTAGTTTAAAACGCAACCAATCATTTTATGAACCACTACCTAATATTGAAACAACCACTCCGGAACAACAGAAACTCAATATGAACTTGATTGAAAATTTACAATTAGACAATCCATCTAGTCAAGACATAAAAGAATCATTAGAAGCAGGTGCAAACCCTAATATAAAACATCCATATGTAAATACCTACACTACTATTACAAATGTAATTAACACTAAAAATGGTCCTGAGATTTTACAATTGTTATTAGAATATGGATTAGACGCAAACCTACAAGATACACAAGGTTATAATAATGGAGAAACACTCTTACATTTTGTTATTGGTTTAAAAAATCTAGATTTAGTTAAATTACTTATCAAACATGATGCTTTAATTAATTTACAAAATAACAATAAAGAAACTCCTCTTATTAAAGCAGTTAATCGGAAAGATGTAGAAATTGTTAATTATCTATTAGAAAAAGATGCTGAACCTGATGTATTAACAAGTTCTAATTTAACAGCTCTTCATATATCATCTTTCCAAAATTTAGTTGAAATAACAAAATTACTTATAAGATATAATGCAGATGTTAATATAGGAGACAATCAGGGTCTAACACCATTAGTTTATGCCATATCTAAGAATAATGTAGATATTATTAAAATTTTACTACCTAGTTGTAATGTAGAAAGTCTTGTTATGGGGTTAGAACAAGCATTTCACGGAAGAAAGTTGAATATAGTCAAATTACTTGTTGAACATGAAAATTTTGATTTAATATATGATAATCAAGAATTACTTTTAGATACAATGAAAATTATTTTTGAGCAATTTTTACAAACATTTAGTGATTACGATTTAGAGATTATTAAGTGGTTAATTAGTTATATCGGGCAGCATCCTTTTGGTATTTTAATGGAAGGTGATCAGGATGTATTAACTGAATTAATGTATATTTATTCCTCAGATGTTAAAAAAATAGAGTTTCTTATAGAACTAGGTGCAAAGGTAGAAAATATTCATCCAGATACAGGTGATACCTCTTTAATTGTAAGTGCTAAAAACCCTTATACAAATATAGAAATAGTAAAATGTTTAGTAAATAATGTGAATGGTTCAAAATCTACATTCATAAATCACGAAAATAATGAAGGAGAAACGGCATTAACTTTATTTGTAAATTTTGCAGATAATATTATTAAATATTTATTAGATAATGGCGGAGATATCAATTATAAAAACAAATATGGTGAAACTTTTTTTATGTACGCATCTAAATCTTCAACTGATATTGAATACTTAATAAAGAAAGGTGCTAATATTAATAATCAATCTCTTAACGGAGAAACTCCATTAATATGGGCTATTAAGGATGAAAATGATACAAACGTTAAAATTTTACTAGAAAATAATGCTAACTTAACATTTGAAACTACAGAGCATAAAAATGCTTATCAAATTGCATTAGAATTAAATAACTCCACAATTTTAAGATTATTAAGTGAACATATAATAGATAATAATATAGATATGAATCCTAGATATTATAAATATATAACTAGATATACGTCTGATAATAGATTTAATTGGAAAGAAGCATGCCAGACACGTGATAGATACGAAGTTCAAAAATATAAAGATTTACTTCGTATTGAAGAAATAGATGTAGATGACGTATGTGAAAGATTAGATGTATATGAAAAAAAATTATCAGATAATAAACAAAATAATATTACAAAATGCGTGAATTCTGATAACCTAGATGGTAATGATATTCAAGATATTTATCCAGAAAATTTTTACATGTATCAAGAAAATGGAACTACTTATTGTGAAGATATACGGACATTATTTAAATTATTAAAATCATTTAAGAAAAGACAACCTCCAAAACCTGCAGAAAATCCGTATACAGGAAAACCATTATCTGAAATTATAATCAAGGATATTGAAGAAAAGTATAAAATATATAATACTATATCTACAGGTAAACAAATGGATGAAGTAGTTACTCCCGTAACACCGTCTTCAAAAGATATATTGTTAGGTCAGATATCATTCTTTTATAATATTATGAAACAACTTTCGTCTAAAGAGATGTTTTTGAATGCACAAACTGATAAACTAGATAGTTTTATACAAGAGTTAAAAGATATTCAAGTATATGGTAATGTTATATTCAATGATATAGAATTACAAAAACTTAAGAATGATGACTTGGATAAATATAAATACCAACTAATACAACTACTATTATCAAAAGTTTTAGCTGATAAATATAAATATGTAGAGGGAGAACAAATTATTTTTCCTACTAGAGAAGCTATTCAAACCGTTTGGAATAAAGTATTTAAATTAAATTAAGGACCCGAAGGTCCTATTTTATACTTTTTATACTTTTTATACTTTTTATACTTTTTATACTTTTTATACTTTTTATACTTTTTATACTTTTTATACTTTTTATACTTTTTATACTTTTTATACTTTTTAT
>Ga0172372_10001027_pt1 | contig 43124 bp, 37 predicted proteins | sample LakKiv5m_2_FD_114544 | JGI IMG/M metagenome (GOLD analysis project Ga0172372, IMG submission 114544) | Freshwater microbial communities from Kabuno Bay, South-Kivu, Congo - kab_092012_9.5m | ecosystem: Environmental > Aquatic > Freshwater > Lake | place: Democratic Republic of the Congo...
AGCTGGGTGGCTGCCAGGTAGGCATCCAGATGGGAGACTACATTATGGGCAATGCGGGCAGAGAAGCCTGTGGTACCTACCTCTTGCAGTTGGGAAAGGCGCACCTTTACGATGGCAAATTCTGCTGCTACGAAAAAACCGTTTAATAGGACAAGAAACAGGGTGAGCAGGATATCGAAGGTCATGGGATTTTGTTGAGTGCGTGGAAGGGAATTAAGGCATCAGGGCTTCCCACAGAATTTCTGCAGGGTGCAGGGCTTTTTCTCCTGTACCGTCGGTTATCTGGTGGCGGCAACTCGTCCCCGATGCGGCCACCTGGACATCGTTCCTTTTGCGCCGGATAGCGGGAAATAGCGCCAGTTCACCAACCTTCATGCTTAATTCGTAGTGTTCCTTCTCGTAGCCGAAAGAGCCAGCCATACCGCAGCAGCCTGTGGCCAGGACCTCCACCGAATAATTTTCAGGTAGGCTTAGGATACGCGCCACATCGCTTTGGGAGGAAAGGACTTTTTGATGGCAATGCCCGTGGAGCAGGATTTTTGCTGGTGACCGGGTGAAGCATTCGGGGCCAATATGTCCCTGCTCAGCTTCCCTGGCGAGAAATTCTTCCAGGAGAAATACATGATCTTTAAGCTTCAAGGCCTCGGCCTGACTATGACCCCGGAGCAGGCGGGGATACTCGTCGCGGAATCCGAGGATGGCGGAGGGTTCCACACCTATTAACGGTTGGCTTGCCGAAACTAGGCTGCTAAGGGCATGTACATTGGCCTCGGCATTTCGCCGGGCCAGACCGAGAAGACCCTTGGACAGGGCAGCGCGGCCGCTTTCGCTATGGGACGGAATATCCACGGCATAACCGAGACGCGTAAGAAGCAGGATGGCTTTTTTTCCTACCTCTACATCGTTGAAGCGGGTGAACTCGTCGCAAAAGAACCAGACACGGCCTTTGAGGCTTGCTTGAGGAACTGGCTGGTGGCGACGGAACCATTTCCGCAAATCACCTCCGATGAGAGGCATCGACCTTTCGGCAGCAATACCCATAGCCTTTTTCAGCCATTTACCCGGGAAGGAGCTGCGCAACACGGCATTGGCCAGGCTGGGGAAAATGGCGCCAAAAGCATTGAGGGTGCCGATGCGGGCAATCAGGGCGGCGCGCAGGGGAACTCCCGTTTCGCGGTATTTTTGATGCAGGTATTCAGCCTTGAGGGATGCCATATCTATGTTGGAGGGGCACTCCGAGGCACATCCTTTGCATGAGAGGCAAAGGTCCATGACCTCATCCAGTTCCTTGCGCGAAAAGACCGATTCTCCCTCATGGGTTCGGGTGAGGATTTCCCGGAGCACATTGGCGCGGCCGCGGGTGGAATCTTTTTCTTGGCGCGTGACCATATAAGATGGACACATGACGCCCCCGGAAACATGAGACAACTTTCGGCAATCGCCCGACCCGCTGCATCGCTCCACTGCTTTGAGCAATCCACCTTGGGCGGAAAAATCCAGGAGCGTTTCCCGCTGAGGTATGGGTTGATCCACCGGATATCGCGTAGCTGCGTCCATGGGTGGGGTGTCGGTGATTTTACCCGGATTGAGTAGGTTACCGGGATCCCAGGTTTTTTTTAATTCCCGAAGCCTCTCGTAGTTTATCGGACCGACCATGAGGGGAATGAATTCGCCGCGAACGCGGCCGTCCCCGTGTTCACCGGAAAGGGAGCCCCGGTATTTTTTGACCAGGCGGGCCGATGACTCGGCGATTGCCCGGAATTCAGCCAGACCCTCTGTGGTTTTCAGGTTCACCATCGGCCGGATGTGTAGTTCCCCGGCGCCGGCATGAGCGTAATACACAGCCTGCTGGCCAAAGTCGTCCATCAAACGGCGGAAATCGGCAATGTAGGCTGGCAGGTCTTTCAGCGCCACAGCAGTATCCTCCACGAATTCAAGAGGTTTTTTGTCACCCTTTACCAGGGAAAGAACTCCAAATCCTGCTGCCCGGAGGGCCATCACTTTTTGGGTATCCGGGGAATATACGATGGGGTAGGCATATCCGAATCCCTTGTTCCTGAGGTCAGCGATGAGGTCGTGGGCGCAGGTATCCAACCCGCTTCGGGTATCAGCACGCAGTTCAATGAGCAGGAGAGCAGCAGGATCACCTTCCAGGAAGAACCTGTTTTTCTGCTGCTCCTTATTTTCCCGGGTGCAATCCAGGATAAATCGATCCATCAGTTCGCACGCATAGGGCTGATGCTGCATGACCACCAGGGTAGCCTCCAGCGCCTCCGCAAGCGAGGCGAAATGGGCGCAAAGCATCCCTTCTTCTGGGGGCGGCAAAGGGGAGACACCCAGGGTTATTTCGGTAAAAAAAGCTAGGGTTCCTTCCGATCCGGACAATAGTTTACAAAAATTGAATGGTTCACCAGTGGCGTTAAACGCAGCGGAGCGCGCCAGCTCATCCAGTGCATAGCCCGTGTTGCGCCGATGGATTTCCGGTTTGGGGTAAGCATCAAGAATTTCCTGCCGTGAGTTCTGGTCGCCTAGCATGGTCCGGATATGTCGATACAAGGCGTGTTCTAGCTTCTCACCCTCGCATTTAGCCTCAAAGGCTGCCGGGGAGAGGGCGTGAAAATGGACTGGATCCCCGTTGGCGAGGAATCCCCTGATTTCCAACACATGGTCACGGGTTACACCGTATTTGATAGATGTAGTCCCCGAACTGTTATTACCCACCATGCCACCAATCATACAGCGATTAGCTGTGGAAGTATTGGGACCAAAAAAATAGCCATGGGGCTTGAGGAAATGATTCAGTTCGTCGCGAACCACACCCGGTTGTACCCTTACTCGGGCAGCATCAGCGTCCCATGCTAAAATGCGGTTCATATGCCGCGAGACATCTACGACCACCCCGCTTCCCACACATTGTCCAGCTAGGGAGGTGCCCGCTGTACGAGGGATGAGGGGAGTGCCGTGTCTGTTGGCAAATAGAATGAGGGTTCGAATATCCCGGTCCCCCTTTGGGAAAGCCACGCCCAGGGGAAGCTCCCGGTAAACCGAACCATCTGTGGCATACATCATCCGAGTAGCCTGGTCCTGCAGGAATTCGCCCTCCATTTCGGCTGCAAGCCGAAGGAAATGGCTGGACTCCGGAGTTACAATCGTCATAGCCGGGGCGATTGGATTGGGACTTGAAGGCTGGCTTCCTCCGAATGGAGGTTGGGCCTTCGATGGCGGATGAACTGCCAAAGAGCCAGGGTGAGTGCGATTCCAATGGCCCAAGGAAGCAGGCGCCAAAAGCTACCCAAGATGCCGGATTTGCCGAATTGGGCTATTCTTTTCCCCATTTCTTAGGTAATCTGATAGAGGCAGGCATGGGGCCCGAATCACTGCCATAAGTGAGGTTGACATCATCCAACACCATATCCAGGATGCCATCCTTTCCCCTCTTATAACCTTCCTTAAGCCGATGACCATAGAATCCGCCCATTGTATTCCAATAAAATGCTGTCAAGACCCCGCGAAGGTCTTTTATCAGGTAGAACATGGGGGCTTGGACCTCCTTTTCAATCATTTTCATAAGAATCATACCCTGGGTTTTGGAAAGATTCCGCAAGGGTGTTTCAAATTCCACTTTGAGCTGCTCCTGGAGTTCTCGGGTGTACTTCTTTCGCTTACCGCGGCGCATTTCTCCGGTTTGCCGCTGCACTTCCTTGAAAATTCGGATAGCCTGCTCCGCATAGGGATAAACCTGATAGGCGTAGCGGCGGTAGCGCTGGTAACGGTTGTACTCATCGATGCTGGCAAACTCTCTCCTAGAGGTTACGGTCATATCGCCGAAATTGGCCAAAACCAGGGTGTCGCCGCATTCGTCAAGGATGTATTCGTAGTAATCGCCATTTATAAGGAGCCTGCCCCTTTCCTGAGCAGGAAGGAGCATGGTGAAAAAACAGGAAAGGGTAAGGAGGTAAAAGCGCATGCAGAGGGTCAACCAGCACGGCAAATATACGAAGATTCCATTTTCCTCCATTTAAGGGGGTTGGGATTGGTGGTATTCTGTCCCGAAATGGGCGGTTAGTCACACCTGTTTTTCCCGCCGAAGGCTGCAGTTTTGGTGGCAGATTCCAATAAGCTTCCCCATGCCCTCCCGCTTCGCACCACCTTCCAGAATCCGTTACCGCAGAATGCCTCCCAACCCGAATCCTTCCCTTATTTTCCGGAAACCCTCGCCTTCTTCCCGGGTTCACAGCCTGCTACTTGTAGCCAATAGTCTGCATTTTATTGTCCATTATTACCTGCACCTGCTGGAGGCGCTTTGGGCAGCGGGCTATCGCTTAGCCTTGCTGGTTCCTGCAGGCAAAAGGGAAGGGAAGTACCAGCAACTACCCTCTGAGATTCCCGTGTATTATTTGTCCAATCGACAGAAGGACTCGGGTTCCTGGCTGGAGTTAATTTGGCGAGGTAAGTATTTGGTTTCCATAATTGCGCAGGTTAAGCCTCTGGCGATTCTTTCCTTTACCATGGCAATGAACGTTCCAGTATCGTTGGCGGGTCGTTGGTTGGGTATTCCAGTTTTGCCTACCCTGACAGGCCTTGGTTACTTTTTCACCAGACAGGGTATCATGGCAAGGCTGGCAGGAATGCTCTGTCGGATAGCCTTTTACCATTGCCCTCGGGTATTTTTCCAGAATCGAGCGGATATCCGGACCTTCACGGTGCGGGATTGGGTGCGGGAAGACCGGGCAGTCCTGGTGGAGGGGGCGGGTATTGATAGGACCTATTTTAGGCCTCAAGCTTATCCGAAAGATGGAACGCCACGGACGATTCTTTTTCTTGGGCGAATGCAGGGTGATAAGGGACTCCACTGCCTGGTGGAGAGTCTTCGCAGGTTAGCTCACGATGGAATTTCCTTCGAATGCCAGTTAGCCGGACATGCTGGAGGTGGTCACCCTACCGATATCCCGCAGACTGTCCTCGATGCCTGGCAGGCGGAGGGCCTGGTAACCTTGGTGGGGTACCGGGCGGATGTGCGACCCCTGCTGGCCGGCTGCCACCTGCTGATACAACCCTCCCGACGGGAAGGCTTGTCGCGAAGTATCCAAGAAGCGTTAGCCTGTGGCCGACCGATAATCTCCTCCACTGCTCCTGGTTGTGCCGATTTAGTGCAGGAATCCATTAATGGCTGGTTGTTTTGCACCGATGACGCTAAATCGCTTTACACCTTGTTACGGATGATATGCAGGCTACCCTATGCCAAGTTGCTGGAAATGGCTGCAGGCACCTCAGCCACGCTACCGGAATCACAGGGAAATGCAGCTATCAGCCGTATCTACCTGGAAGTACTGCAGGAAATCCGGTTATGCCCAAGTTGAGTCGCCCATCGTCATTGGAAAACATGGCTGGGGGCCGCCTGCTTTTCCTAAGTTTCTTATTTCCACCTGTGCGCGTGAATGCCGCACTGCGGATTCAGCATAGTTGGGAAGCGTTTATCGAATTAGGTTTCCGCGTTTGGGTAATCACTCGACGCATTCCTTCTGGCACCTTGATGGACTGCTGGCAGGGGGGAAGCAGTGCGGCAATCACCCGAATTCCTCTTCCCGGGCTTAGGCAACTGATTGCAGGATGGCTCCTCCGTGATCATAGCCTCCCGCTATCCTGGAAGAAAAGTACCGTGATTAGCCGCTTTCTGAACTGGCGAAATCGATTTCCCTGGATTATCCTGCTAGGTGATGGCGGACCAATCTATATCCTCTGGAGCTATCTTTGGGCTAGACGTCAGGTCCGGGACTTGGGGATTACCCATTTGTTCACCTCGTTTAGTCCGGCAGCAGATCTGTTGACCGCCTGGCTTTTAAAAGGTCGGTTTCCTCAGTTGCATTGGACGGCTGACTTCAGGGATTTGCCCCACGATCTGGTGTTGCTGGCTGCCGGGAAGGGATCTAAGCCTCGGGTCCTGCAGCGACTGCTATCCCGAGCCGATGCGTTGATGACTGTCTCTGAAGGCATGGCGCTGGAGTTAGCCCCTTTTCACCCTAGCATATCGATTTACCGCGGATGCGTGGTGCCACCTGATTTGCCGGTTTTTACGGGCCGGCCGGCTCAATTCACGCTGCATTACGGGGGTTCTCTTTATCCTGGGTTACAGGAATTGGTTCCCTTGATTCAAACCTTGGATCATCTTTGTGAGGACGGACTCTTGTTGAGGGAAGAAATACGGTGGACTTATTGTGGGGTGCATGCCGGCTTATTCCGGGATTGGCTCAGGCCCGCATTTCGCGAGGAAAACATCCGGACCTTTGACCTGATTAGTCGGAAAAAGGCACTTCAGATGTGTTGCGAATCATCGGTAAATTTGGTGCTGACCTGGACGGAGGGGAATCGACAAGGAATACTCACCACCAAACTCTTCGATTATTTAGCTTGCGGAAGACCCATTTTGGCCTGGACCTGCGGAAATGCGGATAGGGAACTTGCTGATGTCATGGCATCATGCGGCCATTTGGGCTATTTCCACACCGGAAAGGAGAGCCAAATGCGCACCTGGATAGCAGCGAGGTATCAGGACTGGCAATTGGGATCGGACCTTGGCATTGCCAACGAGAAACCCCTAACCTTGTTTTCCAGAGAAAATCGCAATCAAGTTTTTGCAGGAGCAACAAAATCCTCTGCTCAAATTCCAGATAAAAAAAGGTCAGCGTAGAACGCCGACCCGTAAAAACACCTAAAACCCTATAAACTTGCCTTTATTGGATTAGTACCAAAATTACCGGATTTTTTCAGAAAAATGGACGTCTTTCAAAAAATTATGCTGGCAGGATTCAGGATCCGGCAATGGCCAGGATTTCCTCCAAAACCCTGCGGTGGGAAGCCAATCGTGGCACCTTGGCTTGATTGCCATACCGGTTCCGAGACCGAAGCCATCCATAAAAGGTTCCTTGCCGAACACTGTGCAATTGCAAGTTATCCAGGGCTAAATCGCCCGATCGCTTAGCCTCGTAGTCGGAGTTTTGAGCCTGAAGATGACGGTCGAGGCTCAAGGAGAATGCGGTCAAATCATCCGGTGCCTTTGCGAACTCCACCGCCCATTCGTGCCCCCCCTTTTTTCCGTTCGAAATAAATCGGGGAGCTACGGTGTATTCCCTCACCGAGACCCCGAATTCCTGGCATGTTAGCGCCAAAGCCCGGTCGGTATTTTCAACCATGACCTCTTCGCCAAAGGTGTTGATAAACTGCTGGATCCTGCCAGTAACCCGAATGCGGTAGGGATTCTTGTCAATAAACTGCACCGTATCGCCAATGCGATAGCGCCATAGGCCACTATTGGTCGTAATAATCAGGGCATAATCCACCTCGCATGCCACCTGATCCAGGGGTATTGCCGGTGCATTGAATCCGCCGTCATGGCCCCTGGGAATGAACTCGTAATACACCCCGTTGTCCAGCAAGAGGCGCATCCCCTCCTCATCCGGCCGATCCTGCACAGCGAAGAATCCCTCCGAGGCATTGTAAGTTTCAACAAAATGGACGCCATGTCCCGGGAACAACGCTTGAAATTGTTCGCGGTAAGGGGTGAAACTGACCCCCCCATGGGTATAGAGCTGAAAATGGGGCCAAAGATCCCGAAGGTGCTCCCTGCCGCTGAGTTCCAAGATGTGTTGAAACAAGAGCAAAGACCATGTAGGTACTCCTCCTACCATGACGATATCGGAGCGCTTCGCCGCATAACGGGCAATTCGACTTATTTTTTCCTCCCAGTCTGCCATAAGTGCCGTGCGCAAATCGGGACCAAAAAAAGGGCGGGCCACCCAGGGCAGGTGCCTTATCATAATGGCGGAAATATCACCGATGATGGCACGGGGATATTCCGGAAGACGAAGCAGGCTTCCACCCATTAGCAGGGTTTTGTCCCGAAAGGGTAAGGCATCTGGCACGTGGTGATAGAAATACATCATGGTGTCCCAAGTGCCTTGGAGATGGCAGCGCCTGCGATTTTCTTCGCTGACCGGAATGTACTTACTCTTGTCTTGGGTGGTTCCGGAGGATCGGGCAAACCAACGAATCTTACCCGGCCAAAGCACGTCGGCCTCCCCGGCCATCATGCGGTGAATGGCGGGCTTAAGGTCCTCGTAGTCAGTTATTGGAACTGCCTGAGCAAAATCCCGGGAGTCCTTTACCTCCCCCAGGTGATACTGCTTGCCAAACAAGGTGTAACTGCCCTGCGCTACTATTTCCTTTCGCCAATGTTCCTGCAGTAGCCATGGGTCGCGGTATCGCCTCTCCGAGGCTTGCATCCGAAGGCGGTAATACTGCCGGAACCATTGATTAATCCCCTGGCGCATAGTGGAAAACCCGTGTTTCCCAAATATATTAAAATCTAAGGCTCCAGTTCCCTAAGCAGGAACTGCCCGGTGAAACTATCCGAAACCTTGGCAATGGTCTCGGGGGGGCCTGCGGCAATCACCCTTCCACCCCGATGGCCACCCTCGGGCCCCATATCGATAACATAGTCAGCAACTTTGATGACGTCCAGATTGTGTTCAATAATCAACACCGTATTGCCGCGGGTAACCAAACGGTTCAGCACTTCCAGCAAATGGCGGATATCCTCGAAATGCAGTCCCGTGGTCGGCTCGTCGAGAATGTAGAGGGTTTTTCCGGTATCCTTTCGGGAAAGTTCTTCAGCCAGTTTGACCCGCTGAGCCTCACCGCCTGAGAGGGTGGTTGCCTGCTGACCCAGGGAAATGTAACCCAATCCCACCTCATTTAGAATTTGGACTTTTCGGTAAATGGCAGGAATATTTGCAAAAAAATCGACCGAATCGGAAACGGTCATTTCCAGTATATCATGGATAGATTTTCCTTTGTAAATGACTTCCAAGGTTTCCCGATTATACCGGTGGCCCTGGCATTTTTCGCAGTGGACCTGGACGTCAGGTAAAAAATTCATCTCTATAACCCGAAGACCAGAGCCCTGGCATTCTTCACACCGGCCACCCTTTACATTGAAGGAGAATCGACCGGGAGCGTATCCACGGATACGGGATTCCGGCAGTTCCGAAAAGAGTTTACGAATTTCGGTGAATAAGCCGGTGTAGGTGGCTGGATTCGACCGGGGGGTGCGGCCGATGGCTGACTGATCGATATCGATGACCTTGTCTATATGCTCCATGCCCTCAATATGGCTGTATCCCAGAGGTGGTTTGAGGCTATTGTGGAAATGCTTACGCAAAATGGGGTACAAGGTTTCATTGATGAGGGTGGATTTCCCACTGCCGCTGACACCGGTCACACAGACCAGGACGCCAAGGGGAATCGCCACGCTGACGTCCTTCAGGTTGTTCCCGGAGGCACCGTGAAGGGTGAGCTGTTGACCTGTTCCCTGTCGGCGGACGGAAGGGACCTCAATGCGCAGGCGGCCTCCCAGGTAAGCTGCCGTGAGGGTATCCACCCTGGCGAAAGTCTCGGGTTTGCCCTGTGCCACGATCTCACCCCCATGCTTACCTGCTCCCGGCCCGATATCAATAAGGTAATCGGAGGCCATCATGATTTCCTTGTCGTGCTCAACGACTAACACGGTATTGCCCATGTCAGAAAGCTGGCGCAGCGACTCAATGAGCCGGCGATTATCACGCTGGTGCAGGCCTATACTGGGCTCATCCAGGATATAGGTTACCCCAGTTAACTGGGATCCAATCTGGGTTGCCAGCCGAATGCGCTGGGATTCACCGCCCGAAAGGCTGCGCGCAGGTCGGTTTAGCGTCAGGTAGTCGAGGCCAACTTTAAGTAGAAAGCCGATTCGCAAGCCAATTTCCTTAAGGATAGGGGCTGCGATGAGCGCCTGTCTTTTGCCGAGCTGCTTTGGAAGGGATGTCGTCCACTCCAGCAGGGTAGGCATGTCCATGGAGGAGACCTCGCCGATATGCTTTCCACCCAGTCTAAAATGCAGCGAATCTTTTTTAAGGCGATAGCCCTGGCAAGCCTCGCAGCTGTCCACTACCATATATTCCTCAGCCCAGAGCCGGACCTTTTCCGAGGAGGTGTCTGAATACCAGTGGGTGACCATATTGACCAAACCCTCTGCCACCAAATCGTAGACGAATGCTTCTTTTCGATAGCCGGTGCGCTGTTCTCCGTAAAGAATGATATCGAGCGCTTTCGATGGCATTTCGGCGATGGGCTGAGAAAAACTGAATCGGTATTTTTTCGACAGGTCGCGTAACTGCCTAAACATGGTATTCTCCCGGGGCTCCCCAAGTGGAAGAATACCCCCATCGAGGATAGACCGACTCCTGTCGGGTATCATTTTTTCCACCTCGACACGGGTCAGGACGCCAAGTCCAGTGCACTCGGGACAAGCACCATAGGGGGAATTGAAGGAAAAGGTATTCGGCGAAGGCTCTCCATAGGAAAGATTGCCGGTCGGATCCATGAGGTATTTACTCAGGGTGGTCAGCGCACCCCGTTCAACGTCAAGAATCATAAGCATCCCCTGGCCCATGCGAAGGGCTAGTTGGATAGCATCAAGGAGACGGTTCAGCTTTTCGGGAACTACCCTTAAGCTGTCAATAACCACTTCGATATCATGCACCTTGTAACGATCGGCAGCTAATCCCGGGGTTAAATCCCGAAGGCTTCCGTCCAAGCGAACTTTGGTAAATCCCGATTTGCGTATCTGCTCGAACAATTCCCGATAATGCCCTTTCCTGCCGCGCACCAGCGAGCCTAACACCATAATCTGCCGTTGCTGGTAGTCAGCCAGAATCTTTTCTTTCATCTGCGCCTCACTGTAAGCTACCATGCGCTCTCCAGTAAGGTATGAGTAGGCTTCACCTGCCCGAGCAAAGAGAAGGCGCAGAAAGTCGTAGATCTCTGTCACCGTACCCACGGTGGAGCGGGGATTATTTCCCGTGGTCTTCTGCTCTATGGAAATAACGGGGCTAAGCCCGGTAATCCGCTCCACCTCGGGACGCTCCATCTCCCCAATGAATTGGCGGGCATAGGCAGAAAAGGTTTCCAGGTAGCGGCGCTGCCCCTCGGCGTAAAGCGTGTCGAAGGCTAGGGAGGATTTTCCACTGCCGCTAACCCCCGTGATGACCACCAGCTGGTTGCGGGGAATTTTCAGATCAATCCCCTTGAGGTTGTGCTCCCGGGCCCCGGTAATCTCGATAAATTCCTGGTCCGATTGGTCAGCGGTGGATTTGGGTGCGATCATTTAGGATTCCCTTTCAGAGGTTTTCGGGTGGTAACGCAAATATCAGGTAACCTGTTCGCGGGGGAAGGATTCCTGGAACTGGCCGAGCTCCCGCGCTGTAAGAAGCCCTTCGTACAAGGCTTTGCCTACAATTGCTCCGTGGCATCCCACTGCGGCTAATTCCTCCAGTTCTTCCATTCCCCGAATCCCTCCGCTGGCGGTAAGATGGAGGTCAGGTAAGGAACGCCGGATTTCCCGGTAAACAGCCAGGGCACAGCCGGCAAGCAAGCCGTCTTTGCCGATGTCGGTAGAAATAACGTGGCGGACGCCATGACCGGCATATTCGGTGAGAAAGGGAAGGAGGGTCTGCTCACTGGCAGCCTGCCAACCATCTGTTGCAATGCGTTCGCCTTGAAAATCGGCGCCTAGGATGATTTTTTCCACTCCGAAACGCTCCAGCCATCCTAAAAAAGCTGTCCGATCCCGAACGGCAATTGTACCTCCAGTGACCTGACTTGCGCCACAATCCAGGGCAATACGCACATCTTCCGCTGTTTTAAGCCCTCCCCCAAAATCAATTTGCAAGGTGGTTCTCGCTGCTAACTTCTCCAATGTCCGATAGTGAACAATCCTTCCTGTTCTAGCTCCATCCAAATCGACGACATGGAGAAAGCGAAGTCCCTGATCCTCAAAAAATCTGGCCGTTTCTAGTGGATCAGCCCCATACTCCTTTTTCTTCCCGAAATCACCCTGGGTTAGCCTGACGCATTTGCCATCCATTAAATCAATTGCGGGAATGATTTTCATTGGATTTCCGATGAGGGGGTGAAAAGAAAGTTGCGGAGAATAACCTCCCCCACACTGCCTGATTTCTCCGGGTGAAACTGGGTAGCCAGAAAATTGTCCTTTTGAAGGGCCGCACTGAAGGGCAAGGTGTAGGAGGTGCGGGCGCAAGTCTCTGTTCCCGTCTCAACATAATAACTATGTACGAAGTAGGTGTATGGATATGGGGGTAGTCCTGCAAAGAGGGGGCCGCTGCAAGCTTCAAGGGAATTCCAGCCCATGTGGGGAACCTTTTCCCCATGTATAGGCCTGAAACGTTTCACCTGCAGGGGGATTATTCCAAGGCATTCGGTGTCGTATTCCTCAGTGTGGAGGCATAGGAGTTGCATGCCCAGACAGATTCCCAACACTGGCTGGGTTAGCTTTCGTATAGTATCATCCAGCCCGTTTTCCCGAAGATGCCGCATGGTATTGCGTGCCTCCCCGACTCCCGGGAAGATGACCTTTTCGGATTGCATGATTTCCTCCGGATCGGCCGTTAGCAACGCGGGAACGCCCAGCCGCGCCAGCGCTGCGAGTACGGAGTAGGTATTTCCCGCATTGTACCGAATGACGGCAACCTGGTGCTTCCTAGTTTGGAGATTCATAGAGTACCTTTGGTACTAGGCAGTAGATTGCTCTGGGAATCCTGACGCACGGCCATGCGCAAAGCCCGCGCAAAACATTTAAATAGAGCCTCTGCCAAATGGTGATCGTTACTGCCCTGCACGGCAATATTCAGATTACAAGCGGCTGCATCGGCAAAGGACTTAAAGAAATGGTGCACCATCTCCAGCGGGAAATCTCCCACCTTATCCCCGCCAAAGCTGAGGTCCCAGACCAGCCAAGGGCGGCCGCCGAAATCCAGCGCCACCTGTGCCAGGGTCTCGTCCATGGGAAGAAGAAAAAAACCGTACCGCCCTATGCCCCGCTTGTCCCCGAGTGCAGTCCGAAACGCTTCGCCCAGGGTGAGGGCTGTGTCCTCAATAGTATGGTGAGCATCGATGTGCAAATCCCCAGATACCCGAATGCTTAAATCGAATGCACCATGCCTAGCGAGCTGATCCAGGAGATGATCAAAAAATCCAATACCAGTCTGGTTATCGTAGTTACCCCTCCCGTCCAGATTAAGGGAAATCGCCACCTGAGTCTCTGCCGTATTCCGAGTCTGGGTGACAGGCCTCCGGCGGGAGCAGAGGAAGTCGGCAATTTCAGCCCAATGGGTTGCTTTTAGTGCCATAACGTCTTCCAGGAGCTGGGGGTCTTCCTTCGAAGGCATTTCGCTCTCTGGATTCATACCTTGCCCGATGACAATGCCCCGAGCCCCCAAGTTGCGGGCTAATTCCATATCTGTCCTTCGGTCTCCGATGACCCAAGACTGGGCCATAGCCTCGCCGAGGTATTTTTCCAACATGCCCGTGCGGGGCTTGCGCGTCGGAGCTTCCTCGTGGGGAAAAGAACGGTCGATGTGTATTGCTGAAAAATGGATGCCCTCCCCCGCCAGCGTATCCAGAATGAATTGATGGGCTGGCCAGAAATCAGCCTCCGGAAAGGATGGTGTTCCCAGGCCGTCCTGATTGGTTACCATCACCAATTCATAGGTGGTTTCCCTGCAAATGCGCGCCAGGGCACCGATGACACCGGGCATAAAGACTACCTTGTCTTTACTGTCCACCTGAAAATCGGCAGGTTCTTGCACCAGGGTTCCGTCGCGGTCGATGAAAAGGAATCGCTTCATGGCTTTTCGGTTTTGAATGCCCAGTCTCGCAAAGCAGCCAGGAGCAGTTGGTTCTGGGCCGGCGTGCCTACCGTGATGCGCAACCCTCCCCCGCAAAGCGGTTGGGAGGAGCGGTTTCGCACCACGATGCCGCGTGCGAGGAGATGATGATACAGGCGTTCGGGATCGGTCACGATAACCAGGAGGAAATTGGCATCGGAGGGATGTACCTTTTGTACAAACGGAAAATCACTTAGGACACCCGCAAGTCTTTCCCGTTCCCTGATTAGGATGCTGACAGCGCGGTCCTTGGCATGCACTTTCGGCAGCTGCCGGCTCACAAAGCGGCTGGTAAGCACGTTAATATTATAGGGAGCCTTCACCTTATTTAGCCAGCCGATGATAGCAGGCGAGGCAAAGGCCATCCCCAGGCGGACCGCGGCAAGACCCCAAGCCTTGGAAAAGGTCTGCAGGATGACCAGATTGGGATACGCATCCAGATAGGGAAGACAGCTTCCCGCCATTGCAAAATCGATATAGGCTTCATCCAGCACAACCAGACCAGGGAAATGCTTTGCTAAATGAAGGACTATTTCGCGGTCTTGGAGATTACCGGTCGGATTGTTGGGACTGCAGAGAAACAGAATTTTGCTGTGGGCATCGGCCTGGGCCAGAATTTCCCCGGGTTGCAATTCGTATTTGGCGGTCAGGGGAACCTCCCGCACCCCAATTCCGGCAATATCAGCTGCTACCCGATACATACCATAAGTTGGAGGGGTTATTAAAATATGATCCCTGCCGGGTTCGCAAAAAAGCCGGAGCAGTAAGTCAATCGGTTCATCGCTGCCATTACCCAAGAATATGGCTTCTGGGTTGCATCCCTTGAGCTGGGATATGGCTTCTTTAAGCTCGCGCTGTAGGGGATCGGGGTAGCGGTTGTAAAGACTCTCAAAGGGATTTTCATTGGCATCCAGAAAAATATTGGCTTGACCCTGGAATTCGTCGCGAGCTGAGGTATAGGGGGCCAAATCCAGAATGTTTGGCCGAAGAAGGGCCTTGATATTAAAGGAGTTCAGGAACATAGATTCAGCATTTTCATGAAGGCCCCGCCACCCCTTTCGGTGGGGTTTTGCAACCATGTCCAATCGCTCTCAGGTAGGAGGGTTAACCTGTGCGTGCCAGATTGTACCACGTTTATGGAGCTGTTGCGCTGCCCGTTGGTGCGGTATAAATGAATTATTCCCGCCTCAGACAAATGCAGGGTGACGGTCCCGAAGGCTGGATTGGGATAAGCCTCAAAGGGAAGCGACCGGGGTTCGATGGGACCTGTGCGTAACTTCAGACAGGAAAATCTTTCCTTTTGGAAGGAATGGGTCTTGAGGTATTTCAATAGAGTTCCCACCGTAGATTCTGCAAAAATGCGAAGAGATAAATCCCTGTCCCTTACCCCCGAGAAAGGACACTTCAAGTGGTTGGCATCGAGTATAGTCCGGCGAAGGCGGTTACTAATCAGGTGAGGAATGCAAGGGCGGCCGCTTAGCCGGACGCGTTCATCCACTAAATACCTGCCCAAATCCTGGGTATTGGCGTTCATCACAGGGACATATCCGGCACAGCTGCGGTCTGGAATGGAAGATGGCTCCAAAAGGCCGCCATGGGCTACACTGCGAATCAGGGGCATGTTGCCGCTGAGATACGCTATGTATTCGTTGGCACTAAAATAGGTTTTACCTGCCAAGAAGGGCTGGGCCCAAAGGAAAGAGGAAAATAGGACGAGCGTAATGCTGCAGCCCAGGATAGCCCGGAGCAGCTGCAGGAAATGTTCAGGATGATAAGCAGCAGAAGTCTTGGGAGTCCCCGTGCCTTGGGTAAAGATAAAAGGTATCATGGGACCCGCATTTCCGGTGCAGTAGCCTGGGAAGACAGGCGGCGAATAACAGCCTGCCGATGGCCCTCCAGCGCTTCAGCCGCCGCCATGGTAGCCACCACAGGCCCCAGGATTTCGAGTCCTTCGGGAGAAATTTCCTGAAAGGTAATTTTCTTGAGGAAGGTTTCCGTTGAAACGCCACTATAGGCACGGGCATATCCATGGGTAGGCAGGGTATGATTGGTTCCCGAGGCGTAATCGCCCGCCGCTTCCGGACTGTAGTCGCCGAGAAAAACGGAACCCGCGTTGCGGATACCCAATGCTGCAGCATGAGGATCGCGAAGTGCCAGAATGAGGTGCTCCGGGGCATAAGCGTTGATGAGGTCCAGAGCCTGGCCCTGGTCGGACATGGCCACAGCGAAACTGTGCTCCAACGCCACGAGGGCTTTATCCCGCCGTGGAAGCAGGTCGACTTGCTGGATTAGTTCCCGATTTACCGCATCAAAAACATCGCGGTCGGGGCAAACCAGCACCACCTGACTATCCTCCCCATGCTCTGCCTGGGAAAGCAGGTCTGCCGCTACGAATTCTGGATTAGCCCCGTGGTCGCTCCAGACTAGCACCTCGCTGGGTCCTGCCGGCATATCGATGGCGATACCAAACCGGGTGACTTGCTGCTTGGCCTCCGTAACGAAGCGGTTGCCAGGCCCACAGATTTTGTACACCGCTGGTATGGTTTCGGTTCCGAATGCCATAGCTGCAATAGCCTGGGCTCCTCCGAGTCGGAAAACCCTGGTTACTCCGGTCAGTTGGGCTGCAAAAAGGATGGCCGGGTGTATCGAACCGTTTGATTGAGGTGGCGTGCAGAGGATGATTTCCGGGCAGCCGGCAAGCCGGGCAGGAATAGCAAGCATGAGGACACTCGAAAAAAGGGGAGCAGTACCCCCGGGCACGTAAATCCCTACCTTTTCAATGGGTACGCTCCGGCGCCAACAGCGCACCCCGGCTTGGACCTCCAGAGGCTCCTCCTCGTCCTGGCGTGGTTGGTGAAAGTGCGTAATGTGGCGTGAAGCCGTTCGAATGGCCTCCGCAAGTTCAGGCTCAAGTTGGTTCTCGGCAGCGGCTAGATCCGCAGCAGAAATCTCCAATTCCACTCCGCTATACCCATCGAACCGTGCACTGTAATGTCGCACAGCCTTATCACCATCGTTGCGAACCGCCTCAAGGATTTCCCGAACCACCTCGGCATTCTCCTCCTCCATGGCACTCGGCCGGCGCAGCAGGCTTGCCCAGGAAGCCTGCGGAGGATTTTCATGGAAATGCCGAATACCTGCGCTCATCGTATCATTTTTTCGATGGGAATCACCAGAATACCCTGAGCTCCAACTTCCCGCAAGAGGTCAATAATTTCCCAGAACCTATCTTCGGCGATGACCGTATGCACGGAACACCAGGCCTCATCGGCCAGGGGAACCACAGTAGGACTCTTCATCCCGGGGAGAAGGCGGATGACCTCTTTAACCCGCTCCCTGGGCACATTCATCAGGAGATACTTGTTGTTGCCAGCATGGCGTACTGCCTGCAATCGGAAGACCAAGCGACTTAGCAGAGCCTTTTTGTTTTCAGGCAGCCCGCGGTGCGATACCAGCCAGGCTTCCGATTGAAGCACCGTTTCCTTTTCTGTTAAATTATTTTTGAATAACGTAGAGCCGCTACTGACCAAATCACAGATAGCGTCGGCCAGCCCAATATTGGGGGCGATTTCCACCGACCCGGAAATCTCATGAATGTCCGCGGCAATACCCTTGGCCGCAAGGTAAGATGCTAGCGAAGCCGGATAAGAGGTGGCAATGCGCTTTCCCTCAAGCCATGCTGGTCCGGAATAATCAACCCCTTTGGGCACTGCGATGGCCAGGCGGCAATGGGCGAATCCAAGTGCCATAACCTTCTCCAGGTCCCTGTTCTTTTCAACTAGGGTGTTGTCGCCTAAAATGGCAATATCCGCTATCCCGTCTTCTACATATTGCGGGATGTCCGCGTTGCGAAGGAAAAATAAATCCAGGGGGAATTGGGAGGCGCTTACCCGGAGGCGGTCCTCCCCATTGTCGATGCGGATACCGCAGTGGCGCAATATCTCGAGAGAACCCTCTAGAAGCCGACCCGATTTCTGAACCGCTAAACGCAATACATCGTCCATAGGACTGCATTAAAATGAAAAAGAGGTTTAACCTTGCGTGGGTAAACCTCCTCCGATAATCAGGCTTGACGGCTTTACCCCTTCGCGCTGCGGAAATGCGCGTGATGAATAATGCCGCTATGCCAGCTAGCATGCAATAATGAAACAGTGGTACGGGGCGGAATTGAACCGCCGACACCAGGATTTTCAGTCCTGTGCTCTACCAACTGAGCTACCATACCATCGGGTGTCCCGATTTTTCGGGGCGAAGGCAAATATAGGCCCTTTTCAGCGATATGCAAACTTGTTTGACATATTCACAGACAAATAGGTTTTTGCCCGTATCACCCTGGCTGGGTGAAATAGGCGGGATTTATGACTTTTGGGGACCAAGCTCTATGGAAGTACCTATTTTTAGCGAAAAATAGATGCCGTCGCGTATCCTTCTCCTATGTTTTGGGATTTTTTCGGGATTAACGGGCTGGCATGCCTGGACGACCGATGGACAAAGCGCCGTCTGGCTATTGCCCTGGGTACTAGGATTTGCTGCTATTTATGTGCTTTCACCTCAAGTCGATTGGTGGTTTTATTCTCGCTTTCCGAGAAAGTTGGATCTTATTCAGCGGCAGATGCTCGAAACGGGCTGTTCCTTTTACCAGCGACTGGCTCCCAATCAAAGAATCCGGTTCGAGCAGCGTTGCTTTTTGTTCCTTTTAGCTACCGATTTTGAGGGAAAGGCCAAGTCGGAGACTCTCCCCGAGGATTTTAAATTATTAGCCATCCTCCCCGCAGTGATACTCAAATTTGGGGAGGAAGATTTTCTGTTTCCAGGTCAGGAAAAGATAATCATTTATCCCCTCGCCTTTCCTTCCCCCCAATACCCTACGCACTGGCATCATTCAGAATGGTATCCCTTAGACGGGGTGCTTCTTTTCTCTGCTCAGGCGCTGTTTCAGTCTTTCCGGAATCCTTCCCAACACTATCCGGTAGCGGCCCATGAATGGGCGCGGGTTTATATGGCCGAAAAAAAGTTGGGTCCATGGCCGGGGGAGGATTTATCGTGGTGGGAGATGCTGCATGGCATCAGCGGATGGAATCAAGAGTTTATAAAGCAATGTGTGGGGCGGCCCGACCTAGAGCTCTCTGCGGTGGTGATGGTGCACCTCCTTTATTTCCCAAGGGAAGGGGCGGAGCATTTCCCTGAACTTCAGCCATTCCTCCGCCATTCGGCAAATGCTAACGGATGAATACCTTCCTCCTACTTTCTGCTTGGATTTGGGTAATTGCCGTTCCCCTGGTCTTGCACGCCATCGCTTCTGCCAATATAGCACGCAAGGCACAAGCCGCATCGCGAATCCTTTACGATAGTGGGCCATGTCTTCGATTGCGGATGCAGGGCAGTCTGACAGGAAAGTGGGGGAAGGCACCGCTTATCGGGAAGCTTTATCTGCAGCCTGTCACGCGGGAATACCTCTTCTATGCCGACCTTACCCGGGGCTTTTTATGGGACGAAAAATGGGTCTTCAGTCCTGTGTTTCGGTGGAGGTATCCTTTTTCCCTTTTCGTTTGGCGGGCTGGGATCCCTCCTCCCGGAGAAGAATGGCCTGACCTGTTCCTGCCACCAGCATTTTCGCGGGATGAATCTGCCCTGACTGCCGACCGGAGAATTGGAGGGGAGGATGGGCAGCAAGGGGATTGCACCTATGGCGAGGAGCAGGGTGTCGTTTGCAGCCACCGTTTCACCGAAGAGGCACCTATTCCCCGGCAGGTTACCTATTTTTTCCGGGACCTTGGAAAGGTGGACCTGGAGGTCACTTTCTATGCCTTGGAAGACACTTTTGCCTGGTGGTAAATCCAGGTAATCATTTTATCCGGCATCGGTTAATCTTTTACCCGGCCTCTTTGTAGGGATGCACCATGATGCGTAACCTTTAATTTATCGGCCTTGAATTAATTCGTAGGAGTGATCGATTACATGCCTAATCATCTGTGGTGGAACAGAACCATCCAGCAATATGGTATTCCAGTGCTTTTTGTTCATGTGATAGCCGGGTAGGATTCCGGCGTAGGTCTCCCGCAATTCAAGTGCCCATTCAGGGTCGCACTTAGCATTGAACCGCGGAGGGTCGGCCTCCAGGGGAATGAGAAGGTAGGATTTCCCGTGGACCTTGAGTACGAGCACATCCGGGCCAAAAGGGAAGCATTCCTCCACACTGGGTTTTGCTAAGGCGTAATCCAGCAATGCTGCTAAGGTCATTTTATTCAGGAATAGGTTAACCTGGAATCAATCTAGATTTGGATTTTGTAAGTACTGCCCAGTTTGGTTGCATCCTTTTGCCAATTTATACCCTATTTCCCGTCAAAATTGGGAAAATTTTCCAAAAAAAGGGGAGACAATGGGTGCTCTCCAAATCAAGGTAATCGCAGTCCTTTCGCTAATCCGGTAATTCAAGGTTTAGACCCTTGGCCCAATTCCAGCTTATCGATTAAAAAAGGTTGGGGACAATTTTCCTTCCGTGATATGCTGTGGCATCCACGATGGCGTGGAGTGCTTCCAGATTATCCCAACGCACCCCTCCGGCAACCAGCACAGTTAGTTTATGTGCCTTGCCGTAAGCAACCATCTGGCGCAAAAGCACCCGATTATCCCAGGCAAGTCCTGGCCCCCCGGAGCTCAGCACAGTGGCCGTTCTGCCATGGCGAACCAATTCATTCAGCGTGCTAAACGGATCTGGCGTGTAATCGATAGCCTTATGGAAAGTTAGTGGGAGCGGATAGGCAGCGTCTGCAATCTGGTCTAGAGCTGCCAAATCGATTTTCCCTTCCGGAGTTAGTGCCCCGAATACCACGCCGGCAGCTCCAGCCAGGCGAACCTCCCGCGCTGATTGCACCATGGTAGCTAATTCATCGGAGGAGTAAACAAAATCGCCCTTTCGGCAGCGAATCATTGCCATGACCGGAATCTCTGCCAAGGCTATCGCCTGGGCAAGTGAATCCGGATAGGGTGTCAGGCCGTCCCATTCCAGGTGAGCGCACAACTCTACCCGGTGCGCCCCATGTTGCCGGGCCAGGACGGCCTGCGCTGATGAATCGATGCAAGCCTCGAGCAGCGGTGAGGTCACCGCTTACGGGGCATAAGTTCCTCGCGCTGCGCCGTGTGAAGGACCAGGGACGCGATAACGGTTGCCGCCTGCTTAAGATCCTCCGCAATCAGGTGGTCCCAGTTGTCCATATTGGAGTGGTGGGTGCGAGTGGAGTAAGCAATGGGTTCCTGGATAAACTGGAATCCGGGGATACCTACCGCATCGAACGCCTGGTGGTCTGTTCCTCCAGTGTTACCAAAGGTGATGGTTCCTGCACCCAAATCCTTAAATGGCTGGAGCAAGGCATTGAAAATTGGGGCAATGCGGTCATTTCCCTGAGTGTATATACCCCGGATTTTGCCGGTCCCGTTGTCCATATTATAGTATGCCGACACCTTAGCCCGGCGGGCCTCTCCCTCAGGAGTATCGCCAAACATCCGGTTGACATAGGCTCTTGAGCCAAGCAACCCCTGCTCCTCACCAGTCCACAGCCCGAGGCGAATGGTTCGGCGAGGCTTTACGCCAGTTTTGCGGCACACCTCGCCAATGATGCGAAGGGCTTCCATCATGACAGCTGAACCGGCGGCATTATCCGTAGCTCCGGTCCCATTGTGCCAAGAGTCGATGTGAGCCCCCAGCATGACCACCTCCTCTGCTTTATCAGACCCGGGAATTTCAGCGGTCAGATTATGTTCCATGCCACCCGGATTGGTATAATTTCCGGATAGATGGAGGCTCAACCGGACAGGTGTATTGCGATTAAGCCAGCGCATGATGCGGTTGTAATGCTCCACCGAAAGGGTGGCCTGAGGGATGACTGGGTTGCCTTCGTCCTGCGCCCGACCCGTTGTCACGCGGGCCCCGGTGGCGAAGACCACTCCCAAATCGCCCTTGAAGCCCCGGTCGAGTACAGCAGCCGGTTTTTCATCAGAAATGAACTTCCACAGTTGGCTATTGAAGGTAAATCCGCCCATCCGGCTGTAATCTCTTTCAGGCCTGGACCCGGGCATAGGAGCCTGCGCCATTTTCAGCAGGGCATCGTCGCCATACCGCTGTGCGGGAGCTTCGAACCATTCTTTGAGATCGCGAATGGTATCCAGCAAAACAAACTTTCCTTTAAGTTTACCCTTATACGCCGGCAAATCGGTGGAGTCATTCGCATTTATGTAAATGACTTCGCCGGTAACTTCGCCAGGGGTGGAACTACTCCAGGCTTTGGGAACGGCGATGATGGGAAAATAGCTAGGCGACAAATTGTGCATGGAAAAATGGGTGAGCTCCCAACCCCTGCCAAACGGGCCCCACTCCTCGAGCTGGACCTTGGCCATGCCCCAGCCTTCAAGGGTACTTTTAGCCCAATTTAGGGCACCGTCCAACTTGGGTGAACCGGTTAGTCGCGGGCCATGTACGTCTGTGAGCATCCCGGCGATTTCCATCACCTGGCTCCGCTCAAGTCCCTCCTTTCGGATGGCTTCAACCAAATCAGCGTTGACTGGTTCCACCTGGGCGGATAGACAAATCGGCATCAAAGCCAGTGCCAAAAGACCAGCTGAAAACTGCAAAAGGTAATTTTTCATCTGTATTTTTTACGCTGCCTAAAAATATCACTTCAACGGGAAAAGAGGAATCCCCGCATCATTTAACAATTCAATTTCCACCTGTTTCACCCTTGCCTGGGCGCTGATGACCCGGTCGAGGGCCTGAATTTCCTGCAAAATGGCCTCCCGTACCTCAAAGTTAGTCGTACGTCCGAGGCGGTAAAGTTCGCGGGCAAGTTCTGATTGCTGGCGAGAGGCATCCAGATTTTCCATTTCCACATCGATGAGCTGGGAGAGGGCCTTATGGTCGGCCCACCGGGTGCGCACCCTACCCTCCAGGAGGGTCTGCATGTCGGTCTCTCGAAGCGATGCGTTTTCAATCTGGACTTGTGCGATGGCCAGGTCGTTTCGGCGGTTCATGCCATCGAACAAATTGTACCGCAGGGTGAGCCCTGCGAAGGGGCCATTGGACCGGTTGGATAGCAGGAATCCGACCTCTGCCCTTGAATACGCCATATTGTAGGCCGCTTGCAAGGTAATCACTGGCCAGAAAGCAGCTTTAACCGACTCCAAACGAAGCGTAGCCTGTTCTTTCTGGAGTTTAGTCAGTAGCAAATCCGGATGATTCTGTCGGGTTCTTATCACCAGTTCCTCCAAGGAAGGCAGCGCCAAAAGCCGGAAAGTGGTGTCCAACGCAAAAGGAGTGCCGGCGTCCCGATTGAGCAACACATTGAAGTTCATGCGCGAACGGGAAATATCGCTCTCCAATAGGACCAGACGGGCCGAGTCACTGTTCAGGCGGGTTTGGGACTGGAGCACTTCCAAGCCTGTGGCGGTGCCGATTTTCTTTTTGTTTCGCACCAGTTCAAGAATATCCCGATCCAAGGAAACGGCATAGCGCAGATTTTCGGTGGCGCGCTCCAGTTCCACCAGGCGATAATAGGCGGCGAGGATCCCAGCAGCCAACGCATGCATCTGAGCGGTGGTCTCGGCGCGGCTCATCTTTTCCATAAGCGCCAAGCGCTCGCGTTCGACGAACATGTTGAAGCCATCGAATGCCGTCCAGTTTACTTCCAAGCCAAAACGCGTGGCTAGGTTACCAGCGCCTTTTCCTCCCCTCGTCTCCCCGTTGAAAAACTTCTGTTCGGTATCATTGCTGGCATAGTTGGCCAAACTGTTGACAGCCACCTGGGGTAGAAGGCCAGCTCGTCCGGGTGTATTGTTCAGGCGCGCCACTTTCTCATTGTTGCGCAATATCCGGATACCATAGTTGTTTTCCAGTCCGATAAGAACTGCAGATTCCGGCGAAAAGAACCCGGGAGACTGACTCCACCCCAAAAGGGAAGTTAGGCAAAGAAGAATGGGAAATAGTCGGGAAATCATGCCGTGGTAACTTGTTTGCGCGGACGATTGAAAAAAGGATAAATGGCGGGAATGACAAACAATGTGAGTACAAGGGAAAAAAGCAGGCCGCCGATGATGGCTACCCCCATTGGAATTCTCGAGGTGGAAGCCGCTCCCAAGGCTACCGCAATGGGTAGTACGCCCAGGATGGTGGCAATGCTGGTCATCAGAATGGGCCGCATGCGCTGGGTAGCCGAAAAAATGGCCGCCGAGGCAGCATCCATGCCCTCTTCCATTTTGTGATTGGCGAATTCCACAATGAGAATGCCGTTTTTGGTCACAATGCCTATGAGGACAATGATACCTATTTGGCTGAAAATGTTCAATGTATGCCCTAAAAGGTCTAGAGCCCACAGGGCACCTACGAGGGCTAGCGGTACGGTTATCATGATGATAATCGGGTCGAGAAAACTTTCAAACTGAGCCGCCAAGGCCAAGTAAATCAGGGCCAGCGCCAGCAGAAAAGCGAAATAAAGACCACTCGAACTTTCTTTAAAATCTTTGGATACTCCCGTGAGTGCTGTTTGGTAGGATTCATCCAGGACGCGCCGGGCGATTTCGTTCATGGCCTCGATGCCCTGCCCGATGGTGTACCCCTCCGCCAAGGCGGCCGAGACGGTAGCCGAGAGATAGCGATTGTAGTGGTAAAGCTGAGGCGGATTGGATTCTTCTTTAAGGCGAACCACATTGGATATGGGAATCAGGTCCCCGCGGTTATTTCGGACATAAAGCGAGGACAGGTCGGAAGGATCATCGCGGTACCCGCGGTCTGCTTCCCCGATGACCTCGTATTGTTTGCCATTTTTCAAGAAAAATCCATAGCGCTGGCCGCTGAAATAAAGTTGCAGGGATTCGGCGACATCGCGAACCGAGACGCCCAGCTCTTGAGCTCTGTCCCGGTCGATATCCACCCGAATCTCCGGCTTGTTGAATTTCAAGTCGAGGTCGTTGATGGCAAAAACCGGATGGCGGGAGACCTCCTCCATGAAGGGCGGAATAATCGCCTTCAGCTTCTCGAAGGAGGGAGCCTGAATCACATATTGCACCGGCAGACTGCGGAAACTTCGACCGACACTTATGGTCTGATCCTGAGAAACAATGGCCCGGGCATAGTTCATGCGCCCCAGGTATGGCATAAGACTCTTGGCTATCTGGTCCTGGCTTCGCTCCCTTTCAGAAGGCGGGCGAAGGGAAAGGGAGACAAAGCCACTGTTCAGCGCGCCCATACCGCCAAATCCCGGAGCCGTTACGGCCACAACAGCCTGTTTTTCAGGCAGGGTGTCCACCAGGCGAACTACCTCCTCCATGAATCGGTCCATCATTTCAAAGGAGGTGCCTTCCGGTGCGGTAGCAAAAACCCTGAAACCGCTCTTATCCTCCATGGGGGCAAGCTCGGAGGGAATAACCTGCAAAAGCCGCCAAATGCCACCCATGCAAGCAATGACGATGAGAACCGCAACGAAGCGCATCCGCATGAACCGGGTCAGCACCCTGTTGTATGAACGGGTAAGTTGGTCCAGCCCCCGGCCGATGAGGCGGTAGAGCGCTCCGTGGCGCTCATTTTTCCGCAGAATGCGGGAGGCCATCATCGGCGTCAGCGAAAGGGAGACGATGGCAGAAATGATGATGGAACCCGCGACGACTATACCAAATTCGCGGAATAGGCGACCCGTGAGTCCCTGCAAAAAGACGATGGGTAAGAAGACCACCACCAGCGTCACCGAGGTGGCAATGATGGCGAAAAATATTTCTGATGAACCCTTGTGGGCAGCTTCCATGGGGTCTTCACCCTCCTCTACCCTCCGGAAAATATTCTCCAACATCACGATGGCGTCGTCCACCACCAGTCCTGTGGCTAGCACAATACCGAGCAGCGTAAGGACATTGATGGAAAACTGGAAGAGGTACATGATAAAAAATGCCCCAATGAGGGAGATGGGGATGGCCACCACCGGGATAAGCGTGGTGCGCCAGTCGCGAAGGAAGAAGAAGATAACCAATACCACCAGAGAAAAGGCGATGAGGATGGTCTCCCGAACCTCAGTGATGGCACGCCGGATGGGCTGGGTGCTGTCAAAGGCATAACTAAGGAGGATATCCTCCGGTTTATCTTTCTTAATGGCTTCAATACGGCGATATACTTCGTCGGCAATCTCGATGTAGTTGGCTCCTGGCAAGGGAGTTAGCGCTACACCCACCTGAGGTTTCCCACCATTTCCCCGCATGATGGTTCGGGTGTTCTGCGCCTCGAGGGCAACGGCCGCCACATCGCTGATGCGGACTACCACCCCGTTCTGCTCACGCAACACAATGTCGCCGAACTCCTCGGGCGTGTAAAGGCGCCCCTGGGCACGAATGGTCAATTCCGTCCGATTTCCCTCTATTTTTCCTGCAGGAAGTTCCAGGTTCTGGCGTTGTAGCGCATTGCGAACGTCTAAGGGAGTGAGTGCATAGGCTGAAAGGCGCGCCGGATCCATTTTGATACGGATGGCAAAGCGCTTCTCTCCCCATATGCGGATATTAGAGACACCCGGGATGGTCTGCAGGCGCTCCTTCAACACATTGTTGGCATATTCGCTCAGGTAAAGCAAATCCCTTCTGTCGCTCTGCACCGTAACGGTCATGATATTGGATGAACCGGCATCCGATTTACTTACAATAGGCTGATCAGTGTCGGGGGGAAGAAGTCTCTGTGCCTGAGATACTTTATCCCGCACGTCGTTGGCGGCTGCCTCCAAATCCAAACCCACCTCAAATTCTACCGTAATATTGCTGCGGCCAGGCGCACTCACGCTGGACAGGGAGCGAATGCCTGATATGCCGTTGATACTCTCCTCTAGTGGTTCGGTAATCTGCGACTCGATGACATCTGCATTGGCCCCGGTGTAGGTGGTGCTAACCGAAATGACGGGCGGATCGATGCTGGGGTATTCCCGGATGCCTAAATAGGTGTAGCCAATGACACCAAATAGCACGATGACGATGGAAATGACACTGGCCAATACTGGCCGGTCTATACTGAGAGAGGAAAAGGTCATGGCTTACCAACTTTATCCAACGTTCTTAGGGTACCCGGAATGACCACATCGCCGGCCTTCACAGTAAGCAGGCCGCTAAGTAGGATGGTATCCCCTGCCATCACTCCGCCTGTAACAGCAATGAGATCTGCTTGTCGAGTACCTGTTTCCACAAGCACCGGGACTACCTTACCGCCTTTCATCAAGAATAACTGCTGGCCCTCCAACACCGGAATGACCGCATCGGTAGGTACGAGGATAGCATTGGCAACCCTTCCCGCGATGAGCTTCACCCTGGCAAAATTTCCCGGCTGTAGGAATCCTTGGCGGTTTGGGCAGGTGGCTCGCACGGTAAGCGTTCGGGTATTCTGATTTATCACTGAGGCCAGGGCGTAAACTGTCGCGCTGAAAACCTGCGAAAGCCCCTCCACGGTAAACGACACAGCCTGGCCGGTCCGTAAGTCGCGAGCCTCCCGCTCCGGCACGTCAAACTCCAGTTTGATGGGATCAGTCTGTTGCAGGGAGACCAATCGGTCAGCCGGGGAGACATAGGCGCCCTCACTTAATTGCCGCAGCCCGACCCGGCCGGGGAATGGTGCATAAATTTTTGTTTTCCCTATGCCCACCTCCGTGACGCGAATATCGGCCCGCACCAGATTCAGATTGGTACTCAGCCGGTCGTACTCCTCCTGCGTGATACCCTCAATATCTAGCAGCGCTTTGGCCCTTTTAAGTTCTCGCTCTGCATATTCCTCAGTCACCTTGAGCTTTGCCAGCTGGGCAGAGAGTTCATCGCTGTCCAGGGTCGCCAGCAATGCCCCTTTTGCCACAGGTGCCCCTTCGCGGAACAGTATTTTTACCAGCCTTCCAGGACGCTCAGGGCGGATTTCCACCGTCTCATTGGCCAATAGATTTCCGGTAGCCAAAAGGGTTCTGGAGAGTTCCTGCCCCGAAGCCACCGTGTAGTCTACCACACTGGGCGGCAGGTCGCGCCCCATGCCTGGCCCACCACCAGGTCCGCCGGGTTTGGCTTCTTTTCCGCAGGACAGCATAGCCAGTAAGCTCCAAGCGCCAAGGCTTAGGCAAAGGAAGGGGAATCGCAACAAGGGATTACACATGGAAGGAACTATTGATAGCGTGTAAATGCGGTCTAATGTAGGTATTATCAAGTTCATTCTCCTCGTAAAAGCCTTGCTTGAACCCTGCCAGATAGCCTAAAAAAGGAAATTTGCCTACCTTTGGAAGACAGTTTTCGTCCATTCAGCTACCGAAAGCTTACGTTTGCGATAAAACCGTGTTCTATGTCGATAGCCAAGCCCAAACCTCGAGCCGATGATGTCCAAGAAATGCAAATACGCTTTTAAGGCCCTCACCCGACTGGCCCAGTGCAATCCCTCTGAGCATAGCCAGACCGCGGAGATTGCGCGCCTGGAGAATATTCCGCGTAAATTTTTGGAGCTGATTCTTCTGGACTTGAAAAAGGCTGGTTTTGTAAACAGCAAACAGGGTGCCGGCGGCGGCTATTACCTCGTCAAAGCTCCAGAAACTATTTTTCTAGGGGAGATTTATCGGGTTTTCGATGGTGCCATGGCAATGCTTCCCTGTGTTTCACACAAGTTTTACGAAAAGTGCGGCGATTGCCCTGATGAAAGCGCCTGTGGCCTTCATCGGGTTTTCTGCGAACTTCGAGACCAGACGCTGCACCTGATGCTCAAGAAAACAATAGCCGATTTGCTGTAAGATATTCTGTTAAAATAATAGATATTTTAAAATACAGCCATGAAGGCAATACGCTGGCCGTCCAGAGATAATAGGCCCCCCTTCTTCCTGGCTCTTTACCTCTTGCTTATATGTCTGCTGGCGACGTTCCTTCTGGTGTTGGGTTTACCCGCCGAAGAGGCTTCCTGGCAGGCTGATTTGCAAGGCCATGTGGATGCGCGATTTATCCTCTGGCTGCTAGCCGGATTTGCTGCGCAGCTTATTGACGGGGCTTTGGGCATGGCCTATGGAGTCAGTTCCACGGCCTTTCTCCTTAGCACGGGAGTCCATCCCGCCATGGCGAGTGCCAGTGTTCATTTGGCCGAAATTTGTACGACAGCCGCCTCGGGCATTTCGCACTGGCGCCTCGGCAATGTAGACGGGCAGCTATTCCGCAAGCTGGCTGTGCCTGGGATAATCGGTGCTATGGCCGGTGCCCTCCTGATATCCTGGGTTGATGGAGAAATACTGAAGCCTTTCCTTTCCAGCTACTTGGCTATCATGGGCGGCATCGTACTTTGGCGGGGTTTGCGAAACCGAATTCCCGATAAAAGGCCGGTCAATCTGCCACTGCTTGGCTTGGTGGGCGGATTTGCCGATGCCAGTGGAGGGGGAGGTTGGGGGCCTATAGTTACCTCCACGCTCCTTGGCAGAGGAGGTAGCCCCCGGACGACAATCGGCAGTGTGAATGCTGCCGAATTTCTGGTTGCTGTTGCTGCCTCGGGAGTTTTCACTTTGTTCATCGGTATCACCCACTGGACCATTATCCTCGGACTTGTCAGCGGCGGAGTTTTGGCGGCACCCCTTGGTGCCTGGGCTGCCCGGTTGCTTAGCCATCGTGTGCTGCTCATGGTGGTGGGTAGCGTCATCCTTTTTCTTTCTATCCGTACCCTTATCCAGGGTTAAATCCCCCAACTTATATTTGGAATGAAATTGGAAGAAATGATGGCAGGCAGGGACATTTTTCATTTATTGTCTGGGCTTGCCTTATTGGTGTGGCTGGTTGCCCTGCCGTCCTGTGCGACGCCCACCACACCGACCGGTGGGCCTCGGGATGAGCAGGCGCCGCGGCTCGACACGGCCCTCAGCACCCCATTTTTTCAAACAAACTTTCTGAAACAAGACCTTGTCCTAACCTTTGATGAATGGGTTCAGCTGGATGACATGCTCAATCAGCTCATTATTTCCCCACCTTCCCAATACCGGCCGGAACTTACCATAAAGAAGCGCAGCGTGGTCCTAAACTGGGATCCCAGGGAAATCCTGCGGCCTGGGGTCACTTACACCCTTAATTTTGGAGAGGGCGTGAAAGATCTTACCGAGCGGAATCCAGCCCAGGATCTTCGATTTGTCTTTTCTACCGGCGCTTTCATCGATTCCTTATCGCTGGCTGGGAAGGTAATCGATGCTGACGGTGGAAAACTGCTGGAGAAGATTAGGGTCATGCTTTACGCTGGTGCAAGGGGTGATACCGCCGTGCGCACGCAGCGCCCCCTTTATGTTGCCATCACTAACAAGGACGGTCGCTTTCGCTTGGAGAATATCCGGCGCGATACTTACTCCTTGTTTGCCCTGGAGGACGTCAATTTCAATTACAAATTTGATTTGCCCAACGAGCGCATCGGATTTCCCGATGCCCTCCTCGTCCTGGATTCGACACGCCGCGATTCCTTTGTGCTGCAGGTATTCCAGGAAAAGCCGGCCTTTCGTGTAGTGTCTGTTGATGCTAAAACGGGGGGATTGCTCCGCGTGCTTTTCAACCAAGCCCCCGACCTGGTTACTGCTCTAACTGGTCCCGAGGGCCCCAAGATTTTCCAGGAAAGGGCAGGAGATACCTTAAAGATTTGGTTCACCCCCCTTTCCCAAACCTGGACCCTTTACCTTAATGCACCTACCGGATTTCAGGACAGCCTGGAGGTAAAGCCGGGGCCTGCTCCTCTTCCCGCTTTCCTGCAGTTGGAAAAAGCAGTACCGGGGGGGATTTTTCGGGAAGAACTGAAACCGGGCCGGCCCCTGGTGCTTGATTTTAGCCGGCCGCCCGGGGAGACGAATGCCGGGGGCATCCTGCCGCTGGTCGACAGTCTTCCACCCTCAGATACCCTTTACTTCCGGTCCGACAGTCTTTTTCCCCGACGGCTATTATTGCATGGTAACTGGGTGGCAGGAGCCACCTACAGGCTAACTATACCCCCAGGCTCAGTCAAGGATTTTTATGGAAATACCACCGATTCCCTCCGTCTGCAGATTAAGGTAGGTAAACCGGAAGATTTCGGGGGAATATTGGTTGCAATTCAGACATCCGATTCGGCCAAACAATATCTGGTCCAGGTTCTGGATGCTAATCAGATTAGTATTGCCGATGAACTAATCATTGGAAACCAACCACGCAGTATTTCCCTGGGCCTCCTCAGCCCCGGGAAATATTCCCTGCGAGTGGTGCTTGATAGCAACCAAAACGGGCGCTGGGACACCGGAAGTCTGGTGGGATTGAGGCAGGCGGAGAAGATTGCCCTGGTGCCGCTGGATGAACTAAAGGCCAACTGGGAGGTAGAAACGTCTATCGACCTGATTGCCCTGTTTCGGTAGGTAGGACCTGGATGGATTCCCCTCGTACGGGGATAGGCGGCCGCTTCGCGCTTCAAATCATAGCCGTCAAAGGTCGAATCGGATACCTTGCGCCAAGGGTAGATTAGTACTGTAGTTTAAGGTATTGGTCTGTCGGCGCATGTAGGCCTTCCAAGAATCGGAGCCACTTTCGCGACCCCCGCCCGTTTCCTTTTCCCCACCGAATGCCCCTCCGATTTCGGCACCGCTGGTCCCGATATTTACATTGGCGATGCCACAGTCTGATCCGGCAGCAGAAAGAAAATGCTCAGCTTCTCGAAAATCGTTGGTCATAATGGCACTGGAAAGGCCCTGAGGTACAGCGTTCTGGATAGCCAGAGCCTCTTCCAGCGTGCGGTAGGAGAGCAAGTAAAGGATGGGCGCAAAGGTTTCCGTTTTTACAATGTCCATGTCGGGATGCGCCAGGGCAATGCAGGGTTTCACGTAACAGCCCCCTGGATATTCGTCTCCCTGGAGGATTCCACCCTCGACGAGCATACTGCCCCCTTGCAGAATGATTTGCTTCAATGCATCGGCATAACGACTGGCAGCATCCTGGTCGATGAGAGGTCCGACGTGGACCGATGAATCCAGCGGATTGCCAATCCGAAGCTGAGCATAGGCATGCGCGAGTTTTTCCCGCACGGTAGCCATGATGCTCTCGTGGACAATCAGTCGGCGCGTAGAAGTGCAGCGCTGTCCAGCTGTACCCACGGCTCCAAAGACAGCTCCAGTGAGTACCAGATTCAGGTCGGCGCTCGGAGTGACAATGATGGCGTTATTGCCCCCGAGTTCCAGAATAGTTCTTCCGAGGCGTCCGGCTACCTCCCGGGCAACGGCCCGTCCCATAGCTGTGCTTCCGGTAGCGGAAATCAGTGGAATTCGAGGTTCCGAGGTCAGCCAGATTCCTGCCTGTCGGTCACCGGTAACCAGATTGCAAACACCTTCCGGAACGCCGGTTTCCCGAAGGACCTCCTGCAGCAGCATATGACAAGCTACCGCGCAAAGAGGGGTTTTTTCAGAGGGTTTCCATAGAATCACGTCGCCGCACACCAGGGCTATCATGGCATTCCAGGACCATACCGCGACAGGAAAGTTAAAGGCTGAAATGATGCCTACAAGGCCGAGAGGATGCCATTGCTCGTACATACGGTGCCCTGGTCGCTCGGAATGCATGGTCAATCCGTAGAGTTGTCTAGAAAGGCCTACGGCGAAATCACAGATGTCAATCATTTCCTGAACCTCTCCATATCCTTCCTGCAGGCTTTTGCCCATCTCGGCAGAAACGAGTTTACCCAGAGCCTCCTTATTGCGACGGAGCACTTCTCCATAACGTCGCACCACTTCCCCTCGCTTAGGTGCAGGTAGCAGGCGCCAGGACAGGAAGGCATGGCAAGCGGTATCAACCACCTGTTGAAATTCCGCTGCAGACGTCAGCGAGACGCGACCCAGAAGCGAACCATCCACTGGTGAAAAGGAATCCAGAAATTGCCGGTCGCCGAAGCTGGCATGTTGTCCGGTGGTTGTTCCCGGATTTTCAGCCTTCAAGCCCAGGGATTGAAGAAAAGAAGTATCCATATAAAGTTACGATTCAGGGATTATCGAGGCAGTGGCGAACCATTCCAGCAATTGCCTTGCCGTCCGCCTTACCCGCCAGTTCCTTGGAAGCCAGACCGATAACGCGCCCCATATCCTTGGGGGAACTGGCGCCGGAGCTTGCAATAAGCTGACGGATAAATTTCTCCAGATCTTCCTCGGATAGGGCAACGGGTAAATAGCGGGAGATTACCGCTACCTCCTCCAGTTCTACCGCAGCCAGGTCATGGCGGTTCTCCTTTTCAAAAATGGCAATAGACTCCCGACGTTGTTTGACGAGACGCTGAAGCATCTGCATTTCCCGCTCCGGCGTGATTTCCTTGCCGGAACCGTCAGTCCTCAAGAGCAGCAGGGCGCTTTTGATGGCTCGAAGACCGCGCATGACCCCCTTGTTCTGGGCTTTCATGGCCATTTTAAGGTCTTCCATAATTAGTGCTTCGAGGCTCATAGGGGTCTGGATTTGTGGCTACAAATATAGCGGAATTCAGGCTTGGGAATCTATGCGGAGTTGGGCAATGCGCCGGGAAAGTGCCACAAAATCGGCAACTCCTAGCATTTCCGGGCGCTGGCTAAGGCTTTGATCCGCCAGAAATTCTGGGTCAGTTATCAGGGATTTCAGGGAATTGCGCAGCATTTTGCGACGCTGATTAAAAGCTTGCTTGACGACCGCGCGGAATAGGGATTCCCCGCACCCGATATCCTGATCCGCACGCCGTCGCAGCCGGATGACAGCCGATTGGACCTTTGGTGGGGGGTGGAAGGCCGTGCGGTCAACCCCAAATAGCATTTCTCCTTCGTAATAGGCCTGCGTGAGTACGCTGATTACACCGTAGTCTTTGGTTCCCGGCGGAGAGACAATCCGTTCGGCCATTTCCCGCTGAAACATACCCACCATTTCGGGAACTAACTCGCGATAATGCAGCATGCGAAAAACAATCTGAGAGGAGATGTTGTAGGGAAAATTTCCGATGATAGCGAAGGATTCCCCTTCAAATACCTCCTCTAGGCGCAACTTGAGGAAGTCTGCTTCCAGGATGTCAGGCATCCACTCCGGATGGGTCCGTGCCAAATAGCTCACCATGTCGGTGTCGGCTTCTGCCATGCGAAGGCGAATCGGCAATTCCTTTAAGAAACGGGTGAGCATTCCCCGGCCCGGGCCGACCTCCAGCACGCGGGGGCAATTTGGCAGGGACTGCAGGGATCCTGCGATGGCCCGGGCGATATCCTCGCGGTGCAGAAAATGCTGGCCGAAGGATTTCTTGGCTTTCACAGGCATCCTTTTAATCGCCAAAGATAGGCGGGCTGAGCCCTTTTCGCTATTTTAGAGAAAAAATCATGATTCGTACGATCAGCCTCCTCTTGGTACTCCTTCCATTGAGGCCCCTCGCAGGTCAGGAACAGCCAATCCTTCCACTAAGGGAATCCACCCTGGATAGTCTGGTGCGGCGGACCATGGAGACCTTCCACGTCCCGGGCATCGCAGTGGGTATCGTCCGGGACGGAAAACTATTGTTTGCTAGAGGATATGGGGTTAATCAGGCCGGTAAACCCGGTAGGGTTAATGATGAAACACTATTTGGCATCGCATCCCTAAGCAAGGCATTTACCACGGCAGCACTGGGCTTGTTGGTTGAGGAAGGGAAAATAGGCTGGGATGATCCTGTCAGAAATCATATAGCCGAGTTCCGCCTTTACGATCCTTTTGTCACCGAAGCCTTTACAATCCGGGATTTGCTCACTCACCGCAGTGGCCTAGGCCTGGGAGCCGGGGATCTGATGATTTTCCCCGATCCTAACTTTTTTACCCAAGCGGACATTTTCCAAGGCCTTCGCTATCTCCGACCCGTTTCGTCCTTTCGTTCCAAATACGATTATGACAACCTACTTTATATTGTAGCCGGGGAAATAGTAGCCCGCGTCTCCGGTCAATCTTGGGAAGAATTTGTTGAGAAGCGCCTGCTTTCTCCTCTTGGAATGCATCGGAGTGCTGCTTCGTTCAGCCGGCTCAAGGATACTTCCAATATGGCCTCTCCCCATGTTTGGAAAGATGGAAAGTTTGTCCGGGTGACCCGTTCCTCGCTGCCACAGGCTCAGGCGGCAGGCGGTATGCAGTCTACAATCCAGGATATGAGCCGATGGGCTATAATGCTTCTCGATCAGGGTCGCTTACCAGGTAGTGACCAAAAGATACTTATTCAGCCTGGAACCATTGCTGCCATGTGGACCCCCCAGACCATCATCCCCATCCCTGCCGGCAGTGGTTTTTATCAGAGCAACTTCTCCGCCTATGGCCTGGGATGGGGCCTGACCGATGTGGCCGGCCGCAAACAAGTATCCCACACAGGTGGACTCATGGGTATGGTTACCCAGATTACCCTAATTCCCTCACTAAAGCTGGGCATACTCGTTTTTACCAATCAGGAGGTAGGTGCAGCTTTTACGGCCATAAGTAGCCAACTGAAGGATGCCTTCCTGGGAATCCCGGGAAAGGATCGGGTGGCAGAAGTCTATGCCAATTATAGCCGTAGCCTGAACCAGGCCGACGAGGTGACAGCGGAAGTGTGGAAGCAGGTCGAGGCAAATCATCGAAATGGGTTAAACTTCCCGGGTTGGGAAAAGCTGGCCGGCAGGTATCGCGATGATTGGTTCGGGGAGGTGGTATTGACCCCCGAAAACGGGCAACTCCGCTTTAATTCGCTGAAATCCCCCAAGATATCTGGAAAGCTTTACCATTTTAGGGGCGACACCTTTGCCGCCCGATGGTTCGATGAAACCCTAAATGCGGATGCCCTGGTCCAGTTTCGCTTTGATATACTGGGTAAAGTGGAGGGTATGCGCATGAAGGCCATTTCTCCCTTGACTGACTTTAGTTTTGACTTCCACGACCTGGACCTTCGAAGGGTGCCGGATTGATTGGGGCAAGGGTAAGAGAAGGTTCCCGAACTAAGGGAAAAAAGACTGAAAATTGTCTTGAGAAATAGTTGCAAGCAGGAACATATTCCCCTACATTTACATTTATTAAAAAAAACTACATGTGAATAAGCCCGGAGTGCTGGTCTTCTTGGTGCTGATCCTGCCGCTGCTGCTCCTGCGGGCACAGGGCACAGGGAGTCGTGCTCCATGGGGAGGTGAGCCTCGCCGGGACGGACGGGTTCAGGTGGAGGTCTTTCCAAATCCAGCTACCCATTTTATAAGCATCAGTGATGCCAGCGGTGTCTCCCGACTTGTTATTTACAACATGGTAGGGGGTCGGGTCCGCGAATTCAGTGAGATTACCCCAGATGCGCGGTATCCTGTGGACAATCTTCCTAAAGGCATGTATCTGGTTCAGATAGTAGGGGCCAACGGCATCAACATTGGCGTAAAGCGGCTTTATAAAGAATAGAAATATTTCACTTTTTTACCATATGTCTTGCCGGATTCGCAGATTCTTTTACATTTGTGGGAAAAGGTATAGGCGTTGAATTACGGGAAGTACAACAGGCTAGTTCTTTTCCTGGTTTTGCCCCTCTGTTTTTCTGATTGTCATCGGGAGGGCAATAGGAAGGAAGATGTCCCTGAAAAAGAGGAAGCATTTTCGCTCTTGTACCCGGAAAAACAGTTGCCACAGCAAACGGAAATGGCCTTTGCTGGTGCCATTCCTGCCTCGGATGCTAGGATTTCCGAAATTTATCTTTATCTCGACTTGCAAGCGTTTCATTACCGCAGGAGACAGAAGGATTGTCCGAGTGGTAAATCCTGTGTAACACGCACAGATAGTGGTGCCCTGAGCTTTATTCAGGGCACGCCATTTGACCCGCATGCTTTGGTTTGGGGCCTGGAGGGAGATTCCACAAATCGGCAGTATTTTCTCATTCGTAGCGAGGAAGAGATTGAGTGGCTGACGCATGATTTGAAGCGGATAGAAGGTGCTTCTGCCCCGATTCTTCGGAGACAGGCCATTGAGCGAGAAAGCGACTTGCCGTGAGAGAAAAACGGGTGGTGGTCACCGGAGCCAGTTCCGGTTTGGGCTTTGAGACGGCTTTGGCCTTGGCCGGTATGGATGCCCGGGTTCTTCTCCTCTGTCGGACCTTGGCAAAGGGCGAGGAAGCCATGGCGCGTATACGGGCTATTTATCCAGGAGCCGATTTGTACACCCTCCCTGTGCAACTGGAGTCACAGCGAAGCATCCGCGAGGTGGCGGCAGGGATACGGAATATTTTTCCCATCATCGATGTGCTGGTCAATAATGCCGGGACTTGGATTTCCGAATGGACAGAAACCGAAGACGGGGTCGAGACCATGTTTGCGGTCAATCAGCTGGCCTATTTCCTGCTCACACATGCCCTCTTTCCCCAACTCCTGGAATCCCAGGCGCCCCGGATAATCTGTGTAGCGTCTGATTCCCATTTCCATGGGAAAATAGCCTTTGACGACATTTACCTTCGTCGAAATTACCATGGATTGCGCGCCTATGCTCAGTCTAAATTAGCCAACATCCATTTCATGTATGAATTGGAGCGGCGCAAGGCTGCTGCCCATCTTTCCACCTATGCGGTGCAACCCGGGTTGGTAAAGACAGACATCGGGGTAAAGAAGACGAATTGGCTTCATGCACTGGCGTGGAAATTGAGGCGCAGCGGAGGGGTAAGCCCACAGGAAGGCGCACGCACCCAAGTTTTTCTTGCTTCAGCACCAGAGGTACATACTCAAAGTGGCTTGTATTGGGACAATTGCCAGCCCAAGCGCTCTTCCGCAGCCTCCTACCAGCAGGAGGATGCTGCAAGATTGTGGCAGGTTTGCTGCGATTTGTGTCGGATTGACGATTTCTTTCGTCCAGCGGTTTGAGTTTTTTACCCAATCCATTTCATGTTATTGCTCAAGAAAACGCATCCCTGTTTTCCTAAGCATAGCCATGCGCATGGGAAGAGGAAGAAAGTGGTTGAGGAGCAGGATGAAACGATTCATTCGTCCTGGGACGATAACCCGCTGCCCCTGAAATAAACCCTTTACGGCCAGGGGAGCCACTTCATGCGGTTGCATCAGCAGCAGGCGTGCACCAGCTCCTACACTCCGGATGCGCTGTAAACCATCAGTATTAGTGAGCACCGGGCCAGGGCAGAGCACAGAAACGGATATCCCACTTCCTTTTAATTCAGTCCCCAAAGCCAGCGAAAAGCCAAGGACAAAGTGTTTGGTGGCGGTGTAAATGACTTTGACTGGCATGGGAAGGTAGCTTTCCATGCTGCCAAGATTGAGGATGTACGCTGGTCCATTGCGGCGCAAGATGGGTAACATGGAATGGCAGAGTGCAACCATGACTCCATTATTGAGTGCCATCATCTGGTGATAAGTTGCCAGGGGAATGTCTTCGAACAATTTCCCACGTCCGAATCCAGCATTATTTACCAAAACCTGAATAGGATAGCCCTCGTTTTCAACGAATTTAGCCAGGCGCTCAGCGGCATCGGGCAAGGTGAGGTCAGATGGAATAGCGAACACCGGCACCGGGAATTCGTCGGAAAGCACCTTGACGGTTTCCCGAAGGAAATCGTTATCTAATGCCACAATGAGCAAGCCGAAACCCCGAGAGGCCAATTCGCGGGCTATGGCCCTGCCGATGCCCTGGCTACCCCCAGTAATCAGTGCGTACCTCATAGCAGAAAATGACCTTTAGTTCCTCTTTACCCAACGGCGAAAGTTTTTGCGATCCAGAAAAAGGATGGCCAAAAGGTAAGCAGAAAAGATGACGCCGCCTGCCAGGGTGCGGAAAATCAACCCTTCTGGAAGGACGGTATAGCTAGCTAGTAGGGCGAGATATCCGGCGAAAGCCCCGCCCAGCAGGAGGGCCATTCGACCAAAAGGGTAAGGAGTGGGTTGGTGCAACTGGCCGGTCCATGCTGCTGCGGCAGCCATAAAGGCATAGCAGCTCAGGGCGGCAATTGGCGGGCCCAGGATACCAATTCGAGGAATAAGAACCATATTCAGCAAAAGGGTTATGGCCGTGCCGATTAACGATATCCTGCCGCCGAGATAGGTTTTGTCAGCTAGTTTATACCAGATGGAAAAAATGTAGAACAAACCCAGGAAAAGGTTGGCCAGGAGCAGATAGGGAAGGATGAAAAGGCCACTTCGAAAAGCGGGTCCGATGAGGAATCCGATAAGGTCAAGAAAACAGAGGATTCCAAGAAATACTACGCTACCGGCAAGTGTAAAGGCTGCCGCAACACGTCCAGTAATATCCTGATGATCAGCACGCTGGGCGTGGCGAAAGAAAAATGGTTCGGAGGCATAGTTGAATGCCTGGGTGAAGAGCGTCATCAGCACCGCTATTTTGGCGGCGGCATTGAAAAGGCCAACTTGGGCAAGATTCTCCTCAACACTCCCAGAGCCCATGTATTTGAGCAGGGGTGTGCCGATGAACTGATTGATGATACCCGCTACAGCGGAAATGACCAAGGGAGCCGCATAATGCACCATCCTTCCGGCGAGGGCTTTATCAAATTTTCCGAACAGGCCTCGCCAGGTTCCCATTAATGGAAGGAAGGTGACCAGGCTGGCCATGAAATTGGCTAGAAAAACATAGCCTACGCGAAAATCCTCGTGATAAAGGGTTCCAGCCCAATCTATTCCAGCCGCCTCTAATCGGGGACAAAGTTCAAGGAAGAAGAAAAGCGTGCCGATATTCACCAGAATACTGAGTATCCGCAGACCTGCGAAGTGCCAGGGGCGGTTGCGCAGTCGCAAAGCAGCAAAGGGTATGGCGGCAAGGGTGTCCAGGGCCAGGATGCCAATGAAGAGATACAGGTATGCCGGATGGTCTCCATATCCGATGCATTGGGCGAGGTTCGGTACGGCCAAAGTAAGCATGGCTCCAAGACCCACAGTGCTCGCAATAAGTAGCAGGGAAGCGGTGGAAAAGGCCCGTTCCCGGGTCTCCGGTTGGCTGCCAAACCGGAAATATGCGGTCTCCATGCGATAGGTGAACAAAACGGTCAGGAGAGCGACATAGGCGTACATATCGGAAATAATCCCATACGACATGGGGGAAAAGACCCGGGTCAGGTACGGGGTCAGCAGGACGTAGTTGAGCAAGCGTCCCAGGATACTGCTCATCCCGTAAATGGCTGTTTCGCCAGCAAGTTTTTTGAGCAGGGACATGGATGCGTATAAAACTCGAAAGGTATGGATTCTATCCCATTCGATGCCTCTGGCCTTTGGAAGAAATTGGGAACAAGCGTTCGGATTCCTCCATGCCGTTTCCCGCTAGACTGCCTACCTTTACAAGAAAAACCAAAACTATGGATGCGGTTTTCACCAAGCTCGGACATATAGCAGCTAACCATGCTGCCCAACTTCCCGATTGGTCTATTATCCCTCGCAAATCGGTGGCGGAAATAAGGGCCTATCTCAATGAATGCGATCTGGAGGAGGGGAACAATCTAGAACAGGTTCTGGACGATATCTTACCCTGGATGGAGCAGGGGAATGTGCATGTCCCACACCCTGGTTATTTTGGCTTATTCAACCCGGCCACCTCACCGGCGGCAGTTGCCGGTGATTTCCTAACTGCACTTTTCAATCCGCAGATGGCTGCCTATAGCCATGCGCAGTTCGCGACGGAACTGGAGCGCAAGATGCTTTCCTTCTTTATGGAGCGGATGGGTTGGCCGACGATTCCGGTCGCAGCAGCCCATTTTACCTCTGGGGGCTCGGAAGCGAATTTCACCGGTTTTTTGTGTGCGCTGACACACCATTTCCCGGGATATGGCAAAAGTGGGCTGGTGCTTACAGGTGAACGACCTGTCTTTTACGCTTCCAGATTGGCTCATAACTCCTTCGATAAGATTGCCGCTAATTCAGGTGTCGGCACTGACGCTTTTCGGAAAATTCCCACCGGACCGAATGGCGCCATGCTTATGGACGCTCTTCAGGAACAAATTATTCGTGACCGGCGCGATGGATTCAACCCTTTCCTGGTGGTGGCCACTGCGGGTTCAACCCCCACGGGAAGCATTGACCCCCTGCCTCGCCTGGCTGACCTTTGCCGCCGGGAACAACTCTGGCTGCATGTCGATGCAGCTTGGGCCGGCGGTGCCATCCTCTCGCCCAGGGTGGCCAACCAACTGGAGGGCATCGCCTTGGCTGATTCCGTGACGGCCGATGCGCACAAATGGTTGGCGGTGCCGATGGGGGCAGGTATGTTTTACTGCAAACATCCTGACACCCTGCACCGTACTTTTCGCACCGAGGCTGTTTACATGCCTTCCCAGGACCAGACAGATCCTTATCAAAATAGCCTTCTTTGGTCCCGTCGTTTCATCGGTCTTAAAGTTTACTTAGCCTTCCGACACCAGGGTGCCCGTCAGATGGCCCAGGAGATTGAACGTCAACTCGACCTGGCTGAACGCCTAGCCCATGGCCTGCAAAGCCTAGGTTGGGAACTTATGGCGGAACCCTCCCTCGGGGTGGTTGTTTTCCGCCATCCTGTTATGGCTGGCCTGACAGATGAGCAGATTATTAGCCTCCACCGGGAGATTATTGGCAACGGAGAAAGCTGGATATCCCTGCTCACCTTGGACAGGAAAAAGATTTTCCGAGCTTGTGTCACAAGCATCCACTCGCGGGAAAATCACATAGACCGATTATTGCGTACCTTAGACCAGAAAGTAAATCAACCTGCATGAACACCTGGACGGAAAAGGACACCGCCTTGGAGAGGGTCTTTCATTTTACCGATTTTTCCTCCGCCTTCGCTTTTATGGTCCAGGTGGCTTTTCTGGCAGAGCAGATGGGGCATCATCCCGATTGGCGCAATGTGTGGAACCGGGTGGATATCCGCTTGTCGACCCATGACGCCGGAAATATGGTCACGGAAAAGGACAGGAAATTGGCTGCGGCAATAGACCGCCTTTATCCCACTGGAACCAATTAACCCATGTTCCTGCAGTCGAAGCTTCCCCAAGTAGGTACGACCATCTTCACGGTGATGTCTCGGTTGGCTCAGGAACATGGTGCGATAAACCTATCGCAGGGATTTCCCGATTTTGATACACATCCTCGACTTCCTGAATTATACAGCCGCTTCCTCTTTGAAGGAAAAAATCAGTATGCCCCCATGGCAGGTTTGCCGGAGCTTCGGGAACGACTCGCCGAGAAAATTTCTTGCCTTTATGGAACGCAGCCAGATCCGGAGGATGAAATAACCATTACAGCAGGTGGTACGCAGGGACTTTTCACAGCCATTGCTGCGTTGGTGCGTCCTGGGGATGAAGTCATTTATCCCGAGCCCGCCTACGATGCCTATCGTCCCGCCGTGGAACTCTTTGGGGGAATCGCCAAGCCGATGGTGCTGAATGGCCCGGATTATGCCATCGACTGGAGCCTATTTAGAAGAATGCTCACGGCCAATACCCGCATGGTCATCATCAATACCCCCAACAATCCCACCGGGCGCATTTTCAGTGATGATGACATGCAGCAATTGTCTCGGGAGCTAGCTAACACGGAGGTGGTCGTTCTGAGCGACGAGGTCTATGAGCACCTCGTTTTCGACGGAGAACAACACCGAAGCATTCTCAGCTACCCGGAACTACGTCGGCGCGGATTTGCTGTCTTTTCCTTCGGAAAGACCTATCATGTGACGGGTTGGAAGACCGGTTATGTGGTGGCTCCCCCTGGCCTTAGTGCCGAATTCCGCAAAGTGCATCAATTCAATGTATTTTCGGTGAATACCCCGCTGCAATATGCCTTGGCTGAATTCCTCGATGATCCTGGGCAATACCTGACTCTTCCTGCCTTTTATGGGGAAAAACGGGATTTCTTTCTTGACCAAATTCGGGGTACCGGGTTGAAGCCCTTACCTTGCCAGGGTACCTATTTCCAATGCTGCGATTACACTGGGTTAAGCGATAAGGACGATGTGGCATTTTCCCGCTGGTTGCTCACGGAGGTCGGCGTGGCAGCCGTTCCCATTTCTGCTTTCCACCACCAAGCACCTGAGGCAGGCATCCTTCGTTTTTGCTTTGCTAAACGGGAAGAAACCCTGGAGGCAGCAGGCCAGCGCCTTCGTCGCTTGGTTGGATAGTTCGCCATCCAGGAAAAGGGCAGTACCTATCAATAGGCACGGACATCCCGCTTCTCCATATAGTTTATAAATGCGCGGTTGGCTACCCTTGCCCCACCGGGCGTGGGATAAATTCCTGAAAAATACCAATCTCCCTGATGATTGGGGCAGGCCTTGTGGAGATTAGGGATAGTCTGGTAAACCACCTCAATCGCTGCTTCAATGCCTGGTGGGGCGACGATCTCCGCAATCTTGGCCGAAATCTCAGCATCGGAAAAAGCCTCGTAAAGTGGGCGGACTAGGTTTTCTGGAGAGGTA
>Ga0172372_10001029_pt1 | contig 43027 bp, 43 predicted proteins | sample LakKiv5m_2_FD_114544 | JGI IMG/M metagenome (GOLD analysis project Ga0172372, IMG submission 114544) | Freshwater microbial communities from Kabuno Bay, South-Kivu, Congo - kab_092012_9.5m | ecosystem: Environmental > Aquatic > Freshwater > Lake | place: Democratic Republic of the Congo...
GCCGGTCAGGCCGGCGGCGTGCCAATCCCAGGCGGCGAGCGCGTCCATGCCTTCGCTGGCGAACCAGCCATCGACGACGGGCGCCTCCTCGATCCGGTAGGGGGTGCCGGCGGGCGGGGGCTCGAGGAGCACGCTGCCGGTGGCGCTCGACACCTCCGCCCCCGGCCAGTCCGGGACGTCGACCCGGTACCGATCCAGCGGGCCCACGTCGGGCAGCTCGGCGGCGACGGCGACGAGGACGAGGAGCATCGACGCGATCACTATCGCACGGGCCACGGGCGTCCGGGCGGCGAGCCGCGCGGGCTAAGCTCCGGCATGCTCCTCCTCGTCCTCGCCTGCACGCCCGACCCCGTCGACGAGACCACCGCCACGCCCGACGGCCTCCCCGCCGCCGAGGTGGTGACGCTGGAGACCGCGGACGGCCTCACGCTCGAGGCGGACTGGTACCCGGGCTCCGCCCTCGACCAGGGCTTGCTGCTGCTCCACATGAGCCCGCTCAACGGGCACGACCGCACCGTCTGGCCCCTCGACTGGATCCGCGACCTCCGGCTGGACGGCTTCGCCGTGCTCGTCCCGGACCGGCGGGGGGCCGGTGGCTCCGAGGGCGACCCGGCCGACGCCGCCGCCGAGCCCGGGGTGTACGACGCCCGCGCCGGGGTGGACTTCCTCCTCGACGCCGGCCAGGCCGAGGTGGCGCTGGTGGGCGGCTCCAGCGGCACCACCACCTCGGTGGACTACGCCGTCACCGCGCCCGACGCCGGCTACCCCGCGCCCTACGCGGTGGTGCTCATGAGCCCGGGGCCCTACACCGAAGCCCAGCACGCCATCAAGGACCTGCCCGTGGACCGGGTGATGGTCACCTACCCGGAGAGCGAGGCCGAATGGAACGAGGAGCACTCGCCCGACTCGCCGGCGAGCTGGCGGTGGCAGGAGTACCCAGGCGAGGCCCACGCGGCGGACGTGCTCACCGAGCTGCCCGAGGTGGGCGAGGACGTGCGGACCTGGCTCCTGGGCGGGCTCGAGGGCGGGTCCTACCCGGTGGAGTAGGGCGCCGCGGGCCTACCAGCGCACGCGGCCCGTCGCCAGCACGTAGACCCCGGAGGCGCCGCCCATGTCCGCCGACGCCCGGTACCAGGCCCCCTGCACCCGCAGCCCCGGACGCGCGGCCCAGGACTCGGGCGCGGTGAGGGTGAGCGAGGCGTCGAGCTCGGTCCCGATGGCCCGGCCGCTCGTCGCCTCCCCCAGGTGGTTGGTGGGCGTCCCGCCGTTGCGGAAGCTGGTGTAGGGGTTCGCGATGGGCGCGGTGGACCACGCCGAGAGCCAGCCCACGTGGAGGTCCACGATCGGGCTCACCCCCACCCCCAGCACCGGCTGGACGTAGGTGGCGCGGCGGAAGGCCCCTTCGGTGACGGTGGCGTCCACGCCGTCCGGCGCCTGCCCGGTGTGCTCCAGGTCCGTCAGGTGGTTCCAGGTCTGGGCCTCGATCGCCCCGCCCAGCTCGTCGAAGAGCACCATCCCCACGTTCGCGTCGCGGTCGAAGCTGAAGTCGTGGCTCACACCGTCGTCCGGGTTCCCGTCCCCCGAGGCCCATCCGCCGTACACCGAGGCGTTCCAAAGCGGCGCCTCGAGCCCGAGCCGGCCCATCGCCCCGGCCGAGGCCACGTCCAGGCCCTCGGGCGAGGTGTAGGTGCGGGAGCGGCTCGACCGGCCGGTGATCCCCGCCACCTCCCCCTGCACGACCAGGTCCAGGCCGTTGGCCACGGGCCGGGACACCGATCCCGTCAGGTCCAGCACCCCCACCTGGCTGCGGCGCTCGCCGTCCGCCTCGAGCTGGTCGCGCACCACCAAGTACACGCCGCCCGTCACGTCCTGGTCGGCCCACAAGGCCGCGGCGACCCCCTGCCAGGCCGCCTGGGCGTCGGCCATCGTGGCGCTGTCGTCGGCGACCACCCGGTCGGCGGCGAAGGCCACCGTCAAGGGGCGGTCCGGGCCGAAGGGTCGGGTGGCCACCCGCACCCGCAGGAGACGGTCGCCGAAGTCGGTCCGACCGAAGAGCGCGTCGTGGGCGCCGTCGTTGGCGAGCATGCCCAGACCCCAGTGGGAGGTCACCAGCCCGGCCTGGATCTGCACCGCGCCCACCAGGGCCTGGGCGTAGGCCTGCCGGGGCACGAAGGAGCCGGCGTCGAGGACGCCGAGGTCTTCCCGGTGGCGGGCGTCGAGCGTGCCCGGGATGTCCCAGGTGTCGCCGGCGAGCTGCCCCGAGAAGAGGTCCCACTCGGTGGCGACGTGCCAGGTGCCGGCGTCTCCGAGCTGGAGGCGGGCCCGGAGCCGATCGTCCACCACGAAGCCCTGGCCGAGCACCGCGCCGTCCTCGTCCAGGACGATCTCGGCGGGCGGGAGGGCACCGTTGAAGCGCAGCTCGCCCGTGGTGTCGAGGGTGAGCGCGTCGAGGGTGAAGAGGCTCATCGGGCCTCCACCGCGGGGATCCAGGCGCAGGAGGCGTCCTCCAGGCAGGGATCGTCGGAGATCACCGTCCCGGCGGTGTCCAGGAAGGTGGCGGCCTGAAGGATGGCGAAGGTGTTGATGTCGAAGGCCAGGCTGGGCTCGGGGAGCCCGAAGCCGTGCTGGCCCCGGGGGTTGACGTAGGGGAGGCGCAGGCCGCCCACTCCGCCCTCGTGCCGCGCGGTGACGCGCAGCGGTGCGTCGGACGGGGCGCCGGTCCCGTCGGTGCCGTTGTCCGCGTCGTCCACGTCGAAGAGACAGGGGTTCCCGTCCGCGCAGGTGTACGGCCCCCATTCCTCCAGGCCGGCCACCACCCCGCGGTCGACGAGGTACTGGTCCACCGGCATCCCGTAGCGCTCGTCCACGTTGACCCGGTCCAGCCAGCCGGCCGCGCGCGCCAGGGCGACCCCGGTCGCCGCGTTCACGATCGTGTCCCCCGGCACCGGCATGACCAGTACGCTCACCGGGCGGGAGCCGAGCTCCTCGAAGGGCTCGTCCACGTAGTGGGGCGCGTAGGCGATGGGGTCGCCCGGCTCGGTGATGAGCGAGAGCGCACCCGCGATGCGGCGGAGGTCCGGGCTGGCCCGGACGTACCCGAAGCCGTAGCTCCCGGCGATGAGCGGCGAGCCGGCGCGCATGGTGACGCCCTCGTGCACCACGTCGGTCTCCCAGGTGTCGAGCGTGTGGTACACCGCGCCCGTCGCGTCGAGGATGCGGAGCACGAGGCGGTCGCCCAGGCCCTCGTTGTCCGTGACCTCGTAGACCTCGATCCCCTCCGGCCCTTCCGCCGGCATCCCCGCCAGCTCGCGCTTCTCGAAGGCGTCGGCGCCGTCGCAGGGAACGGCGATGCGGAAGGTGCCGTCCCCGGGGAGCCAGCCCTCGCGCACCTCGCCGTTGTCGAGGTTCTCGAGCTGGACCCGCCCGCCGGGGGGGAAGCTCGGGACCGTGGCCACGGGGAGCTGCACCATGTCGGTGACGGAGTTGACGAGCTGCACCACCTGGAGCGAGCCGTCGCCGTTGGGCACGCCGATGAACATGGGGGAGAGGAGCCGACCCACCATGGCCTCCACCGCGCCGCCGATCTCGGTGCGGAGCCCGATGTCCATCAGCCCGCCGCCCGGGACGATGGAGACCGTGCCCACCGCCTCGGGCAGGATCGCCGCCGTCACCGCGGTGTCGATCCCGCCGAGCGAGCCGCCCACCAGGGCGAGGGGCGCCGTCGCGCCGCCGATGTCCGGCGCGCCGTCCCCGTCCCAATCGCAGCTCACGGTGGTGCCGCCGTCGGGGCGGGTCATGGTGCCCGTTCCGCAGGCCTTCAGCGAGCGCGCGAGCTGCACCCAGTCCACCGCCGCCTGCCGCACCATGTCGCGGGTATGGAAGCCGTCCGCGGTCCACTGGTCCCCGCCGGAGTCCGGGACGCCGTCGTTGTTCAGGTCGCGGTAGCGGGCGTCCTGGAGGTGCGTCAGGAAGGGGAGCAGGCCCTCGGCGCCGAGGTAGGCCTCGATGAGCGCCAGGTCGTCCGGGGAGACGGTGGGACCGTGGCCCGGGTAGTCGGCGGCGCACGCCGCCCAGCCCATGCGGGCGAACGCCCACCCGAAGCCGAGCATGTCGAAGCGGGAGGAGCCGTAGCCGTGCCCGAAGAGCGCGACGGGGAAGGGCGCTTCGGCCCCGTCCCGGGCGCGCGGGATCACGCAGGTGAAGGCGACCCGCTCCGGGCCCACCGTCATGTCCCCCGTCATTCGGTCCAGCTTGAACCACTCGTCCGCCGTCCAGGCGCCGCCGTCGTCGCTGTCCACCAGGAAGTTCGGGACGGTGACCGCGCCGCCCACCAGCACGTCGCCGAACTCGGTGTAGTTCTGCGCGATCACGTCCGCCGACTCGCCTTCGAAGAGCCCGAGGTCGGCCAGCGTGGACACGATCACGCTGGCGGGCAGCCGGGTCGGGTCCATCCCGTCCATCTCGTGGAGGGCCGCGGACTCCGTGACCCCGGCTGGGTAATCGCCGGCGAGGCGCGCGAAGGGCCCCTCTCCGTCGTAGAGGCCGCGGCGCAGGTCCACCAGCTCGCCCGTGACGTCGCCGGTGGTGAAGGTCCAGGCGAAGGCCACGTCGTCCACGCCCAGGCCGTAGGCCGGGAGCACGTCGTGGAGGGGGGTGAGCGCTTCGGTCTGCCGGGTGTGGTTCACCCACTCCCAGGGCGAGCGGACCGGGGCGCCGTCCGGGTCGGTGAGCCGGTTGGTGAGCACCATCGCGTAGGTGGTCCGCTCCCGCAGGGGCACCACCGGGCGGACCACGAGCGTGTCGCTGACCCGCTCGTAGAAGGTCATCAGGTCGGCGCGCGCGTCGCCGCCCACCGGGTACACGTTGGGGACGTCCAGCACCCCGTCGTTGTCCGTGTCCTCCCCCCAGGAGAGGACCCCGTTCCCGTCGAGGTCCTCGTCCACCGTGTCGTAGATGAGCGAGGAGGCGGACGAGCGGGTGTCGTTGGGGAAGTACCGGTCCGAGCGGGCCACGTCCATCGGGAAGCGCCCCTCGCCCAGGTCCAGATCCACCGCCTGCCCGTAGGTGGGGGAGTCGGGGGAGACGTCGACGAGGAAGATCGCGTCGTCGGCGAGGCGATCCGCGCCGTAGGCGGGGTCGTCCCGGTGGCGGGCCACCAGCGCGTCCAGGTCCAGCGGGCCGTCGAAGGCGACGGTGATCGGCGTGTAGATCCCGAAGCCCGAGAGCGCGTTCACCTTCTCGCGGACCTCGGTCTCCTGCGCGGTGGTCGCCTCCAGGGGGAAGTTGAGCCGCAGTCCGGTCACGCTCCCCGGGTCCGGCCGGGTGGCGAGGTCGTTCGGGAAGGGGATGTCCGCGAGCGGCTTCGCGTCCCAGTCGACGCGGATCACGGGTCCGTCACCGTCGGGAGTGCGACGCAGCCCGTCGGCGGAGGGAGCACAGGCGAGGAGGAGGAGGAGCATGGGGGCGGGAGTGTAGCGGCCGCGCCTACAACCCTGCAAACACGCTCAGCGGCATCCCCACCCGCTCGGCCCAGGCGGCCTCGTTGTGCTCGGCGCCCGGCTCCCACCAGTGCCACAGGTCCTCGTCGAAGCGGTAGCCCTCGGACTCGAGCACGTCGCGGAGCTGCAGGTTCTCGCAGTAGTTGTCCGAGCCGTCCCGGGCGTCGTCCTCGATGCCGTCCCCGTCGGAGTCCACGCAGGTCCCGCCGCCCCCGGAGTCCAGGTAGAGGGCGGTGCCGCCGTGGCCGGCGCCGGTGTACAGGTCGATGAGCGTGGGGTTGTCCGCCCCGATGCTCCCCCACCCCACCGTGCCGGAGAGCGAGGCGGCGAAGGTGTAGTCCTCCGGCTGGGCGAGCGCGGCGTAGAGGCTGACCAGGCCGCCGAGCGAGCTCCCGAGGATGCCCACCGTCCCCTCCGCCCCGTACACGTCCTCCACCAGGGGGCGCACGTCGTCGCGCAGGTAGGTGAGGTAGTCGTCCGCCCCCCCGCCGTACCACGTCGAGTACACGTAGTCCTCGGTGTGGGTGTACTCGTCCATCCGGTCGGCGGTGTTGTCGAGCCCGACCACCAGCATCTGGTCGGGCACGCTCTCGTCCAGGCGCCAGCCCCCCCAGAAGGCCTCCGGGTCGAAGAGGTTCTGCCCGTCGTGGGCGTACAGCGTGTGGGTGTGCGAGGGCGGCACCCAGAGGTGGAGGGTGCGCGCCGACGCGGTGGCCCCGCCCACGCCGAAGAGCCGCTCCAGGTGGGCCACCGAGGGGTCGGGGACGTTGCTCATCTCGCCGTACTCGTCGTAGCGGTAGGCCCGCGACCACGGGTCCGGCTCCCAGGCGCGACCGTCCGTGTACTTGTAGCCGTCCCCCGCCGAGGCCGACCGGACGAGCCAGGAGAAGTCGTCCTCCTGGTTCATGGGCTCGGACGACCACCCGTTCATGTCGCCCGCGAGCCCGTAGTCGGGCCCGAAGGTGCACACGAAGAGCCAGCCGCCGTCCACCGCGACCGGGAAGCCGTGGGAGAGGTTGAGCTCCTGCAGCGCGTCGTCACGGTCGGCCCGGAGCGCCGCGAGCAGCTCCTCGAGCGCCGCCCCGGTGGTGGGGTCGGTGTCGGTGTCCGCGTCGCTGTCGGCATCCGCGTCGGCATCGGCGACGGCGTCCGTCTTGGTGACGGGCCCGGAGTCCAGGGGGCCGGTGTCGTCCCCGGACGGGTCCTTCCCGAAGAAGGTGTTGCCGCAGCCGAGGAGGAGGAGGAGGCTCATCCCGACACGTCCTCACCGCCGTCCACGTGGAGCACACCGCCGTTCAGCCAGTAGGTGTCGGCCTCGGCAAGCTTGACCAGGCAGCTCGCGACGTCCTCGGGGAGCGTGAGCCGGCCCTGCGGATTGCGGCGCAGGGCGGTCGCCGCGAGCTCCTCGGCGCCGGGAATCTTCTCCAGCGCGGCCGTGCGGGTGACGCCGGCGAGGACCGCGTTGACGGTGATGCCGCGCGGGCCGAGCTCCATGGCGAGCTGCCGGACGTGGGACTCGAGGCAGGCCTTCGCGGCGGACACGGGGCCGTACCCGGCCCAGGCGATGCGCGAGCCGGACGAGGTCATGGCGTAGACGCGGCCGCCGCGCCCGAGGAGCCCGGCCGCCACCAGGTCCTGGGTCCAGTACACCAGGCTGTGCGCCATCACGTCCAGCGTCATCTCGAGCTGCTTCCGGGTGACCCCGCGGGCCTTACCGGAGTCGGGACGGGGCACGAAGGGCACGAGCGAGCCGAAGGCCAGCGAGTGCAGCAGCACCCGGATCTCGAGGCCGGCCAGGGCCGCGACCACCTCGGCACGGCGCTCGTCGTCGGCGGCGTTGACGTTGTACAGGCGGATCTCGGCGCCGCTCGCCTGGACGTCCGCCACCAGCGCGTCGATCGCCGGCTGGGCGTTGCGACGGTCGAGGTGGACCCCGGCGACGTCGTACCCGGCCCGCGCGAACGCGCGAGCCGACGCCGCTCCGAACCCGCTGGACGCCCCGAGGATCAACACCCAGGGCCGACCGGCCATCGCTACTTCTTCTCCTGCACCGGCTGGGACGGGCCCTTGTCCGGGCTGGCGGGCTTGGCCCCCGCGGCGGAGCCGCCGCCGCCCTGCATGCCAGGGGGCGGGCCGTCGAGCTTCTTCACGTCCAGACCGCCCGGCTTGGTGTCCGCGTCGGTGGCGGCGGGGCTGACCGTCGCCCCGGTGGCCGCGCCCGGCTCGGTGATCGTGGCCGCCTTCTTGAGCTCGTCGATGTACTTCTCGATGACCTCGTTGCGGAGCTGGGACTTGATCTTGTCCGAGACCTCCTCCACCGGCACCGCGTCGCGCTTGTCGTCCACCGAGATGATGTGGAAGCCGAACTTCGACTGGACCGGGCCCACGATCGCGCCCTTCTCGCCGGAGAAGGCTGCCTCCGCGAACTCGGGCACCATGCGGTTCTTCTCGAACCAGCCGAGGTCCCCGCCTTCCTTGGCCGAGCCGCCGTCCACGCTCTTTTCGCTGGCGAGCTGCGAGAACTTGGAGGGATCCGCCTTGACCGCGGCCAGGATGCTCTCCGCCTCGGCCTTGTCCTTCACGAGGATGTGGCGGGCCTTCACCTGGGGACGGTGGAACTGGACCTTGTGGTCGTCGTACCAGGCGCGGACCGCCTCGTCGGTGGTGCGCTCGGTGACGACCTTGTCCAGCACGGCGCGGGCGAGCGCGTCCCGCTCGGCCAGGGCCAGCGTCTGCTTCATCTCGGGGGTCTCGTACAGCTTCTGCTTCACCGCCTCCTGGTAGAGCAGCTCGCCCACCACCAGGTTCTCGCGCACCATGTCCAGCTGGTTCTTGGCGATGAGCTGGTCCTTCGTGCCCGGGGGCATCTGGGCGAGCATCGCGTCCATCATGCCCTCGGTGACGTTCTGGCCGTTCACCGTCTTGATGACCTCGCCGGAGCGCACCACCTGGCCGGGGATGGCGGGGGGCGCCGGCTCACAGGCGACCAGGAGGGTGAGGAGCGGAAGGAGCATGGAGAGACCTCGGCCGTTCGGGCGCGGCCTCCTACGCGACCGGACCACCCTCGTCAAGCCGCCCAGGGAGCGGCGGTGTCGCGCGCGGCCTGGCGCGCCGAGGCGGAGCTCAGGTCCGCGGGGCGGACGGCGCGTCGCCGGGCTTCGTCCGCGGCCTCCACGTCGGTGCCCACGTAGGGCTTGCGTGTCCCCAGGAGCACGTCCGCCCAGGGCCGCGTGACGCACCAGTTCGCCTCCTGGTCCGGCCCCATGTGGTGATCGTAGTGCCAGGGGAGGTGCTCCCGGGCCCAGGCCGGGTCCAGGTGGGCGCGCTTGTGGCACTGGTAGTAGCGCCACGAGCAGTACACGACCGTGCCGGTGAAGAACGGGGCGACGGGGAGGAGGGGGAGGAACGGGAGGGTGACGGCCACCAGCCCGACGACCTCCTTGAACTGGGGCTCGGACCGCACCCAGCCCTTGGCGTAGTCGGTGTCCCACCCCTGCTGACGGAGCACGTTCGCGTGGTGCCGGTGGAGGTGGAAGCCCCACCACCCGCCGTGACGGCCCCTCCCGTGGAGGACGTGCTTGTGGAACCACCACTCGAACAGGTTCGAGGTGGCCAGGGCGATGGGGATGCCGATCACGACGTGTTCTCCTCGGTGCACGCGAAACATGACATACCCGTCAGTTTTTGTCCACTCCCCCACCGCGGACCCCCCGGAATAGCTTTCCGCCATGGAGTCCCGCCCCCCCGCGCCCGCCGGCAGGCGCGAACGGAACAAGCGATCCAAGCAGGAGCGCCTCGAGCGGGCGGGGCTCGCGGCCTTCCTCGCCGAGGGCTACGCCGGCGCCTCGGTGGAGCGCATCGCCGCCGCCGCCGACATCGCCCGGGGCACCTACTACCTCTACTTCAAGGACAAGGAGGCGCTCTTCGACCACGTGATGGGCCGCTTCTTCGCCCCCCTCACCGAAGCGGTGCGCGCCGCCCGCGGGGCGTTGGCGGCCTGCGCCGACACCGCGTCCACCTTCCCGGTCTACGCCCAGCTCGGGCTCGTCCTCTCCAACCACCTCGTGGGGCACCAGGACGAGGCGCGGCTCTACTTCGCCGAGGCGCGGGCCGTCGGGGCGGGCGGCGACGTGGTGCGGCGCTGGACGCGGGAGATCGAGGGGCTGACCGAGGAGATCCTGGTGGACGCCATCCACCGCGGCACGCTGCGGGAGCACGACGTGCGCGGCGTCGCCCTGGCCATCGTGGGCGGCATCGAGCGGCTGGTCTACGGCTTCCTGCAGGGCGACGAGCGGCTCGACGCCCATCGCGTCACCGCCGAGGTCATCCAGCTCTTCCGCTACGGGCTCGCGCCCGCCGGGGTGCGGGCGCGTTGAGCGACATGCCCCCGGGGGATCTCGCCCCGAACACCCGTTCAGGTTAGAGCCCGCCCATGGCGTTCCGACTCGTCTCCGAACACACCCCCGCGGGGGACCAGCCCGAGGCCATCGCGCAGCTCGCGGACGGCCTGGAACGCGGCGAACGGGCCCAGGTGCTCCTCGGGGCCACCGGCACGGGCAAGACCTTCACCATCGCGAACGTCATCGCCAGGCACAACCGCCCCACCCTGGTCCTGGTCCACAACAAGACGCTGGCGGCGCAGCTCTACGGGGAGCTCCGGTCGCTCTTCCCCGACAACGCGGTGGAGTACTTCGTCTCCTACTTCGACTACTACCAGCCCGAGGCCTACGTCCCCTCGAGCGACACGTACATCGAGAAGGACAGCCTGATCAACGAGCAGATCGACAAGCTGCGCCACAAGGCCACCCGCTCCCTGCTCGAACGGAACGACGTCATCATCGTGGCCTCGGTGAGCTGCATCTACGGCATCGGCTCGCCCGAGGCCTACAACGGCATGCTCCTCCAGCTCGAACCGGGCCAGCGGATCGAGCGGCGGCAGCTCCTGGCGAAACTCGTGGAGCTCCAGTACAGCCGCAACGAGCAGGACCTCCAGCGCGGCACCTTCCGCGCGCGCGGCGACGTGATCGAGCTCATCGCCGCCCACGAGACGGATCGCGCCGTCCGCATCGAGCTCTTCGGGGACGAGGTCGAGCGCATCAGCGAGTTCGACCCGCTGCGGAACCAGCGCCTGGGCGACATCGAGAAGCTGGCGATCTACCCGGCGTCCCACTACGTCACCCCCAAGGAGAGGCTCCAGCGGGCCATCGAGTCCATCCGCGCCGAGCTGCTGGAGCGCCTCCAGGACCTGCGCGAGCGCGACCTCCTCCTCGAAGCCCAACGGCTGGAGCAGCGTACGCTCTTCGACCTCGAGATGATCGAGGAGCTCGGGTACTGCAACGGCATCGAGAACTACTCGCGCCACCTCACCGGGCGCTCCCCGGGCGAGCCCCCGCCCACCCTGCTCGAGTACTTCCGCGGGAGGTGGCTCCTGGTGGTGGACGAGTCACACGTCAGCGTGCCCCAGGTGGGCGGGATGTACCGGGGCGATCGCGCCCGCAAGGAGACGCTGGTCAAGTACGGCTTCCGCCTCCCCTCGGCGCTGGACAACCGCCCGCTCACCTTCGAGGAGTTCTACGCCACCATCCACCAGGCGATCTACGTGTCCGCCACCCCCAGTCGGTGGGAGCTGGACGAGGCGGGCGGGGTGGTGGCCGAGCAGGTGATCCGGCCCACCGGGCTCCTCGACCCCCAGATCGAGGTGCGTCCCGCGAGCAACCAGGTGGACGACGCGCTGGCGGAGATCCGGGCCACGGTCGCGCGGGGCTGGCGCGTGCTGGTCACCACCCTCACCAAGCGCATGGCCCAGGAGCTGACCGACTACTACCGGGAGCTCGGCGTGCGGGTGCGCTACCTCCACTCCGACGTGGACACCCTGGACCGCATGGAGATCCTGCGCGAGCTGCGGCAGGGCGAGTTCGACGTGCTGGTCGGCATCAACCTGCTGCGCGAGGGCCTGGATCTACCCGAGGTCGCGCTCGTGGCGGTGCTCGACGCGGACAAGGAGGGGTACCTGCGCAGCGCCACCTCGCTCATCCAGACCATCGGTCGAGCCGCCCGAAACGTGGAGGGACGGGTGGTGCTGTACGCGGACAGCGTCACCCCGTCCATGCGCTCGGCCATCGACGAGACGGCGCGGCGGCGCCTGAAGCAGGCCGCCTACAACGAAGCCCACGGCATCACCCCCACCACCATCCGGCGGAACATCGACTCGCCCCTCGCCGCGCTGCTCGACGCCGACTACGTCGCCGTCCCCAAGGAGTCCCCCAAGGCCGCCGAGAAGGCGGGGGTGCGCCTCGAGCAGGTACCGGGCGAGATCAAGCGGCTGCGGGCCGAGATGCGGGGCGCCGCGGCGAAGCTCGAGTTCGAGAAGGCCGCCGAGCTGCGCGACCGCATCCGCGCGCTGGAGGAGCTCTCCATGCAGCTCGGGGGGGCGCTGCCGGGGTGAGCTTCACCGGAGCGGCGCAGTCCCCTCGCCCACGACTCAGGGCAGCTCAGTAGCTCGGATCCTCGTAGACGAGCTCCTGCACGGCCCCACCGGCGGCGCGGGTCATGAGCATCAGCAAGTCCTGATCGACGTTGTCGAGGTCATCGGCGGCCGTGTGGTAGTTGGGGTCGTAGGGTTCCCCCGCCGTGCCGCCGTACTCGGCAGCCTGCTCTTCCGTCTTCAGGTCACCGGCCCCCGTGGCGAGGTAGGCGATCGGGATGTCACGGTCGATGAAGTAGGCGTGGTCCGAGTAGATGCTGAACCCGAACAGTTCCCAGGGCTGTCCGTCGTCGTCCATGACCTGGACGAGCAGGTCGGTCAGCGCGTCGCTGGCCTCGCTCACCTCGGAACCGTCCATGATGAAGGGGAAGCCGTTGGGTGAGCCGAGCATGTCGAGGTTGAGCATGGCCACCGTGGCCTCGGCATCGATCGCGCTGAGGCTCTCGGAGTAGGTGTAGGACCCGAGCTTCCAGTCCTCTTCACGGGTGAACAACACCACCCGCGCCTGGTGGTCGGGCGCCCTCGACCGCTCGCTCATGGCCTGGGCGAGTGCGATGCAGGCCACCACACCGGAGCCGTTGTCGTTCATACCGGTCACGTCGGCCACGGTGTCCAGGTGGGCCCCGAGAATCACCACCTGGTCGGCGCTGCCGAACGGCGAGGTCGCCACGAGGTTGTAGCTGGTGCGCAAGGGGATTCCCCAGGTTACCGGCTGCTCCTCCACGGTCCAACCCAGCGCCTCGAGCTCGGTGCGGGCCCAAGCCCGCGCGGCGGCTTCACCCTCCGTGGTGGCCAGGCGATCCCCGTGGAGCACGGTCACGTCCGACAGTTCGCGCAGCCACCCCTCGATCGCCTCCGGGTCCAACCGCTCCTCGAGGCGCTCGTCCGTCGGCGGCGTGGTTCCGGAGTCCACCGGCTCGGGGGAGCAGGCGGCCAGCGAGAGCACCATCAGGTTCTGGATCATGACGGTAGCCCTCTTCAAGCGGGGGAATAGAAACCACAGTGCGACTGAAAGAAGCCATCGGGGAGCGCCTTGGCGGTCGCCGCCCCGCGAAGGCCGCGCGAGGTGACGTGGCCGTCTTCATCGAGGGCGTAGACCTGGAGGTCTCCCGCGGGAAACGGAGCCGCGCCTTCCATCCACACGTAGGCCGTCGCGTTGGAGTTGCCGGAGCTGCAGCCGAGCGCGACGGAGTTGAGGAGCGGGCCGATGCCGAAGTACCACCGTGTGCCCGAGAGGGTCGCGACGGGATCGGCGCCGAAACGGTCCGGGTCCAGGTTCTCACAGCTGCCGCTCACCTCGGGGGTGCCGCTGGTGTCGATTCGGAAGGCGGCTCCCGGCCAGAGCCGCGACCAGGCGCTGGTGTCCACCGGCGTGGGCGCCGGGTTGGTCCAGGTGAGGGTGCAGCTGTACGCCGGGTCTTCGCGCCCCTCGGGGGACTGCAGGACCTGCACCGAGAACCACTGATCGACGGGGGAGTCGTTGGTCCAGGTCAGGGCGGCCGCCTGGCCGCCCACGATGCTGAAACCTCCCGCCAGTTGGAGCCAGTCGGCGCGGATCGGCTCGGACGGAGGGGCCGCATGGCTTATCGCGACGAGTTGCGAGAGAAGGATGAACATGTGGCTTCCTTGCTGCGTTTCGCAGCGTCATCGCTGACAGCAAGGTCCGCACCCGGTGGAGTGCGTCAACGGTCGGAACACCCGCCGGCGGGCCGAGCCGGAGCCCTCACCCCCCGCAGCGGTCGGCGCCGATCTGGAACGGGAAGGGGCCCCAGGCGTCCAGGGTGGCGATCGCTCCGGCGCTGTCCTCGAAGACCGCGTCGGTGATGCTCACCTGGGCGTCGTACAGCGGATTCGGGTCGGTGCCCGAACAGGTCCACTCGGGGTGATCCTCGACGAACACGGCGTCGATGCTCAGGGTGGCGGCGGTGGCCCGCCAGACGTGGATGTCGGTGGGGATCTCCATCACGTCGCTGCAGTCGAAGATCTGCAGCTCGTCGGTGCCCGGACCGCCTCCCACGGAGAGCGCGTCGCTCGCTTCGAGGCCGCGCACGTAGCTCACGTCCTGGTTGGCGTAGCGATCGGCCTCCGGGAGGACGAGGTCGGCCACCAGGGTGTACTCCCCGCGCACGGCCGCCAGGTAGGCCCAGCGGCACGACCAGCTCCCATCGGGCGCCCCCGCGAGCACCGCGTCCAGCGACACGGGAGTCACGGCGCCGGTGTCGTCGGTCGGGACGGCGCCGGTGTCGTCGCCAGCGGTGCAAGCGGTCAGGAGGAGGAGGAGGTGGGGCATGTTCGCTCTCGGGAGGACAGGTACCCGAGCAAGTCCCGTGCCGCGAGGGCCGGGCGCGCGCCGGGTGCGTGGTCGCGGGCCCCACCGCTGGGGCGATCCGGCCCACTCCTGGGCCTTTCGGCACAGGGAGGCGCCGCCCGTCGAATGCGCAGGACCCGCTCGGCATCGTCACCGTGGCGCTCCGGCCGCGCCCGGCCCCGAACGTGCTGGGCCGTCGGGCATGAGCGACTGGAACTTCAAGACCATCATCGAACCGTTCCGCATCAAGGCGGTGGAGAGCATCCCCATCCTCACCGCCGCCGAACGGGCCGCCGCCCTGGACCGCGCCGGCCACAACCTGTTCAAGCTGAAGGCGGCCGAGGTCACCATCGACCTCCTCACCGACTCCGGCACGGGCGCGATGAGCGCCGCACAGTGGGCCGCGCTGATGATCGGCGACGAGTCCTACGCCGGAAGCCGCTCCTTCGACCGCTTCGAGGCCGAGGTTCGTAGCCTCACCGGCTTTCCGCACATCTTCCCCGTGCACCAGGGGCGCGCCGCCGAGCGCATCATCGCCCGGACCATGCTGGGCCCGGGCGACGTGGTCCTCAACAACACGCACTTCGACACCACCCGCGCCAACGTCGAGCAGGCCGGCGCCCTGGCCACCGACCTCCCCGTCCCGGAGGCAGGCGACCCCACCGACGCCTCCCCCTTCAAGGGGGACATGGACCTCGCCGCGCTCGATGCCGCGCTGGAGCGCCACCGCGGTCACGTGAAGATGGTCATGCTCACCATGACCAACAACGCCGCAGGCGGGCAGCCCGTCAGCCTCGGGAACGCGCGGGCCGTCGCCGTGCGCTGTCGCGACGCCGGCGTCCCGCTGTTCATCGACGCCGCACGCTTCGCCGAGAACGCCTGGTTCGTCCACACCCGCGAACCCGGCATGGCCGGCACGCCCCTCCACGACATCGCGCGCGCCTTCTTCGACCTCGCCGACGGCTGCACGCTGTCCGCCAAGAAGGACGGTATCGCCCACATCGGCGGGCTCCTCTGCACCCGCAGCGCCGACCTCGCCGAGCGCTTCCGCAACGAGCTCATCCTGGGCGAGGGGTTTCCCACCTACGGTGGGCTGGCCGGGCGCGACCTCGAGTGTGTGGCCGTCGGGCTCGAGGAGGCGCTCGACCCCGACTACCTCCGCTACCGGGCCCGGTCCGTCGCCTACTTCGCCAACGGGCTCGAGGCCGTGGGGGTGCCCGTCGTGCACCCGCCGGGCGGGCACGCCGTGTTCGTGGACGCCGGCCGGCTCCTGCCCCACGTCCCCGCGGGCGCGTTCCCCGGCCAGGCCGTGGCCGCCGCGCTGTACCGCGAGGGCGGCGTCCGCGGCGTCGAGATCGGCTCGCTCATGTTCCCCCAGGCCCGGCTCCAGCTCGTCCGCCTCGCCCTGCCCCGGCGCGTCTACACCCAGGCCCACATCGACTACGTCATCGAGGTGGCCGAACGAGTCGTGGCCCGCGCCCCGCGCCTGCGTGGCTACCGCATCGTCGAGGAGCCCCCGTTCCTACGGCACTTCTCGGCGACGCTGGAGGAGATCTGAGGGGGTGGGGCCCCGACCCGGCCCCTACGCCCCATCCACGCAGGCCGTGTAGCTCCCGCTGCCGGAGTAGCTGTACACGACCACCCGGTAGGTACCCGAGCTGCCCGAGTAGGACAGGCTCTCGGTGGAGGTGCTCCCGGTGCTGCTGGTGACGGTGCTCCAGCGGCTGCGGCTGTACTTCTGGAGGTAGAGGTCGAAGTCGGCCGAGGAGGGGCCGCTCAAGGTGGCGTAGTGGACCCCGGAGCCGGCGGAATAGCCGGACGAGCTGGGCAGGTACGCCGCGCTGCCGGTGGAGGAGATCGACCCGGTGTAGGTGGTGTACCCGCTGGCGCACGTCGTGGTGGTGGTGGTGCTCCCTCCGCCTCCGCTGGAGGAGGACCCGACCCCCACGTTGTACCAGGCGTCCTGAACGGCGGCGTACTGGCTGGAGCTGGTGCCGTAGAGGTCCGCCGCCGCGGAGAGCGTGGCGGTGCGCGCCGAGGAGAAGTTGGTCGACGAGGTGAAGTAGTAGACGAGCGCGCGGTACCAGATGGCGGCCGCGGCGTCCTCGCCGATGCCGGTGACGGTGACCCCGCCGTAGCGGGGGTGCTGGCCGCCCTCGGAGAGGACGTAGAAGAAGAGGTTCCCGATGCCCGAGTTGTAGTGCACGCCGCCGCTGTCGCCGCTGCCGGTGTAGCGATCGGCGTAGTAGTCCCGCGAGCTGCCGTCGTCGGTGGGATCGTTCATGTACCGGAGCGCGTCGCCCGAGGTGCTCGGGGTCCAGGTGGCCTCGCCGATCCGCCACACGTTGGACGAGTCGCCGAAGGCGTACCGCTCGATCATCGCCGCGAAGATGTCCGAGTTCGCCTCGTCCACCGCGCCCGACTCCCCGGAGTAGGTGAGGTTGGCCTCGTCGGTGGAGACGGCGTGGGACAGCTCGTGCCCGATGATGTCCATCGTGGTGAGCGCGTTGGACGTGCTGCCGTCGCCCGAGCCAGCCACGATCATCGAGCCGTCCCAGTAGGCGTTGACATAGTTGCGCGAGTACCGCACCGCGAGGGTGAGCACCGATCCCGAGCCGGTGATGGAGCTGACGTACCCGGGGCCCCCGGAGCCATCCATGTTGTTGCGCCCGTGCGTGTAGTAGAAGTAGTCCCACGCCTTGGACGCGGCGTACATGGCGTCCACCGCCTGGTACTGGGAGCTGGAGGTCCAACTGTTGTCGGTGTCCGTCGCGTAGTAGAGCGAGGTCCCGTTGTTGTAGTCGTAGACCCCGATGTCACGCACGGTGTCCTCGAGGTACCAGGTCGAGCCGGACTGGTAGGTGTTGATGGACACGCTGCCGTAGAAGCTGGTGGTGCCGGTGCCCGTGCCCGCGGCGCCCTTGAGGTTGTCGTAGCCCCACACCACCGAGCCGTCGTGCGCGTCCACGAACACCACCGGCATCGACGGCCGCTCACCCGCCAACTGCTTGAGCTGGACCCGCCACACCAGGTGGTCCTCGCCGTCGTGGCGGAGCACCAAGAGGTCGATGGCCGGCTCCTCCGACTGGGCCTCCCAACCCTCGCCCTCGTCCACCGCGATCACCACGGCGTCGGCTTCGTTCAGGTTGGGCGTGGTGTCCACGACCACGTCGGGCACGAGCGCGTTCGTGCTCTCCCGCACCGAGCCGTCGGTCCCGAGGTGCACGATGGCCTCGCCCCCGAAGACCGGCACCTCGTCCAGCGTCTGCTGCACCCGCACGTGGGCCATGCCGAGCTCGTCCACCCGCACCCGGGAGAGCGTGAAGTTCCCGCGGTCTCCGAGGTGGTTCTTGACCGCGAGCGCGTCCACCTCGGGAGCGGCGAGCTCCACGGCGAGGTCGAGCTCGTCTTCGCTCCCGGTGGCGAAGAGGGTGTCCTCGTCCAGGGGGTTGAGGTCGTTCTGGGGGGCGCACGCGGCGAGGAGGAGCAGAGCGGACAGACGCAATCGAACTCCAGGGTGCGGACCAATGGTCCTCCCAGCCATGCCGGGAAGGGAAGGAGGGATTGCAGGCTTTCGGACCCCTGACGATCTCTTTGCACGCGCGCCCGCGCGGGGAGGCGGGAGGTCGGACGACGGATGCCGCCAGGAGGGCCTAGGACCTCTCCCCGACGAGCTCCCCCTCGGGCTCCGCGAAGCCGGTCCCGTCGTACACGCGGCGCCCGCGCACCCAGGTTTCGACGACCCGTCCGCGCAGGAGTCGACCCGCGTAGGGGGTGACGGGGTGGCGGTGCTGCAGGTGGACGGGGTCGACGACGAAGGGCGCGTCGTCGTCCCAGACCACGAGGTCGGCGTCCAGCCCCACGCGGATCGACCCCTTGCGCCCTTCGAGGCCCACCAGGCGCGCCGGGACCGCGCTCATCCGCCGCACGAGCTCGGGGACGGTGAACCCGCGGAGGCGGGCCTCGGTCCAGGTGGCGGCGAGACCGAGCTGGAGCGAGGCGATCCCGCCCCACGCCCGCGCGAAGTCGCCCGAGTCGATGCACTTGAGCGCGCCGGGGGCGGGCGAGTGGTCCGTCACCACCATGTCGAGGAGACCGGAACGCAGCGCCTCCCAGAGCCGGTCCCGGTTGGCGGCGGAGCGGATGGGCGGGGCGCATTTCCAGGCGGTCGCCCCCCGGGCGATGGTCTCGGCGGCGAAGGACAGGTAGTGCGGGCAGGTCTCGGCCGAGAGCGCCACGTCCTCCTCGCGCGCCCGGGCGAGGGTGGGGAGCGCGTCGGCGCTGGAGAGGTGCACCACGTGCGCGCGGGCGTCATGAGCGCGGCACAGATCCAAGAGCAGCGCGACGGCTTCGACCTCCGAGGCGTCGGGCCGAGCGCGCAGCCAGGTGTCGTAGGCCTGGGGGTCGCCGACCGGGGGGTCGACGAGCGGACCGGGGAGCTCGGCGTGGACCAGGAGCGGGAGGCCGACCGCGGCGAGGTTGGCGAGGCCGCGCGCGAGCGAGGTGGCGTCGACGTGGGGGAACTCGTCCACCCCCGAGGGCGCGAGGAAGCACTTGACCGCCACCACGCCGGCGTCGCGCAGCCGGCCCACCTCGGCGGCGTTGTCGGGCACGAGGCCGCCGCAGAAGCCGAGGTCCACCATGCACCTGCCCCGGGCGGCGACGCGCTTGGCCTCGAGCGCCGCGGGGCTGACGGTGGGCGGGATGGAGTTGAGCGGCATGTCCACCAGGGTGGTGACGCCTCCGGCGGCGGCCGCCCGCGTGCCGCTCGCGATGCCCTCCCACTCGGTGCGACCGGGGTCGTTGAGGTGGACGTGGGTGTCCACGAGCCCGGGCAGGAGCCAGCGACGCCCGGCGTCGGTCACCGGGGCGCCATCGGCTCCCGGACCCTCCGCCGGCGCGGCGTCCGGGTCCCAGGGCCGCACGTCCACGATGCGCCCGCCCCTCACCCCCACCGCGAACGCGCCCACGGCGTCCGGCAGCACCACGTGACGTCCCACGAACCAGCGATCGACGACGGACATGCCCGGCACGGTAGCCCGGCGGCGGAGCCCCCGGCAGCGTCCCCGCCGACCGGACGCGCGCCAGGCCGCCCTTCGCACGGATAGGTCCTCGGCGCGCCCGCAGGAGCCCCCCGTGACCTCCACCCTCCCCCACGACTTCACCGCGCTGCCCGACCTCGCCTCCGAGCGGCTGGGCGGCGCCGTCGAGCACGCCACCGACGAGTTCTTCGCCCCGAAGGAGGCGCTCCTGCGGGAGGGCCCGGCGGTGTGGAAGGAGGGGGAGTACACCGACCGCGGCAAGTGGATGGACGGCTGGGAGACGCGGCGCCACCGCGCCCCCGAGCACGACTGGTGCGAGATCCGGCTCGGGTTGCCGGGGGTGATCCGCGGGGTGGTCATCGACACCGCGTTCTTCCGCGGCAACTTCCCCGAGTCGGCCTCGCTCGAGGGCCTCACCGGGGACACCTGGGTGGAGCTCCTGCCGCGCGCGGCGCTGCAGGGGGACAGCAAGAACCGCTTCGAGGTGGACTGCCCCCACCGCATCACGCGGCTGCGCCTCCACATCTACCCGGACGGCGGAGTGGCCCGGCTCCGCGTGCACGGCGAGCCGGTCCCGGACCTCGCCGACCTGTCCCGCCGCGGGGAGTTCGACGTCGCGGGCCTCGAGGCCGGCGCGCGCATCACCAAGGTGTCCGACGCGTTCTTCTCCCCCCCCTTCCACATGCTCCTCCCCGACCGCCCCCGGGGGATGCACGACGGCTGGGAGACGAAGCGCCGCCGCGGTCCCGGCCACGACTACGCGGTGATCGAGCTGCCCTGCCCCTGCCACGTGACCCGGGTGGACGTGGACACCTCCTACTTCCGCGGCAACTTCCCCCAGACCTGCTCGGTGGCCGCCCACGACGGCGGCCACTGGCACACCTACGTGGACCACGCCCGGCTCTCCGCCCACGCGGTCCACCACTTCCACTTCGACCACGACGGCGTGGACCAGCTCCGCCTCGACATCCACCCCGACGGCGGCGTGTCCCGCTTCCGCGCCTGGGGCACGCCCACCCGCCGCGGCTGGTCCATGCTGGCCGCGCGCGCGCTCTGGGCCCGCCTCCACACGCCCGAGATCCTCATGAGCGCGTGCGGATCCACCCGCTGGGTGGACGAGATGCTCGTCACCCGCCCCGCCGACCTCATGGCCGGCGCCGACCTCGCCTTCGGCAAGCTGGCCCGCGAGGACCTCCTGGAGGCCTTCGCCAAGCACCCGCCCATCGGGGCGACGACCACTTCGGCCTGGAGCGCCCAGGAGCAGGCGGGCATGAACGACGCCGGCGCCGACACGCGCCGCCGGATCGCGGAGGGCAACGCCACCTACGCGACCCGCTTCGGGCACGTCTACCTGGTGTGCGCCACCGGGAAGAGCGCCGAGGAGCTCTTGGGCATCCTGGAGCGGCGCCTCGGCAACAGCCCCGAGACGGAGCTCGAGGTGGCGGCCGAGGAGCTCCGGAAGATCACCCGGATCCGGCTCGCGAAGGCGCTCGGCCTGCCCAACCCCCCGTCGTGGAGCGAAGGATGATCACCACCCATGTGCTCGACACCGCCCGCGGCCGGCCCGCGGCCGGGATGGAGGTGCGACTGGAGCGCCGGGTGTCCGGCTCCTGGCAGCCGGCCGGGAGCGGGCGCACCGACGCGGACGGGCGCGCGAAGGAGCTCCTGACCGGCCCCCGCGAGACCGGTACCTGGCGCATCTCCTTCGAGGTGGGGGCCTGGCACGCCGCGCAGGGGGTGGAGGGCTTCTACCCGACGGTCGAGATCACCTTCACGGTGCGCGACGCGGCCCAGCACCACCACGTGCCCCTGCTCATCTCCCCCTGGGGCTACTCGACCTACAGAGGCTCCTGAAAACCGGCGTTCATCCGTCACCCTCTGCTTGATCAACCGCCGGTCGCGCGTTAGTCCCGCGGGTTCTTGACGGAGCAAGCGGTGGACAAGATCGCGCAGCACCTCGTGCCTCTCCAGATCGAAGACGAGATGCGTTCTTCGTACCTGGACTACTCGATGTCGGTCATCATCGGGCGGGCCCTGCCGGACGTGCGTGACGGGCTGAAGCCGGTCCACCGCCGCATCCTCTACGCGATGCTGCGGGAGGGCCTGCTCTCCAACCGCCGCTACTCCAAGTGCGCCGGCGTGGTCGGCGAGGTGCTCAAGAAGTACCACCCCCACGGCGACGCGGCCGTGTACGACGCGCTGGTGCGCATGGCCCAGCCCTGGAACATGCGGTACCTGCTCATCGACGGGCAGGGCAACTTCGGGTCGGTGGACGGCGACCCCCCCGCCGCCTACCGGTACACCGAGTCCCGCATGACGGCGCTCGCCGAGCAGCTGCTCGCGGACATCGACGCGGAGACGGTCAACTTCGGCCCGAACTTCGACGGCGTGCACTCCGAGCCCGAGGTGCTGCCGGCCGCCTTCCCCAACCTCCTGGTGAACGGCGCCGAGGGCATCGCCGTGGGCATGGCGACCAAGATCCCGCCGCACAACCTCACCGAGGTCATCAACGCGGTGCTCGCGCTCATCGACGAGCCCACGATCGACATCCCGGCGCTGATGGCGCACGTGACCGGGCCGGACTTCCCCACCGGCGGCACCATCCAGGGCCGGGAGGGCATCCGGGAGGCGTTCGAGACGGGGCGCGGCCGCATCGTGATGCGTGGCACCACCCACTTCGAGGAGGTGGACGGCCGGGACGCCATCATCGTCACCGAGATCCCCTTCCAGGTGAACAAGGCCACCTTCCAGGAGGCCATCGCGGACCTGGTCAAGGAGAAGCGCGTCGAGGGCATCCACGGGGTGCGCGACGAGTCCGACCGCGAGGGCACCCGCGTGGTGATCGAGCTCAAGCGCGACGCCATCCCCGAGATCGTGCTGAACCAGCTGTACAAGCACACCCAGCTCCAGACCACCTTCGGCGTGATCATGCTGGTCATCGTCAACCAGCGGCCGCGGATCCTGAACCTGAAGGAGCTGCTGCAGTGCTACCTGGCGCACCGGCGCGAGGTCACCCTCCGCCGCACCCGGTTCGAGCTGCGCAAGGCCGCCGAGCGCGCCCACATCGTCGAGGGCCTTCTCAAGGCGCTGGACCACATCGACGCGATCATCACGCTCATCCGCGCGTCGCAGAGCGCGGATGAGGCCCGCGCCGGTCTGCAGACCCAGTTCGGCTTCACCGAGGTCCAGGCCCAGGCCATCCTCGAGATGCGGCTCCAGCGCCTGGTCGGGCTGGAGCGGCAGAAGCTGGAGGACGAGTACGCCGAGCTGATCAAGCAGATCGAGTGGCTCCGCTCGATCCTGGGCAGCGAGGTGGTGCTCCTCGGCGTGATCCGGCAGGAGCTCACCGCGATCCGGGACCGCTTCGGCGACGCGCGGCGCACCACGATCGTGGCCGACGCGGGCGATCTCTCGATGGAGGACCTGGTCGCCCAGGAGGACCAGGTCGTGACGCTCTCGCACGCCGGCTACATCAAGCGCACGCCGCTGGGCGAGTACCGGATGCAGCGCCGCGGCGGGGCCGGAAAGACGGGCATGGTGACCCGCGACGCCGACTTCGTGGAGTCGATCTTCATCGCGAACACGCACAGCTACCTGCTCATCTTCACCGACGCGGGGATGATGTACTGGCTGCGCGTCTTCGACGTCCCCGAGGGCACCGCGGCGGCGAAGGGGAAGCCGCTCGTCAACCTCGTGAACCTCGAGCCGGGCGAGAAGGTGGCGTCGGTGGTCTCGGTGCGGGACTTCCAGGAGGAGGGCGTGGACCTGGTGTTCTGCTCCCGCAACGGCCTGGTGAAGCGCACCCAGCTCTCCGCCTACTCCAACATCCGGGCCGTGGGCCTCACCGCCTGCGACGTGGCCGACGGCGACAAGCTGCTCACCGTGAAGCTCGCCCGGATCGAGCAGGACCTGCTCATCAGCACCCGCAGCGGCATGTCCATCCGCTTCCCCGGCGAGGAGATCCGCCACCTGGGGCGGGTCAGCCGCGGCGTGAAGGGGATCGAGCTGCTCGAGGGCGACGAGGTGGTGGACCTCGCCGTGCTGCCGGGGAACGACGCGTTGCATCTCGTGACCGCCACCAGCGTCGGTCTCGGGAAGCGCACCGCGCTCACCGAGTACCCGGTGCAGCACCGCGCCGGGAAGGGCGTGATCGACGTGGACACCGAGGCCGAGGTGGTGGGCGCGGCGGTGGTGGAGCCGGGCGACCAGCTCATGCTCATCACCGAGGGCGGCCGGGTCATCCGCACGGCGGCGGACCAGATCCGGGATGTCGGTCGCAACACCAAGGGCGTCCGCCTCATGCGCCTGGAGGAAGGCGAGCGGATCGTGGCGATGGCGCGGCTGCCCGAGCCCGAGGAGGACGCTCCCGCGGCGGACGGATCGGTGGCGACGGACGGCGAGCCGGAAGGCAAGGGGAAGTAGCTCCGCCGGCGGCGCCCCCTGGACGCGTCAACCCTGGCGCCCGCGGCGCGTTCCGATAGCCGGGAGTGGATGCGGGACCTCTGGACCTACCTCGGGCGGATCGCCGTCATTCCCGCCGCGCTCGTCGCGGTCGGGGCGGCGGTGGTCTGGGGCCCCTGGTCCCCGCTCGCGCTCGACCGCGCGAACGCGCGCTACCTGGAGGGGGACCTCCAGGGGGCGCGCGCCGCCTACGCCGAGGTGGCCGACGGCTGGCACACCCCGGCCACCCGCGCCGAAGCCGCGCTGCGCGCGGGCCTCCTGGCCGGGCGCGAGGGGGACTCCCGGGCCGCCGTGACCTGGATGCACCGCGCGGTGGACCTCGAGCCTGACGCGGAGCGGAGGGCGGGGATCCGCAACCAGCTCGCCGCGCTCTACGGCGAGGCGCTGGGCGACCCGGCCGCGGCGGCCGCGCAGTACGACCAGGCCGCCGTGGACGCCGACGACCCGCGCCTGGCGCTCGCGGCGGGGAGCTGGTGGGAGCGCGCCGGGGAGTCGGCGCGGGCCTACGCCGCCTACCGCGTGGCGGCGGCCCGGCTCGCCGCGGTGGACGCCGGAGCCCAGGCCCTCGCCAGGGCCGGAATGGACCGGACCGCCCGCGCCGGCGACGGCCTGGCCGACACCGAGTAGCCCCATTTCTTCCCGCTCGGCCGTCGCGCGGGCGCCGGGGCGCGGCGCGCCGGCATAGTCGCCCCGATGCTCCTGCTCCTCGTCGGCTGTTTCCCCTCGGCCACCGATCTCGGCCCGGACGGGTCGACCGACACCACCCCCGCCGACAGCGGCACCGTCGTGACCGACCCCGAGGCGGACGACGCCCGGGTCCGGGCGCTCACCGACCTCCCCGAAGGCGACGCCCCCTGCCGCGAGCCGGTCCTGGTCCGCGTCAGCTTCACCGTGGACGGAGACACCTTCTACGCCCGCGCCGAGGAGGACGACGAGCAGCTCAACGTCCGCATGATCGGGGTGGACACCCCGGAGGTCTCCCACGAGGGGGAGCCGGCCGAGTGCTTCGCCAACGAGGCCTGGACCTTCAGCGCCGAGGCGCTGGAGGAGCGCCTGGCCTGGCTCACCTTCGACGCCGAGTGCACCGACGCCTACGACCGCTCGCTCGCCTACGTGATCCGCGGGGAGGGCGCCTCCGGCTTCCACAACCGCGTGCTCGCCCGGGGAGGCTACGCCGACGAGCTCACCATCGCGCCGAACGACACCTGGGCCGACGCGATCGCCGACGACGTCCGCGAGGCCCGGAGCGAAGGCAAGGGCCTGTGGGGGGCGTGTGACGGGCGTTGACACCCTCCCCCCGCTGAGTTACCCCGCGCGGCCCCGGGACCCCCCGGTCCCCTTCTTTCCCACCCGAAATCCCCCGGCCCTCCGGCACGGTGTCGAGTGAACCTCGATTTCTGGCGACGGGCGGCTCCGGCGCTCTCCGCGGTCTGGACCATGACCGCGGCCATCGTCCTCGGCGCGTTCGCCGGCCGGTGGCTGGACGAGCGCTTCGGAACCGCGCCCCTCGCCGCGATCGGGTTCGCCTTCGCCGGACTGGGAGTCGGAGCCTTTCAGGTGATCCGGCGCTCCAAGCAAGATGATCCCTCCCACCCTGATCCTCCGTGACACCGCCCTGGTCGGCCTCGTGCTGAGCGCCGGGGCGTGGTTGTGGGGGGGCGAGGTGGCGGTGGCGGTCACGGCCGGCGCGGTGGCGGCGGTGGCGAACTTCTGGCTGCTCATCGTGGCGGCCCGCGGCGCGGTGAAAGGCGGCGGGTCGGCGGCGCTCCTCCCGATGAAGCTCCTCCTCGCCTGCGGCCTCGCGTCGGTGCTGGTCACGGTCTTCCCGCCCATCCCCGCGCTCATCGGCTTCGCCACCGGGCCCCTCGGCATCGTCCTCGGCGGCCTCCACGGCGCGCACCTCCTCCAATCCGCGGAGTCCCGATGATCGGCACGCTCCTCGGCCAGCTGCTCCCCCGCGTGGTGGAGCCGATGGTCAGCAGCTTCTCCTGGTTCCAGCTCATCCCGGGCTTCGGCCACGGCGACGCCCTGGGCACCGCGCTGGGCCTCCACGGTCAGGAGGGGCTCGTCACCATCGCCACCTCCTGGTTCGTCGTGCTCGTGGTGACGGGCTTCGCGCTCCTCGCCCGGGTCCAGCTGAACCGGGCGCTCGCCCGCGCCGGCACCGACAAGTACGTGGCGGACGAAGGCTTGAGCGCGCGGACCGCCGCGGAGGTGCTCACCGAGGGGCTCAAGACCCTCTTCTCCGGCACGCTCAAGCACAAGGACGTGGAAGCCTTCTTCCCCTTCCTCGCCGGCATCTTCACCTACATCTTCTGCTCGAACCTGGTGGGCTTCATCCCCGGGATGCCGCCGTCCACCGAGACGCTGTCGAACAACGCGGCGATGGCCATCGTGGTCTTCCTGGTGTTCAACATCGCCGGACTGGCCCGCAACGGCTTCGGCTACATCGCCCACCTCGCCGGGCCCCGCCTGCCGCTCTGGCTGGTCCCCGTCACCATCCTGGTGTTCGCGATCGAGGCCTTCGGCCTCATCCTCCGCCCGGCCACGCTGACCATCCGGCTCACCGCCAACATCTTCGCGGACCACCTGGTGGCCTCGATCATGCGCGGCCTGGGTGCCGGGGTGGACGTCCCCTTCCTCAGCGAAGCCCTCGCCGTCATCTTCCCCCTCCCCTTCTACTTCCTGGGCCTGCTGGTCTGCTTCGTCCAGGCGTTCGTCTTCACCCTGCTCACGACCATCTACATCAGCCTCGCCGTCGCCCACGACGACGGGCATCACTAGAAACCTCCCTGCTCGCTGGAGTTCCCATGAAGTCCGTCGTCACCACCCTCTCCCGCACCGCGCTCCTCCTCGTCGCCACCACCGGCCTCGCCTTCGCGCAGGACGGCGGCTCCGAGTGGGCCCCCATCGGCTCCGGCCTCGCCATCGGCCTCGCCGCCCTCGGCTGCGGCCTCGGCCAGGGCCGCACCGCGTCGGCGGCGCTCGAGGGCATGGCCCGCAACCCCCAGGCGGCCGGCTCGCTGTTCACCCCGATGATCATCGGCCTCGCCCTCATCGAGTCGCTCTGCATCCTCGGCTTCGTCATCGCCCAGGGCTGAGCTTCGCTCGCACCCCCGAGGGGGCTGGGCCCGTGCCCGGCCCCCCGGCCTTTTTTGGGACCGTGGGAATCCCGAGGGCGCCGAACCGTTAGATTGGGGACCTTCGAATCGGAGTCCACATGCTGTCCATGCTCCTCCTCGCCGGCCTCGCCGAAGCCAAGAAGCCCAAGGGCCCGCCGCCGCCGCCGCCGGTGGGGTGGCAGTCGCAGGAGGGCTGGCGCGGCCAGTGCTGGTTCCCCGTGGATTACGAGAAGCTCCTCGAGGGCGATCGCAAGATGGCCCGCCAGAAGGCGCTCGAGGAGATGAAGCGCCAGTGGTCCGGGGGAAAGGACGAGTTCGTGTCCCTGGACGCCGGCGTGGTGGACGACGTGGAAACGGTGCTTCTGGGCCGCCCCGCGATGATCGAGAACGTGAGCCGTGAGAACCTCGACCACTGCATGGCGGTGATGAAGGGCGGCGAGACGGGCGCCTGGGAGGGGTGGCTGTCCGGCCTGCCGTCCAAGCTCACCGCCGGCGAGTGCAACACGCCGCTCACCTACATCCTGTACGACTACCTCGACCTCGGTCGTGGCTGGCAGCGCCCGGTCCACATCTGCAAGGGCGACAAGGCCAAGATCAGCGCCACGGTGAAGGACCGGTACCGGATCTCCGACCAGGGCGAGTGGATCAACGCCGACGGCACCCCCGAGAAGGCCCTCGCCGCCGACTTCCCCTGCAACATCGAAGGCTGTACCGTGGGCATGCTGGTCGGGAAGTTCGTCACCGACGACGGCGTGGAGACGGTCTTCCCCATCGGGAGCGGCACGTTGTTCGAGGCGCCCGAGCACGGCACGCTCTACTACTCGGTGAACGACACCACCTGGTACGACAACAAGTGGTTCAAGTCGTCCACCCTGGTGGACAAGACCGCGGTCACGATCGAACCGGGTTGAGCCCGCGGCGCCCCGGCTACGCGGAATGGGCTAGGATGCGCGCCTGATGCTTCGTCGTCTCCTCATGGGCTGCGCGGTCGCCGCCATGCTCCTCGGCGCCGTGGAGGTCGGGCTCCGCCTCGCCGGCTGGCCCGCCGCGGACCCGACCCGGAAGTTCGCCCACAACGAGATCTACTGGTCCACCGAGCCGGACCTGCACCTCGATCCCTTCGACCACAAGGAGATGGGCACCGTCTTCCCCGTCTCCACCGACAAGAACGGGGTGCGCGCTCCCCTCCACCCGCAGGACAAGCCCGAGGGGGTGACGCGGGTGATGACGCTGGGCTGCTCCACCACCTTCGGCTGGGGCGTGGCCGACGACGAGTCCTACCCCGCCCGGCTCGAGTCCATCCTCGGCGCCGAGGGCCACCGGGTGGAGGTCATCAACGGTGGCCAGCCGGGGCACTCCTCGTTCCAGGGTCTCTGGTTCTGGGACCGCGTGCTCCACGCCTACCAGCCCGACATCGTGGTGTTCGGCTACATCGTGCAGGACTCCCGCAAGGTCGCCTACACCGACCGTTCGCAGGCCATCCTGCAGAACAACGCGGACTTCCTGAAGCGGAACCTCCTCTACAGCTTGAAGCTGTACCTGGCGCTGCGGCAGTTCGTGCAGGACGACGCGATCGTGACCAAGGAGCAGGGAGACGTCTTCCGGGTTCCCCCGGCCGACTACGTCGAGAATATCCGGGCGTTCAAGCAGCGTATCGACGCGGTCGGGGCGAAGATGGTGTTGTTCGGCTTCCCGCTCGAGCGCGCCGGCTACACGGCGGAGCACCGCGCGCTCCTGGCCGCGGCGGCCGCCGACGAGGCGCTGGGGAAGCCCCCGCTCTACGACCCCCAACGGGACATGGAGACGTGGTCGGCGCAACAGTCGCTCTACTTCCCGCAGGATCGGGGCCACGCCAACGCCGCCGGGAACGACCGCATCGCCCAGGGCATGGCGCAGTTCCTGGTCGCCCACAAGCTCGTTCCTTAGCCGGGAATCGCCCGGACCTCCGGCGGCCGCCCTCGTGGACCGAGGTCGGAGATCCAAAAGCTGATACCCTCTCGCCGTGCGTGACTGCGCGATCGTCCTCCTGACCCTGAACGAGATCGAAGGGCTCCGAGCCCTTTGGGACCAGATCCCCGTACACGAGTTCCGCGAGACCTTCGCGGTGGACGGCGGGAGCACCGACGGTACGGTCGAGTTCCTCGCCGAGCGCGGCATCCCCTCGGTCCGCCAGCCCATCCGCGGCCGGGGGGTCGCCTTCCGGGTCGCCGCCGAAGCCTCCCACGCCGAGCGCCTGGTGTTCTTCAGCCCCGACGGGAACGAAGATCCGGCGGACATCGCCCGCCTGGACGACCGCCTCCTCGCCGGGGCCCGCGTCGCCATCGCGCGCCGCTTCGGCCCGGGCGCGGTCAACGAGGAGGACGGCGAGGTGGTCCGGGCGCGCGCCCGCGTGAACGACACCCTCTCGCGCATCGCCAACGGCCTGTTCCGCACCGCCGGCGAGCGGGTCTACGACACCATCAACGGCTTCCGCGCCCTGCGCCGCGCCGACCTCCTGGAGCTCGACACCAGCGTGAAGCGCTTCCCCATCGAGTACCAGATCACCATCCGCGCCATGCAGCGGGGCTGGCCCATCGCCGAGGTCCCCACCCGCGAGGGGGCCCGGATCGGCGGGGAGCGCAAGGCGTCGAGCTGGCCGGTGGGCGTGGACCACCTGAAGGTCCTGGCCACCGAGCTGCACCGGAGCCGCTGGCTGGGGGAGAGCGCGTGAGGCCCGAGCTGGCCGAGCTGATCCGGGCGGAGATGGCGGGCCTGCCGGTGGAGGCGCACGACGCGGCCGAGGGCCTGCCCCTCACGGTGTGCGGCTACGGCGCGGAGGAGGTGCTCGGCGCGCTGGAGGTGCTCCTCTCCACCCGGGTCACCATGGGCGAGCAGGTGGCCGCCTTCGAACGGGCCTGGGCCGCCTACTGCGGCCAGGCGCACGGCGTCATGGTCAACAGCGGCTCCTCCGCGAACCTCATCCTCCTCGCGGCCCTGGTCGAGCTGGGGCGTCTGAAGCCGGGCGACGAGGTGCTGGTGCCCGCCGTGGCGTGGTCCACCTCGCTCTTCCCCATCGCCCAGGCGGGCCTCGTGCCCGTGGTGGTGGACGTCGAGCCCCACACCCTCTGCCTGGACGCCGCCGTGGCGCGACGGCACCTCACGGCCCGCACGCGCGCCGTCCTCGCCGTGCACCTCCTCGGACAACCCTGCGACGTGCGCGCCCTCGCCGACGAAGGCCTCCTCGTGCTCGAGGACGCCTGCGGGGCCCACGGCGGCGCCGCCTGGGGTCGCCGGTTGGGGGGGCACGGCCTCGGCGCCAGCTTCTCCTTCTTCTTCTCGCACCACCTCACCACCATCGAAGGGGGGATGGTGGTCACCTCGGACGCGGACCTGGCGGACGTGCTGCGCTCCCAGCGCGCGCACGGCTGGATCCGCGAACGCACCGACCGGGCCGCGCTCGCGGCCGCGTCGCCCGAGATCGACCCACGCTTCCTCTTCGTCTCCGCCGGCTACAACCTCCGCCCCACCGAGGTGCAGGGCGCCTTCGGCCTGGCCCAGCTCCGGCGCCTGGACGCCTGGGTGGAGCGGCGCCGCGCCAACCACGCCGACTGGTGCCGACGCCTCGAGGGCACCGCGGCGCAGGTCTTCCCCGAACTGCCGGACCAGGCCCACGCCGGCTTCGCCTTCCCCATGCTGGTGAACGGGGACCGCCGCTCGTTCATGGCCCACCTCGAGGCGCGGCGCGTGGCCACGCGGGCCATCTCCGGCTCGAACCTGGTCCGCCAGCCCGCCTTCGCCCACGTGCCCGCGAGGGTCCCCGGTCCGCTGCCCGTCTCGGACCGGGTGCACACCCAGGGGGTCTTCGTCGGGAACTCACCCGCCTTCGGCGCCGCGCACGGCGCGCTGCTCGAGGACGCGGTCCGCACCTGGAGCCCCCAATGAGCGAGATGATCGTGGTCACCGGCGGGGCCGGCTACGTCGGCTGCGTCCTGGTCCCCCACCTGCTCGCCACGGGGTACCGCGTCCGGGTGCTGGACAACCTCCGCTTCGGCGGCGAAGGCCTGCTCCCCAACTTCATCCACCCCAACTTCTCCTTCGTCGAGATGGACATCCTGGACGCGCCCGCGCTCCGGGCGCAGACGGCGGACGCCGACACGGTGGTGCACCTCGCCGCGTTGACCGGGTACCCGCTCTGCAAGAAGCTGCCCGACGAGGCGCGGCGGACCAACCTGGACGGCACGCGTACGCTGCTCGACGTGCTCCGGCCCGAGACGCGGCTCATCAACTACTCCACCGGCTCGAACTACGGCGAGGTGGTGGGCGTCTGCGACGAGGACACCCCGCTGAACCCGCTCTCGCTCTACGGCGAGACGAAGACGGCCGCCGAGGTGCTGGCCATGCAGCGCCCGAACACGGTCGCGCTCCGGTTCGCCACCGCCTTCGGGCTCTCCCCGCGGCTCCGCCTCGACCTGATGATCAACGACTTCGCCTACCAGGCCCTGGTGAACCGGTACCTGCTCGTCTACGAGAAGCACTTCCGCCGCACCTTCATCCACGTGACCGACATGGCCCGCGTGGTGCCCCACCTGCTCTCGGTCTGGGACCGCGCCCGGGACCGCAAGCTCAACGTGGGCCACGAGACGATGAACTACACGAAGAAGGACATCACCGAGCTGCTACTCACGAAGATCAAGTTCCACCTGTACTTCGCGGACGTGGGCTCGGACGAGGACAAGCGCGACTACGAGGTGAGCTACGCCCGGATCCGCGACCTCGGGTTCCACACCGCGGTGGACATCAACCGCGGGCTCGACGAGCTGATCCACGGCCTCCGCCTGGTCCGGGTGCGGAACCCCTACTCGAATGTCTGAGCTCGCCGGTCGGCGGGTGGTGGTGACGGGCGGGTACGGCTTCCTCGGACGGCACGTCGTGGAGGTGCTCGCCGCCCGCGGCGCGGTCCCGGTGCCAATCGGACGCGGGCAGGTGGACCTGCGGGACGTCGAGGCGACCACCCGGGCCATCGGCGCGAACCGCCCCGACGACCTCGTCCACTGCGCGGCCACCGGGGGGGGGATCGGCTTCATGCGCGCGCACCCCGGGCAGGCCTGCACGGACAACCTGCTCCTCAACACCGCCGCCATCGAGGCGGCCCGGCGGCTGGGCGTGCGGCGCTACGTGGGTGTCTCCTCCGCGTGCGCCTACCCCCAGGACCCGGGTCAGCCCATGACCGAGTCCACGATCGAGGACGGCGCGCCCGAGCCGACCAACGGCCCCTACGGCTACGCCAAGCGGGTCATGCTGGTGCAGGGCGCCGCCTACCACGCCGAGTTCGGGCTGGACTGCGGCTTCGTGGTGCCCACCAACCTGTACGGACCCCACGACGACTTCGACCCCGCCCGCTCCCACGTGGTCCCCGCCCTGGTGCGACGCTTCGAGGAGGCGCGCCGGCGGGGCGACGCGGAGGTGGTCTGCTGGGGGACGGGGCGGGCCACCCGCGACCTCCTGCACGTCCGGGACGCCGCGGAGGGCATCGCGCGGCTCCTCGAGGTGGGCGGCGGCCCGGCGCCGGTGAACCTCGGCAGCGGGGTCGAGCACACGGTCGCGGCCATCGCCGAGGCAGTCGCTCGCGCGGTCGGCTTCCAGGGGCGGCTGGCCTGGGATACGACCCGACCGGACGGCATGCCGCGCAAGGTGCTGGACGTGCGCCGCGCCCGAGAGCGTCTCGGGTGGGACGCCCGGATCGGCCTGGACGACGGCCTCGCCGAGACGGTGGCATGGTACCGCTCCTCTTCCTGACCGGCTGCCTCGAACGCGTCACCGGCGAGTTCATCCCGCTGGATCCGCGCTTCACCGCCGGTCACACCGCCGGGGAGGGCCCCGACGGCGCCCCGGTGGACCCCAACGCGGGCGGCACCGGGGACGGGGTGTACATCGGCTACAAGGGCGCCACCGTGAAGCTCCAGGGGGTCGTGGAGTCCACCCAGAAGTACCCGATCCAGATCGACGTGAACGAGTTCGACGCGACCGTGGAGGGGGGCGTCAAGCGCGTCGGCGCCCTGCACCTCCCCGAGCCCGGCACCTTCGAGGCCGACGTCCCGGCCTCGGTGGAGCGCCTGCAGCTCCGGGCCTTCCAGGACCCGGCGGTGGACGGCCCGTCGGACACGGACCCCTTCGCCGAGCTGACCGTGGCCATCGCCGGGGCCCAGCCCGAGCCCCTGACCATCGTGCTCGTGGTGGGCGCGCGCGGCAAGGCGCAGGCCGGCCCCGAGGCGGCCCCGCCCAGCGGCGGCCAGGCCACCAACACCGCGTTCTTTCCGCCCGGGCCCCGCGTCATGCTGCGGGGGACCATCCTCTCCACCCGGAAGGACCAGGTCTCCCTCGACTTCTTCAAGAAGGACGGACAGGGCGAAGGGGGGCGCAGCTTCCTGTTCAAGCTCACCGTCGGCGTCGGGCCGTGGGAGCAGGAGTTCCCGACCGGGTACGGCACCATCGAGGTCGAAGCGTACATGGACCTCGCCGCCGACGGCCCCTCCCTCGGCGACCCTCGGGCCGCCTACGCACAGCAGGTGGACATCGGCGGAACCGACGTCTCGGGGATCGAGTTCGAGATCCAGTGAGACCCCGCCCGCCCCCGGGCGGTCCCTTTGACGGAATCCGCACCGGACCCCGGGGTTGGGACTGTGCTAAAACCCCGCGTCCGTTGGAGTTCACCGTGAAGCGCCTCCCCCTGCTCATCCTGCTGGTGCCCACCCTCGCGCTGGCGGGCGGGCGCGTGTCGGCCTTCAAGGCCGAAAACAAGCTCGGAGCCAACTACTGGAACGCGCAAGCCGCCCTGGACGGCAAGATCGAGACCGCGTGGATGGTCCCCGGGGAGAGCGCCAACAAGGGCGAGTGGCTGGAGATCGACCTGCCCACGGGCGACGTCGACAAGGTCGCGATCTACCCCGGCTACGGCAAGAACTCGGAGACCTGGACCGACTACCCCCGCGTGAAGACGCTGCGGGTGGACGTGTACGCCATCAACGACACCGACGACACGCAGCAGGTCGGCTCCTCCACGGTGGAGGTGGCCGACAAGGCCGAGATGCAGATCCTCGACCTGCCCGACGTCAAGACGGGCGCGATGGGCGGACGCGCGCGGCTGGTGGTCCTCGACGTGTACCCGGGCGACGACTACCCGAACCTGGCGGTCTCCGAGGTCGCGCTGATCCTCAAGGAGATCGAGGCCAAGGCCACGCTCACCGAGCTCAGCAGCGAAGAGGGCCGTGACGCGCTGATGGACGAGGACCCGAAGACCACCTGGAAGGCGGACAAGGCCTCGTTCACGCTGAGCAGCACCGGCTTCAGCCTCTCGAGCGTCGGCTTCGTGAACGGCGGCAAGGACTGGGCGCGCCCCAAGACGGTCACGATCACCGTCGGCCCGGTCTCGAAGACCACCGAGCTCCCCGACGCCCCGGAGGCCTGGGCTCCGATCCCGATCTTCAACGGGTTCAACGGCGGCGGCTTCGGCGACGTGGTGATCGAGGTCACGGACGTGTACCCGGGCGCCAAGAACGCGCAGGTCGCGCTGGGCGAGCTGAAGGTCCGCGCCACCACCTACTCGCCGTTCTGATCCCCGACCGCCCGGCCGGGCGGTGGGGACGACGGGCGCTCGACCGAAAACGCGGAAGGCCCGGGAGGTTTCCCTCCCGGGCCTTCGAGTACCTCCGAAGAGGACTACTGCGCGGCCACCGCGGGGGCGCCACCGATGGTGACGTCCACGGAGGCGGACAGCGAGCCGGAGGTCGCCTTGATGGTGGCGGTGCCGTCGGCCACGCCCATCACGTTGCCCTTGTCGTCCACGGTGGCGACCGCGGCGTTCGAGGACTCCCAGGTGACGGTCTGGCCGTCGACCACGGCCTCACCGGCCTTCACGGACGCGGTGAGCTGGGCGGCCTGGCCCACCGGCCAGGGGGTCCCGGCGGTGTAGCCCGCGACCTCGACCTTGTCGGGGAGCGCGACGACGAACTTGTAGGTGCCCTTGACGGTGCCCACGGTGGCCTCGACGGTGGCCTCGCCGTTGGCCTTCGGGGTCAGCTGGCCCTTGGCGGCGTCGAGCCCGGCGACGGTGTCGGGGGTCGCCTTCCAGGTGAGGGCGGGCTGGGGATCCAGCGCCTTGCCTTCCTTGTCGAGGACGGTGGCCTTGTTGACGGGGACGGCGTCCACGGTGTGGACGGTGACGGTGGGCTCGCCGGCGAACTTGATCGAGGCGGGTTCGGGGCTGCAGCCGATGAGGAGGGCCGCGACGAGACTGAACATGGTGATGACTCCATTGGTGCCGGGGACTCGCACCCCGGTTGAGGCGACACCCGCCGCCTCTGGCCTGTTCGGAAGTTCGTTCTCCACGGAGCCATCCGAAAAGCGGGCCGCACCTAATCGCCCACACAAAATGTTGCAACATCTTCACCGCACGATTGGCGCGGTTGACCCTGGGAAGCGGCAGCCGAGTGCTGTAGACTGCGCCCGCAGCGCATGAACGCCACCCCCGCCACCGAGCCCACCCGCTTCGGGAAGTACCAGATTCTCGAACGGATCGCCTCGGGTGGCATGGCCGAGATCTTCAAGGCGCGGCTGGACGGAATCGGCGGCTTCCACCGTACCTTCGCCATCAAGCGCATCCTCCCGAACCTCACGGCGAACCCCGAGTTCGTGGACCTCCTGGTGGAGGAGGCCAAGATCGCCGGCCTGCTCTCGCACGCGAACATCGTCCAGATCCTGGACCTGGGTGCGGTGGACGACCAGTACTACATCGCGATGGAGTACGTACACGGGCGGGACCTCGGGGTGGTGCTCAAGCGCTGCGCCGAGAAGGGCATCACCTTCCCTGTCCCCCACGCCCTCCACACTCTCCTCGAGATGCTGAAGGGGCTCGAGTACGCCCACAACCGGCAGGTCCTCAAGCAGGGGAAGCAGACGGCGCTCAACATCGTCCACCGCGACGTCTCGCCGCCGAACGTCCTGGTGAGCTTCCAGGGCGAGGTCAAGATCACCGACTTCGGGATCGCCAAGGCCGCGGTGCGGGCCCTGGAGACGATGTCCGGAGTCATCAAGGGGCGCTTCGACTACATGTCGCCCGAGCAGGCGAGCGGCGCCAGCGTGGACCGGCGCTCGGACCTGTTCGCCGCCGGGGTGGTGTTCTACCAGCTGCTGACCGGTCGGCACCCCTTCCGGCAAGCGAGCGAGCTCGGGACCGTGGAGGCCATCCGCAAGGGTGCGTTCGCGCCCCCCAGCCACGTGAACCCGGACGTGCCGCCGGGGCTCGATCGGATCGTGGCCCGCGCGCTCGAGGTGGACCCGGACAAGCGCTACCCCACCGCGACCGCCTTCCGGGAGGACCTGGACCGCTTCCTCCACGAGTCGCGGTTCATCTTCTCCACCTCGATGCTCGCGTCCTTCGTGCGTGGCCTCTTCCCCGAGGTCGAGGTCAAGCCGGGCATCGACATGCGGGCCCGGATGCCCACGTCCCCGCCGAGCCCCACCCGGGACGACGTGGAGCTCGGTGAGGATGCGCCGGCCAACCACACGCCCACGCTCGCGCCCAAGCGCGACGAGCGCGTGGCCGAGGCTCCCGCGCTCCCGCCGCCTTCCCGCGCCCCGGTGGACAACCGGAACGCTCCCGAGCCCCCCCGATTGGACGCGCCGAGCGCCCCATCGCAGGCCCCGCCCCCGCCAGCCGCCGCTCTGCCGCCCCGCCCCACCAAGGCCCCGCCCGCCGAGCCACCGCGGGTCGCCCCCGCGCGCCCGGAGCCGCCTCCGCCCCGTCCCTCGCCGTTCTCCGCGCCCACCGCGCGCCCGGCGGACCACGCCCTGCGCGACGTGGGCGCCCTGCTGAAGAACCTGCCCCCCGCCCCCGCGCCCGACGGACGGGACGACGCGGGCGCCGGCGAGGAGGCGACGGTGATCCGTCCCGCCGGCCCCGACGCCCCGGCGGCGTGGACCGAGGCCCAGACGGTGATCCGCCCCGAGGAGGTCGGCGCCGACGCGACCGGCCCCGGTCCGGGCCGGCCCTCCCCCACCGGCGCCCCACCGCCGCCCCCGCGCCTCCCCGACGGCCGGGCCCCGACCCCTCTCCCGCGCGGGGCCGCGCCCGCCCCGGCGACCACCCCCGCCTTCGTGCACCTGGCCTACGTCCTCGTCGCAGGCATCACCCTGGTCGTGGGCATGCTCGCCGGGGTGTTCCTCGAGCGCACCGGCACCGTCCCCGGCGACCCGGTCCAGGTTCGTCTGGACCCCGTCCTGCAGATCGACTTCCCGGTCGGCTCCACCATCACCCTGGACGGGCGCACCGTCCCCGGCACGAGCCCGATCACCGTGAAGGTCCAGCCGAACCGCGAAGCCGTGGTCAAGGTGGCCCGACCCGGATACCCCGAGCTCACCACGCGCGTGACGCTCGACTACAACCAGATGAAGGTGCTCAGCTTCGACGCGATCGAGCAACCGCAGGCGCCCTAAGTGCAGAATCCTCCCGCGCGGCGGTCCACGCCGGCCGCCCTGCTCGCCGCGCTACGCCCCAAGCAATGGACAAAGAACGGGCTGCTCTACGCCGCCCTGATCTTCTCGGGGCACTTCCGCGACCCTCGCGACTGGGCGTACGGCACGCTGGGTTTCCTGGCCTTCTGCCTGCTCTCCAGCACGGGGTACGTCTACAACGACCTTCGCGACGCCGAGGCGGACCGGAAGCACCCGAAGAAGCGCTTCCGCCCGATCGCCGCGGGGGAGCTCAGCCCCGCGATGGCGTGGGGCCTGATGTTCACCTGCGTGGCGGTCGCGGTGGGCCTGTCCTGGCTCGTCCGGCCCGCCTTCCTCGTCACCTCGCTGCTCTACTTCGCCACCACGCTGTCCTACAGCACCATCTTCAAGCACGTCGTCATCCTCGACGTCATGCTGCTCGCCGCCTGCTACATCTGGCGCGCGGTGGCGGGTGCGGTGGCCATCGGCGTGCCCATCAGCCCTTGGCTGCTCCTGTGCACCGCCTTCGGCGCGCTGTTCCTCGGCTTCAACAAGCGGCGCGGCGAGATCCTGCTCCTCGAGGGGCGCAACGCGGGCACCCGGAAGAGCCTCGCCGAGTACAGCCCTGCCATGCTGCAGGAGTTCCAGGCCATCACCACGAGCGGGACGATCATCTCGTACGCGCTCTACACGGTGCTCGGCTCGCCCACCCCGTGGCTGCTGGTGACCCTCCCGTACGTGCTCTACGGCGTCTTCCGGTACATCTACCTGATTGATCAGCGGGGAGAGGGGGCCGCGCCGGACGAGACGCTGCTCCGCGACCGGCCCATCCTGCTCACCGCCGTGCTCTGGGTGGCGACCGCGGTCGTGGTCCTGATGGTCGCCCCGACGGTCACTCCCGGAGCACCCCGGTAGGGCGCCCCAGCTCGATGGGGGCCGAGGCGATCACGGTGGGCTCCTCTTGGGGGTCCACGTCGGTCAGGGTGGCGGCGAAGGGCAGGACGCCGGTCCCGCCCGGGTGGGCCTGGCACAGCTCGAAGCGACCGCCGAACCAGTCGCGCGGGGTCTGGGTGAGGTCCAGGTCCACGTGCAGCGCCCCCGCCACGAGCTCGAGCCGGTCCCCGGGGCCGATCGCCTGATCACGCACGCGACCGGCGAAGCAGAGCTCCGTGCCCGAGCGCATCGCCGCGACCGAGAAGCTCGCGTCCCTCGGGCCGGCCCAGCTCGCGACCCCATCGTCGAGCTGCCAGGGCGAGTCGACGACCGTGGGGACCGCCGAGGCCCACTCGTCGAGCTCGCCGTCCACGGTGACGGAGCCGACGTCCACCCGGACGTCCGAGCGTCCGCGGTAGAGCCGATCCAGGATCTTGTCGCCTTCGAAGATCCGTTCCCGCACCCAGTGCAGGCCGATGACCCGCTTGATGCCCCGCAGGATGGGCTCGCCGGCGTCGGTCTCGTCCATCGGGAGGGTGAGGAGCGCGGTTCCGTCCTCGACCCACAGGTGGAAGCCGCGGCCGGGCCCCGGATGCTCGTAGGGGAGCTCGTTCGGGGCGACCGCCGGGAGGCAGGACCAGCGGTCCGTGTCGCAGGTGAAGACCCGATCGGCCACCTTGATCGAGACCTCCCCCATCCGCATGGCGAGGATCTCGGGCTGCCGGCCCATGCGCATCGGGAGGTCACGCCAACGGTGCGACAGGAGCTCGTTGAAGCGCAGGGTCGTGGCCCCGTCGGCCACGATGGGGGTCGCCTCCATCAGGTGAACCCCGTCGAAGAAGCGCATGCCCCGGCTGACCCGCACGTCGAGCTGGTGCCGCGTGTTCCGGCGCAGGTCCACCACCACCGAGAGCGGCGATCCGTCGTCCAGCTCGACCAGGAGCGAGAGCTGGACGGGGAGCACCGCATCCGAGGTGGAGGCGAGCTGGTCGCAGCCGCCGAGCCCCAGCCCGACCGCCAGCAGGAGCGCGCCTACGGAGCGGCGGCCGTCCACAACGCCTCGATGTCGGGCTGCTCGGTGATCGAACGCCCGTAACGGGCGTACTTCACCGTCCCGTCCCGGGCGACGACGAAGAACGCCGGGAGCTGGGAGGAAGGGAGCGTGGTCCAGTCCCGGCCGAGCTCGAGCGAGGCCAGGGCGAGCCGCATGGACGCGGGCCGGAGGCTGGCGGCGGTGCTGGTGAAGCCGCGATCCCGCTGCACGTCGTAGGCGCGGAAGAACTCGCCCGTGGTGTCGCACACCAGCGGGTAGAGCACGTGGTACCGCGGGACGAAGTCCCGGGTGAAGGTGAGGTCCGCATCCGTGAGGGCCACCATGGCGATCCCCGCGGCGTCGAAGCGCGGCCAGGCCTCCTGGAGGAGGGCGACCGCGCGGCGCGGCTGGCTGCCGGTGACCGGGCGGAGGAACGCGAGCACCGTGGTCTGCCGGGTCATGTCCACCGGAAGGCCCATCACGGGGTGCAGAACACTCTGAGGGGCCTTTTCACCCACCTGCAGCATCGGGGGCTCCACAGTCGGTACCGTCGGTGATCTGCTTCTGCATGCGCAGCTGCGCCTCGATCCAGTGGGCGCCGATATCATCGGGCACGCCCGCCCGCCCGAGCTCCTGCCGAAGCAGCGCCAGGCGCCGCCGGAATTGGCCGGCGTTGATGCGCAGGGGTCGGTGCAGCTCCGGGATCGGTCGCCCGGTGTAGGGGACGTCCCCCCCGAGCACGCGCGCGGCGTGCTCGTACTCGTGGAGCTTGATGCGTTCCCGGTCCTTGCCCACGAACAGGAAGCCGATCACGAAGTCGTCGAACATGCGGTCGACGAATCGGTTCACCACTTCCCGGACCGTAGCGGAACCCACGCGCTCCCAGGGGGTCATGGCGCGGGAGCGGTTCCCGGCGCCGGCGCGGCGGGCGCGGACAAGGACGCGTAGTCCACGCCAGGGGGCAGCCGAGCCGGCCCCTCCTCCTTGAGATCGGCGAAGCCGATCTTGTCCGCCCCCGCGTCCCGCACCACGTCGATGACCGTGATGACGCGGCCGTAGTTGGCCTTGGGGTGCGCGTCGACGAACACCGTCTTCTTGTCCTTCCCCCGCAGGCGGAGGCGGACGTCCTCGTGGAGGGCCTCGTCGGTCGGCTCCGGCTTGAGGTTCAGCGCGACGGTGTTGTCCTCGTAGATCGCGACCATGAGCTGGTCGGGCGGCACCTGGTCCGGCGGCGGCTCCTCGGGAGGATCCGTCGGAGGAAGGTTGGAGGCCATCTTCTCCACGGTGATGGGGGTCATCACCATGAAGATGATCAGGAGCACCAGCACGATGTCGATGAGGGGGGTGACGTTGATCTCGTCCATCCCGCCCTGGCCGCCCGGGCCTACCTTCGCGCCCATCGGCTACTTCTCCTTCGGCTTGTCGACCGCGAGCAGCAGGGTGTCGGTACCCTGGACCCGCTCGTGGATCTTGTCCATGACCTCGCGGACCTGCCCGAAGGTGACCGACTGGTCGCCCTTGATGAGCAGCGGTCGGTTGTCACGGATCTCCTCGACCCGCGCCGCCACCGTCTCCAGGTCCACCCGGTCCTTGTCCACGAACACGGCGCCGTCGTTGCGCACCGAGATGACGAGGTGCTGGCCGAGGTCCTTCTCCTCCTCGGCCGTCTTGGCCTGCGGGAGCTTCACGTCGATGCCCGAAGACAACATCGGCGTGACCACCATGAAGATGATCAGCAGCACGAGAACCACGTCCACCAGCGGGGTGACGTTGATCTCGGCCATCGCGCCGCCTTTCTTGCCGCCGACCTTCGCGCCCATGGCGAGCCTCTACTTGGCGGCCGAGTGTTCGGCGCGGCGGAGAGCCTCCTTCTCGCACCAGTCGATGAGCTCGCGGGAGGAGGTGTCCACGTCCTTCGAGATGTCGTCGAGGACGGCGTTGAAGTAGTTGTAGACCCAGATCGCCACGATCGCGACGGCGATGCCGACGGCGGTGGTGATGAGCGCCTCGGCGATGCCGCCCGAGATGGCGGTGAGATCGCCGCCGCCCGTGGCCGCCATCATGGTGAAGGCGCTGATGATGCCGAAGATGGTGCCGACCAGCCCGACGAAGGGCGCGGTGGAGCCGACGGTGGCGAGGACATTCAGGCCCTTGCGGAGCGAGGCGTTCTCCTGGATGGAGACCCGCTCGAGCACGCGCCGCGCGGCCGCGACGCCGTGGTGATCGGGGCGGGCCGCGAACTCGGTGAGGCCGGCCCGGAGCACCGCCGCCAGGTAGCTGGCCGCGTAGGACGGGCTCTTGGCGAGCTTCACGGCCCCGTCCAGATCCCCGGAGGAGAGGGGCTTGGTGATCGCGTCCGCGATGTCGCGAGACTGCCCACGCGCCTTCATGAACAGCAGGATCCGCTCGATCCCGACGTACACCGAGAAGATCAGCATGAGGAAGAGCGTGATCACGACGATCCAGGCGGGCACGCCCATCGACGCGAACATGTGCTTGAGATCGAACATCCTGGCCTCCGGCGACGCCGGTTGGGGGTTTACTTGATGCGGTAGATGATGCGCAGGTCGAACTGGGCGGAGATGCCCTTCCCGTCCTGCTTGAGGGGGTAGAAGCGCCACTTGAGCGCGCACTCGCGCGCGGAGTCGACGAACACGGGGGAGCAGCTCTTGGCCTCCACCGAGGTGGGGACACCCTTGTCGTCGATGAGGATGCGCACCGTGCAGTACTGCTCTTCCCCCGCCTGGAACAGGTCCGTGGCCTGCGGGGGCATCTTGCACTCGCCCTTGACCTTCGCGCTGACCTCGGACCAGTGCACGGTCTTCACCGGGGGCGCGCCCAGCTGCCCGCCGAGCACCCCGCCCACCACGCCGCCGACCACGCCGCCGACCACGCCGCCCTCGACGCCCCCTTCGACGCCCCCTTCCACGCCGGCGTCGGTCACCTCCTCGGTGACCGGCTCGGGATCAGGCAGCGGGATCGGGTCCACCGGGACGTTCTCCGGGACCTTGACCTCGACCTTCTCCTTCTTGACCGTCTTCTTCCCGCCCGGGGGGGGCGGGGGCGGAGGCGGGGGCGGAGCCGCGAGGGAGACGGCGACCTCGATCGTGTCGTCCTCCTCGACCACTTCCTGGACCACGCGCGTGCCGGCCCAGACGAGGCCGGCGGTCACCGTCCCGTTGACCAGCAACGACAGGAAGAAGGCGCCGGCCTGGCGCTTCCGCTGGCGTCCGCTCTCGCGGCCTACGTTGTCGAACATCGGAAAGGCCTCCCGCGGAGGGCGCCGCACCTTAGCAAGGCGACCTCCGTCGAATGTCAACGCCCGGTTAGAATCCGGAGCCGTTCTTGTGGATCTCGGTCTCCTGCACGGAACCGTCGGACCCGGGCGAGCCGGAGCCGGCGGTCAAGGCGACGATACGCGACTCGGCGGCGTCGAGCTTCTCGTGGCACTCCCGGACCAGCGCCACGCCCTCCTCGAAGAGGCGCAGGGCCTCCTCGAGGTCCAGGTCGCCGCGCTCCAGCCGCGTGACGCGCGACTCCAGCTCGGCGAGGGCGGCTTCGAAGGGCTGCGGATCGGCCATCTTCCACCTACACGCGCGGCTCGACCGAGCGTGCGCGCTCGATCTGCAGCAGGGCATACGAGAGCTTGACCCCTTGGGCCACGTCGGTGGCCACCAGC
>Ga0172372_10001030_pt1 | contig 43016 bp, 38 predicted proteins | sample LakKiv5m_2_FD_114544 | JGI IMG/M metagenome (GOLD analysis project Ga0172372, IMG submission 114544) | Freshwater microbial communities from Kabuno Bay, South-Kivu, Congo - kab_092012_9.5m | ecosystem: Environmental > Aquatic > Freshwater > Lake | place: Democratic Republic of the Congo...
AAGAGAATTATCGCGCCCGCATCAGAGACAGCGCCCTATCTCGCGTGAAATATCGCATGTTTCAGCGCAATCTGGCAGCGGCTCGGAAGGCCACGGACCCGGAGCTTCAGACTCCGCACACTTGAAAAAGAGTCTGCACAGCAAATGGATTCTCCGCCGATGCATTGGGAAACTCGAGCCGCACCCGTCGGGTTGCCGCACCGGGAGATTCCTCGCCAAGCAGCAGCTGCACCACGCGCGCGTGCCGGATCGAGGCACAGGTCTGACCATCATCCTCTTCATTAAGGGACTCGCCGCGGATCTCAGGCAATACCGGCGCACCCTCCACACTCACCCGGACACGCTGCAAAGGTCCGGCCCGAGCAGCGATTCCGGCAAGGAGATGGAGTTCCACCGGGGCCACCTCAAGTTCCAGGGCGCAGTCGGGACCACAAGCAAGGCGTCGGCCGCCCTCGACTCTCCACGATTCGCCGATACTCCGGAATCCGGCCCCACCACTACCCGCATCCCGAGCGAGATCCAACTTTCGTTCGTCGATGAGCCGCACTCCCTGATCCGCAAGAAGTGGCCGCAGGGCGAGTCCGATATCACCCTGACGGAGAAACTGTTGTGCCTCCCGTTCAACCGCTACGGATATCCCGGCTTCTGTTCTCGACCCGACGCAGACCCCCTTGTCATAGATCCGGAAATGAATTCCTCCCGGGTCCGAGGCGCCAAAGCCTGCATGCAGATTCCCATCGGGATCCAGGCACACCGGGAACCGGATGCCCTTGCGCTCAAACATGGATTCCATCACCAAGCGCTCACGCGCATACTCATGGGGAGATCGGCAAATCACGATGGTGCCCAGTTCATGCGGAATGTGACGCGCATGGAGCACTTTAAGGTGACGCAACGCGAGAGTACCGGAAGGGGTGAACGGATCCAAGAGCGCGATCAGCCATCGTCCACGGGAAAAAACCTCGTCCAGAGGAAAGATCTTGATCCCTTCGGGAGACGGTCCCGCCATGAACAACGGGGATGCGTGATACCAGTTCGGGGCAAGGAGTTTTCGGGCGGCCTCGATGGCCTCTTCCCGGGTCAGCTCTCGTTCCTTGGGTTTCCAGACCATAAACTCACCTCGATATCACACGAAATCAGCCGCTGCCGTGCGGTCCGCGCGGCATGCGCGGATTTCCATTGCCTTTGCCGGGCTGAAAGCTCGAATGCGAACCGCGTGAAGGAGATATCGGAGAGGGACGGGATTCGAAATCCAGATTGAGATCCTCCTCGTCCTCTTCCTCCTCTTCTTTTTCAGCTCCCACTTTTTTTCTGCGCAATGCGGAAACGGCTGCCGCGGACAAGGCGAGCAACGCAGATATATAGAATACGAAATGCAACGCACTCACGTAGTCGCCCCGATTCGAAAAATGCCAGCCAAAAAGGCCCGAGGCCAATCCGGTGCCGGTTGCGATCCCGAGATTGCGGATGGTTGCGAGCAGAGCGGAGGCCACGCCCAGCTTGCCGTGCGGTACGGCACCCATGATGGAACTGTTGTTGGGCGACTGAAAAAGTCCTGTCGCAAGCCCCACCAAGCAAAGAGCGAGCGACATCTCGAGCCAGGTGGATTTTTCGTGAATCCCCGGACCAAAGGCGCCCGCCATGATCAGAAAGCCAATCGTGCCGATCGAGCAACCCACCACCGTGAGTCCCCGTGTCCCGATCCGATCCGAGAGCCTGCCACTCAAAGGCGCGATCAAAAAAGTCGTCAGGGGAACCATCGTCATGGCAAGACCGGCTCTCCGGGTCGAAAAATGCAGGACTTCCTGAAGAAAAAACGGCATCAGAACGATCATTGCCGAATAGGCAACGAAAGTCAGGAAGGCGGCCAGATTGCCAAGCGCGAACGAAGGAATCTTGAGGAGCACCAGTTCAAAAAGCGGCGCGCTCGTCCGTCGCTCGAGACGAACAAAAGCCAGCAACACGCCAGCACATATCAACCCGAGGAGCCACCGCGGTAGTACCAACGGAAGCTGGCCCACCATCGAAATCGACGGAGGGTCCACGAAAAGAATGAAAAGAAGCAGAAATACAGCCTGGAGAATTGCTCCCGGCCAATCAAACTCTGTGTTCACCGGATGCGGCTCGTCGGCCTCGACATAACGGCCGACCAGATAAAACCCCAGGACCCCGATGGGCGCGTTCACCCAGAAGATGCTTCTCCAATCGAGGTAGTGAATCAATAGTCCACCCAGACTCGGGCCCGAGATCAGACCCGCGCTCACGATCATCGAAAGCACTCCAAGTGCCTTGCCGCGCTCACCCACCGGAAACCCTTGGGTGATGATGGCCGGACCATTGGCCATCAGCATGGCAGCCCCCACACCTTGAAGGACTCGTCCCGCCAAAAGACCCCAGAAATCCGGGGCAAAACCGCACAAAAGGGAGGCCCCTGAAAAAACCAGGAAACCGTATCGAAATAGAAGTTTCCTTCCGTGGCGATCCGCGAGCCTTCCAAAGGGCAGAAGCAAGCAAGTGATGCAAAGCAGATAAGAGACGACCACCCACTTGACCTGCTGGAGATCGACCTCCAGGGTTTTTGTGAGTGTGGGCAAGGCGATGTTCACGATGCTGGAATCCAGTGTCGCCATGAAAGTTCCACAGCCCACTGCAGCCAACACCCACCACTTGGGTGACATTCTTTGAATGTAACGAGAGCCGGTGCTAAGGTCCAGACATGCTCCCAACAACTAATCGCAAAAGCGTTGAAGAATTGACGGCCCTCTCCAAAGAATTCCGCGAATGGATCATCGAAATGCTCACCGAAGCCAAGTCCGGACATCCGGGTGGCAGTCTCTCGGCGATCGATCTGCTGACCGCGCTCTGGTTTTCCGAAATGCGCGGGGTGGACTCCGCAACCCAACTCGCCGAGGACCGCGACCGGTTCGTGCTTTCCAAAGGCCACGGCGTGCCGGCTCTCTACGCCGTACTGGCCAAAAAAGGCTTTTTCCCCAAAGACGAACTCAAGACTCTCCGTCGCACGGGCAGCCGCCTCCAAGGACACCCCGACCGGGCTCGACTTCCGATCGTGGAAGCTTCTACCGGGAGTCTGGGACAAGGCCTCTCGGTAGCCCAAGGTCTCGCCATGGGACTCAGGCTTCAAAAGAAAAACTCGATCGTCTATTGCCTGATGGGCGATGGCGAAATCCAAGAAGGCCAGATCTGGGAAGCCGCGATGTCGGCCCCCAAATATCAGCTTTCCAACCTCTGCGCGATCCTCGACCAAAACGGCGGCCAGATCGACGGCCCCGTCTCGGAAGTCATGCCCATCGAGCCAGTATGTGACAAGTGGGCGGCTTTTGGCTGGCATGTGATCGATATCAATGGTCACGATTTCGCAGACATCTCCAAAGCCCTTGACGAAGTGCGCGCCCGCCACGAACGCGGTGAGAAAAAACCCGTGTTCATCCGCGCCCGGACGATCAAGGGCAAAGGTGTTTCGTTCATGGAAAACAAGATTGAATGGCATGGTGCCGCTCCAAAAGCGGAAGAAGCTGCCCGAGCCATTGCCGAAATCCGCGCCAGCCGCTGAACTGAAAGGATCATACTCATGTCGAAAGCCACTCGTCAGGCCTTTGGTGAGGCCCTTGCCAAACTCGGAGAAACCAACTCGGAAATTGTCGTGCTCGATGCCGACCTTGCAAAATCCACCAAGTCCGAAATCTTCATGAAGAAGTTTCCCGAACGCTTTTTTGAAATGGGCATCCAGGAAGCCAATATGATCGGGGTTGCAGCCGGTCTGGCCTTCACCGGAAAACTCCCGTTCTTGTGCAGCTTCGGCGCTTTTCTCACCGGCCGATTTGATACCATTCGCCTGAGCGTCGCCTACTCGGCCGCCAATGTCCGCCTGATCGGGACCCACGCCGGTGTCGGCATCGGGGATGACGGCCACAGCCAGATGGCGCTCGAAGATATCGCGCTCATGCGCACGCTGCCGGGCATGGGTGTGTTCCAACCGATGGACGCGCGCGACACCGAGCTCCTGATGGATTACCTGGTCAAAACTTGGAAGGGACCGGCCTACCTGCGGCTCACGAGACAGAACCTGCCCAATCTGGCGCCCACAGGCGCATACGACCCGCTCAAGATCACACAAGTCAAAAAAGCCCAAGGCACCGGAAAGCCCGTGGTGCTCGTCGGCACCGGCGGTACTTTGGGAGAAGCCGCTCAAGCCGCCGAAAAACTGCAGGCCTCTGGCATATCGACTGAAGTCTGGAATGTGACGAGCTTCAAGCCTTTTGATCGTGTCACGGCCATGAAGCTTGCACAGGACTCCCGCCTGCTCGTCACGATCGAGGACCACAGCGTGATCGGCGGCTTGGGCGACTGCTTTGCCGATGTCCTGGGCGAGATGGGCTCTCACGCACCGCTCATCAAACTGGGGATCCAGGATCAGTTCGGCGAGAGCGGAGAACCCGCGGAACTCTACGAAAAGTTCGGCATTTCGGCTGCGAAAATTGCAGAAACGGTTCAGCGTCGCCTCGGCTGAGAAAACGGTCGGCGCGCAAACGCTCATTCATCGGAGAGGCGGTAGTCACCATGCTTTTTTTCGGACATATCGGAGTGGGCACCCAACTGGCCCGGCCTTTTGCCGGAAGACAAGGGCACTTCCGCCTCAATGAGTTTCTCTGGGTATCGCTCGGCACACTCATGCCCGACCTGCTCGACAAAAGCGTATTTTACGCCAACCGGGCATGGGCTTTCGCACCGGATCTCATTACAAGCAGCCGCAACTTCGGCCACACGGCGCTCATGCTTCTTTTTCTGGGCTTCACGGCATGGGTGGCCCGCCTGCGTCCCCTCGCGCTCCTCGTGCTCGGGATGGCGACTCACCTGGCCCTCGATAATCTGAGTGACCGCTTGAACGGAGCATCGCCTTCTTCTGCCTATATCGCTTTGGTTTTCCCGCTGGAGGGCTGGCGTTTCGCCGATTTCCCTTTCGACAGTTTCCGTGAGCACCTGTGGGCGGCGCTCACTCGCCCGATGACTCTCGGATTCGAAGCTGCGGGCCTTTTTCTCCTGGGCTGGGAGGCGTGGAAACAAGCCTACTTGGGAGAGGTCCTTGGCGTCATGAGGCACCTGCGCCACGAACCCAAAGGACGTCGGCGACTGCGCTTTCTTTTTGAACTTCTGCGCGAACGCTGAGCGCGCTCAGCGACGCTCGCCCGGCTCGACCTCGATCACGAGCTCATCCTGACCTGCGAATGGGAAAATCGCCCGGACGCGGACCCGCGATTTCTTTCGGAGGGCCACCGAGAACTCGACAGTCCGATGGCCCATCAATGGACTGCCCATCGCCGGAGAATGAATCCAGCCGTTGTTGAGCGGAATATAGCCTGCAAGGTTCTCAAGCTCGGCCCGAGTCGGCCCGATGATTTCTGCCCCGTTTTCGGCACTGATTTCAACAGCAATAGGCCCGGGCCCGTGCACCGCCGTCTTCTGATGGCTGATATGGGTCGGAAGAAACCCGGCGTTGCCGACGGTCACCCGAAGCAGTGCGCTCTCGGAACCCAGGTCCTGAACCAGCTCCGCCGAGAGGAGAGGGCGTGGCGCAAGTTCCACCAAAAGGTCGAATACCTCGAGCTGGGGAGCGACCACTTCCTGGATCCTGGAGGCCGGTGGGTTGGAAATTCCCGCCCAGAACGGAAACTCTGATATCTCCACCCCACCCAATTGCGGGTGCTCGAAACTCATCCACGGGTGCCCGAACAGGATGCCGTGGTTTTCTTCACGGTCGTACTGATATATTTTCCGCCATTCCCGGTGGTCCCAGTGGTTGTAACGCTCGATGAAAGGGCGTTCCTTATGCCCGATCCTGGCCGGGAGGTCCCAGAGCTCGCAGACGTAGCTATAAGCCCCCTGCGCGTAATAGGCGAAATCACTCAGGGTGCCGGGAACCGGGTCTCCGGGCGTGTAACAAAATTCCTTGCCCCCCGCCACGGCAGGGTACCCCGAGATCGCCTCGAATTTCCGATCCAAGGTCTCGTAAACCGTGCGATCCAGGATGTTGAACGCGTCGTCTCCTCCGGTCGAAGGAGGTCTGATATAGACACCGCCGAATGTATGGTAATTCATCCAGAAATAAATCTCCGGGAACTTCCGGACGTAATCACTGACGGCGCGGCTCTCGGCCTCCGAAAGCGAGAAAGCTCCGCTCTTGAGCTTGATCTGATCCGGCTTCCAAAGGTGCGGAAAATTCCGGTTCAAATCGACCTCATTGTCGTCCCATTCGTTAGCGGGCGGAATGCGGGATCCATCAAAATTTGCGATTTCTCCCTCCGGAAACAGATCATAGAACGGCCCCTGATCCTGAATCTCACGCCTGCGCATCAGTCCCGGGCATTCTCGGTCCTCAACCCAATGACCCGCGACACTCTCGCGTCGCATGATTCCCAGGCGCGAGGGCTCATCAAGCATGGGATATCCACTCACCTTGCGTCTTTTCTTGGGAACGAGAACCTTGCGCACCCAATAGGACGAGGTCCGAGGCAGGCTCCGAGCGTCTCGCGGATTGCTCCGGTTGGTCTTTTGATGGGTGAAGTAGGCCTCGCTCCCGTCCGGGCAGATCCGAGGGACAAAGATATAATTCTGCTCCCAATGCAACGCGTCCCGCTTCTGGCGGGATTTCCGGAGTCGCTCGAGAAGGTGCTCGGCCTGAGCAAGCACCACGTTGGTCCCCACAAGCTCCGAGGAGTGCATGGTAGCATCCACCCAAAGAGTGGGCTGCCGATGGTCCAAACCACGGGGTCCGATGCGCAATGCCCAGATATCACGCCCGCCGGGAGTCTTACCCAGCGACTCCATCACACTGCACCCCGGACCCAGTTCTTTTGTGTATCGAGCCCGGAGATCCTTGAGGTGGTTTTGAACGTCCAAATGACTGAAATAGACCGAACGCGATTTCATGGAATCCTCCCGAGCTTTGACAGGCGATTCCTCTGATTTTTCCTCATTCGAACGGGTCGGTCAAACCGCAGAAAGCGACTCCGCACGCGCCGGGCCGATCCAGTCGTCCGTGCGTCGAAGTCCTGACACCCGAGCCCCCCTTCTAGTCGAACTCCCGCGCGCTTCATTCGACATGGCAATCCTGACTGATGAATTGGGAGAACGTGTCTGCGTGACGGCCGCCCATATAGGTCGAGCAACCCTCATACTCCTTGGCGGTCGCACGGTAGGCCGCAACGCACCCAGCAAACGTGGCCGTTTCGCAGACCGGGAGAGGCGTTTGAGCCATGCGCCCAGGCGCATCCAAGCCTTCGAGCCCGAGGCTCATGCCGCAATATCCCGCAGCCGATATCTGGCCGATGATTTCGCCGTCATCAAAGCATTCCACTTCGCAAGACCGGTAAGCCTCGAGCACGTGAGTCCAGAGGCGATCCCACCATGCACGATTTTTGATATATCCATCCCAGCGCCTTCTGAGGATTTCCCGTTCCTGCTGCGGGAGCCCCGGGCGCCAACCCGGAGGCGGGAGGCGTTCTTTGCGAGGGTCCTTGACCCACTCGCGCATCCCCATCATCCGATTGGAGAGTCGGACCAGAGACTCGCCCAGTCGCTCGCAGCGGAGCTCGCGGATTTCGTCGTCGAATAGCCGAGCGGCTGCCATATCAATTTCGTCGTTGAGCTTGGGATTGGGACGGGCAATCGGATTTCTCCGACGGTGTTCGGGCGGGCGGCCCCGACCGGGACGTCCTGGTCGCAGGCCTCCGTGCCCCGGAGGCCCCCCCGGCCCGGGCCTGTGCCCATACCCGGGCGCGGGGGGTCTCGGACCCTCCCTTCCATGCCCGAAGGCTTGGCTGGAGAAGGAAGCGACAAAGCTGAGGAGAATCAAGATTGCGAACGGACGTCTGAAAAGAGTAGCGGTGGTCATGGTATCATCCTTGGGCACAAAAGGGTGATCGAGATATCAACGGCAGCTTGCAGCGAGTTGGGCGGTGAGGGTCGTCACCGAGTTTTCCAGCCCGCAGCTCACCAATTCGACTTCGGCGTGAGCCTCGCAATCGTTGGAGAGAAACTGCGCACCTCCGTGCCAGTCGGCGTACACAGGCTCCATTTCAAATGAGCCTCCGATCACCCAATCCAGCGAGAAGGAAGCCGATGAGCAGAGGAACGCACCAGCGAGGCGCCCAGGCAGGACACCCTCGTCATACTGAAGAGCGGAGCAGCTCTCCCGGGCTTCGTGGATGCCTTCGCGAATCCGATCGTAGTAGCCGCGGAAATAACCCTGAACAAACTGGTCCTCGGTCGCTTCGCCAGAGGCTGTGCTCCGGGGAGGGCGGATGGTGCGCACCACTGACACCAGAGCATTCTCCATGGCCGAAACCCCCGAGCAACCTTCACGACCAACCGTCTTTGCGCGCACGTTGGTCACGATGCGGGCCGCGCTCTCGCCCCCGTACTGATATCCCTCCTGATATTTCTCGGTCCGCGCGATGGAACCGGAAGCGGCCGAAGACTCCGATTGCGGTGCAACTCTATCGCCGGGGGCGCGGGCTGTTTCAGCGGAGTCATCGTCCGCTTCTTGCGGTGCAGGACCGAAAGCAAAAGCCGCACTCGAGTGCAGGGACACCCCAAGAAGGAGCGCCCCGATCACGCCCGAAATGGCTGGAATCTTCCTGCCAGTCGGATGACTCCCGGAGGCCGTCACCGGCCGGGGGGACGCGCTATTTTCCAAACGGGTGATTGAAAGACGCCAACGGGATTCGAACATGATCAGAGGCTCCAAATTAAGGTGATTGGTTATACTCGGTTTGAGGACTGAATTCGCCGTCTCAGAAGAACAGACCATCACGGACCGGAACATCCGTGGGCAGGTAGCAATCCTGGCGCACGAAGTTGTCGAAGGTCTCGGTGTAGTCTCCCACCGTGTAGTAACGGCAGCCGGGGAATTCGTTCATGGCGACGTTCACGTATTCGGAGCGGCAGCCGTACACGAGGTTCTGTCCACAGAACGGAAGTGCAGGCTGACCGATGAATCCGGGATCGAGCAAACCATCGATCGCAAGGCTTGCTGCGCAGTAACCCTGAGCCGATATATTACCCACTTCGAGCCCGGCATTGAAGCAGGCGTTGCCGCAGCTCGTGTAGATGGAGTCGAGCTGATTCCAGATGGTATCCACATAGCCCTGATAGAAGCAGGCTCCCATTTCACCGCCCGTGGCGGAGCGGGCAAAGGGCGTTTCAGCCACGATCATGGCGAGACGATCGACCTGATCGCAGGTGCGGCCCATGCGTGCCCACGCGCTCTGAATCAACCGGGTCGCATTGCGAATCCCCATCTGCCGACCACGATCTCCTGCGCTCCCGCGGACAAAGCAGGTGTTGCGGGTGATCTTGGGTTTCTTTCCGGTCGTTCCGAAGCCGTGGGCCTCCGCCTTTGGGGAGGTCACTCCCGAAAAGATCGTGGCTCCGGCCAAGGCAGCCAATGCCGCACCCATTGCAGTACTGCGCCAAAGCAGACTCCAGTTCCTACGGTGGGACTGCGCTTCGGAATTTTCGTTCATTGAGATGCGCTCGCTCATGTCCAACTCTCCCTCTTTTGGATTTATTTGTTTTCGGACCCGGCAGTTTTTTCCGCGTCCGGACGGGAAGGCCTAGAGCGAGGAGTGTGCCAAGTGGTTTGGCACGCGAGGATCATGCGCCCATTTGAATCAATACTGACTCAAAGAAACACTTCATATTGGCTCAATAATTTTCAAATAGAGATATATAAAACGGAGAATCACGGAGATGAGTCGACGCGAAAAGTGGTGCCAAATGAAACCACCCGGCCGAATTAACGCACAGCACGATGCCAATTCGACACCCTCTTCGCAGGCGCTAAACGCACCACTTATCCGAGTTCACAACTTCTCCACCCATTCCGGGGTCGTGAGTCCTCCAAGAAACTGGAGGAATTTCCGATGAGATCAAGGACAGAGATCCAAAGGGAGAAGTCGAAGTGAAACGAGCCTCAAAGCTGCATATCCGAGTGAAAAAAAATGGAGTCGAAAAAGTCAGCCTGACCTTCCCGGTCGCGGTCGTTCAGCTCGTGGCGCAGCTGATTCCCTCAGATGTTCTCACTCGAGTGCTCGAGAAAAAGCCCGACCTCCAAGCGCACTTGAGAGCCTTGGGAGAGAATGGAACACCCGCTCCGCAAGACATCTTCAATTTGGAAGAGCCCGGACGCGAAATTCGAGTCTGGCTTGCCTGAGATCAGACCTTTTTGCGAGCGCCCGACTCCCGAGTGTCAAACCAGACTGCCAGGATGATGATCACGCCCTTGATCACCTTTTGATAAAACTCGGGGATATCCATCAGGCTCATGCCGTTGTTCATCGCGCCGATAAAGAATGCGCCAATGATCGAGCCGCGCACCGAACCCACGCCGCCGAGGAGGCTCGTCCCACCGATGACGACGGCGGCGATCGCATCGAGTTCAAAGAGTTCACCCGCCGTCGGCAAAGCTCCATTCAAGCGCGCTGACAAAATGGCTCCGCAGAGTCCAGCCAAGGCCCCCATGACGATATAAATCGAAAAGGTGATCTTGCGGATCGGAACCCCGGCGAGCCATGCGGCCTCCGGATTTCCTCCCACTGCCAGAACAAAGCGCCCAAACCGCATTTTGTTCAAGAGGACGGCCCCGGCGAAACCCAGCGCTGCAAAGATCAGAACGGGATAAGGGATTCCCCGATAACTTTGAAAAGTGAAGAGCGCGGCTCCTCCCAGCGCCAAAGTCGGAATCACCCCCAGCCATGCTGCCCCTTGGGAGAATCTGCCTCTGAGTTCCACAACAAGAGCGGCGAGCACCACAACGGCCACTAGAATCGTGCTCAATTCCGGCGAAAGGTAACCTTGGCCAAGCTCATTGAATGCATCACTCAGAGGCGCAATCGCAGCCCCTTTGGCACAAATGAGCGCCAGACCCCGGGCGATCACCATCATTCCGAGCGTGATGATGAACGGGGCAATCCGATGACGAGTGATCATCCAGCCGTTGAAAATCCCGCACAAAAGTCCCACGAAGGTCGCGGCACCCACCGAGATCAAAGCCCCACTCCACGCAGAGCCGCCCTCCCAGGCTGCAAGACCCGCGTCCACCTGGAGCAAGCCCGCAACCACGCCAGAGAGGGCCACGACCGATCCGACCGAAAGATCGATGCCCCCGATCAGAATGACAAAGGTCATTCCGACTGCAAGCACGCCATTGATCGCCACTTGCCGCGTGAGGTTGGTCAGGTTTCTCGCAGTCAGGAACATTCCATCGGTGAGCACTGCAAGCCCGGCCATGACCACCAAAAGTGCAATCACACTGCGCCACTTGCGCCAATCAAATGCCTTGCCTGGAGCCTTTGCCCGCTTGGTCTCTGATATCATCTTGACACCTGCCGTCTGCACACTGCTCATAACGAAGCCGCCTTCATGATCGATTCCTGATTGGCCTCGGAGGCCTTGAATTCCGCGCTATTGCGGCCCTCCCGCATGACCACGATGCGATGGCAGAGGCCGATAAGTTCGGGCATTTCGCTGGAGGCCAGCACAACTGCCATGCCCTGCGATGCAAGTCGCTGGACCCACTGATAGATCTCTACTTTGGCACCCACATCCACTCCGCGCGTTGGCTCATCCAAAAAGAGCACTTTGGGCGCGGTGAGCAACCACTTGGCGAGCACGATCTTTTGCTGATTCCCGCCACTGAGCTCGCCTGCGGCCTGATCCAAATGTGCAGCCTTGAGTTTGAGTTCCCTAGCCCAGCGTTCGGTCTGCTCGCGCTCGCTCTGGCCATCCAGCCAGGCAAACCAGCTGGTCCCCGATGCCAGATCCTCCCGGCCCCCACTCAGAGCAGGAAGCGCCATATTGTGGCGAATCGCCTGCCCCAGCACGAGTCCATTTCCTTTTCGGTCTTCTGATACGTAGGCAAGCTTGGAGCGCAATGCGTGAGACGGGGTACCAGGATCGATCCGCAGGCCATCGACCAGGATCTCGCCCTCGACCTGATATCCACGGCCGCGCGGCCCCGTACCCTCGAGCACACCGTAAAGCGCGTCAAAAGTTTCCGAGCGCCCTGCTCCGAGCAAACCACCGAGCCCGAGGACCTCGCCAGGACCGACGGCAAAAGAGAGACTTTGAACCATTTGTTTGCCGGACGGCGACCGCACTGAAAGGTTGCGCACTTCGAGGGCCGGTGCGGAGCCGATGGTCGCATTGAGTGGCGGATAGATATCCTGAATCTCGCGTCCAACCATGGCTGAGATCAATCGGGGCTCGACCTGTGCGCGAGGAAGCGCGTGACCTTGCGAGTCCCGGGCTTCAAACTCGCCGGCATTCTGGCCATCCCGGAGGACCACAATCCGGTCTGCGAGCCGGAACACTTCATCCATCCGGTGCGTTATATAGATAATCGCCTTGCCCTCGGCCCGGAGGCGATCAATCCACTGATAAAGCCGCTGCACTTCCGTCTCAGTCAGCGCGGAGGTGGGTTCGTCAAAAACGAGGATGCTCGCGTTGCGGTAAAGAGCACGCGCGATTTCAACCAGTTGGCGCCCACCGATCGAGAGTCCTCCGACCCGGGTCCGCGCCCCGATATCGAGGCCTTGCTCCTTCAGAAACTCATCCGTGCGCGCGTAAACGGCTTCCCAATCAATCCAATTGGGCAGCTGATCAAGCTCCAGATGCTCGGCCACCGAGAGTTCCGGAAACACGGCGAGCTCTTGGTGAATCATGGCGATACCAGCGACCATGGCAGCGCGCGTGTCGCTGAACTTCTGCAGTTGGCCCTGAATCCGGATCTCGCCTTCAAATGTACCGTGTGTCCAAACGCCGGAGAGAATCTTCATGAGCGTGGACTTGCCTGCGCCATTCTCGCCCATCAGGGCCAGAACTTCCCCGCCCCGGACGGTCAGGCTCACTTCGCTCAACGCGCGAGTACCAGGAAATTCCTTGGTGATGGATTTCAATTCCAACATTTCAGAACCCCCCGGTTGTTCCCGTTCAAATGAATTGCACCCGATCAACGCTGCGCGGTTTTTCCGAAGACCGCTTCACGAGGATGAAAGCCCGTCTTGATGATGCGCTCTTCGATCAAGGAGCGATCCACGGCAAAAACAGGGGTGTTGACGGTCTTCACTTCGCCTTTGCCGTTGTTCATCAGGGAGTCGGCTTTCCACTCGGACTTGTTGGCGACAGCAAAGGCAACTTCAGCCGCACGCTTGGCCATGTCCTGGATCGAAATCTGGACTTCGAACTGCTGCTTGCCCGCTACGATATCACGGACGGCCGCCAGATCCGCATCGGCACCGGCCACAAAAACCTTGCCCGTGAGTTTCTGCTCATCGAGGGCCTGAACCGCTCCATGTGCCATGCCGGAGTTGTTGGCGATGACAGCCTGGATGTTGTTCTTGTTCTGGGTAAGGGCGTTCTCGGTGGTCTGCATCGCGAGGTTGGGCGACCAGCCGGGGTGATATTGCTTCACCACGATCTTGATGTCCGGATGCTTCTTGAGGACGCTCATGACGCCTGCGGTGCGGGCTTCTGCGACCGAGTGGCCGGCCTGACCCATCAGGATCACATAGTTGCCGCGACCTTGGGTGAATTTGACTGCGGCCTCGGCCTGCAACTGGCCCACCCGGAAGCTGTCTTCGGTGATATATGCATCGATCTTGGCGTTCTTGATCAGGCGATCGTAAGCCACGACCGGGACCCCATCGGCCTGAGCGGCCTTGACGAATGCCGACGCCGTATCCCCGTTCACGGGCTGGATCACGATCGCATCCACACCCTGAGCAAGGAGGTTCTCGACTTCGCCGGCCTGGGTCTGTTCACTGTTGTTGCAAGAAGCAAAGGCCACTTTGGCGCCGAGCTTCTGAGCAGTTTCCATGAACACGCGCTTGTCGCGCTGGTAACGCTCCTCTTGCATCGTGCTCAAAATGAAGCCGAGCTTGACGCTTTTGGCTTGGGCCGGAGTGGAAAAAGCAAGAACACCCAAAAGAAGTGCAACCCCAAAACGCATGATACCCCCAAAGTGCGCGACAGTCCGCTCGATGGTCCATCACCCCCGAGGCAAACCGACATGTTTTTGAATGAATTGCCCTTATCCGGGGGGCTCAAGGAATGTCAACGCAGGGGCGGGAGAATTGTATTCCCCGGCCAAAAGGAGCCTGAGACCTTTTATCCCAACCGGGCCAAAATCGTCGCCCCGGGCGTGATTGAAATCATGGGACTGCAAGCCGCCCCCCCCCTCCGGACCCAAGGACCGAGGTCAACGCCTCATCCGGATGGATGCCGCGAAGGGTACCCTCCTCTTTTCGGAATCTACCAGGCTCCCCGACATCTCGCTTCCTCTGGACTGGACCCGGAATGCACGAATCCTACACCATTCGGAAGCGGATTACTTCAATACACCCACCACACGGGCGAAAATCCAAAAGGGCCCGATCAAAAGGTGCCGGAGGTTATCGAGGAAGGCGGGACGCTTCTTCTCGTAAACTCCATGCCCGATGAATTGAACGATCCAACCGATGATGAATCCCGCGATATTGATTTCCATCGGGATATGACGTGAACCCAAGTAAAAGCCCAAAGCCACCATTCCAAATGGCAGAGCGAGCCGCCAATCGAGGCTCAAATACCAGATCACAGCGAAGATCCAGAGGATGGTGCCCCCGTCCAGTCGGATGAGATCGGAGCCGGTGAACCCATCCCCCACGACCAACTGTGAAAGCATGCCGAGCAGAGTCAGCATGATCATGGGAATACCGATATAATGCGTGACCTTATTACCCCAGGTCTGGTGGTGGGATGAATAGTCATCGAAAAGTGCTGCCAACTTGGGCGGGAGCGTGAAGCCGGGTGAATTTGTCATATGAACAAATTCTTAACCCGATGATGCCGGAAATCCAGCAATTCCACGCAAGCCAGACTGCGTCAAAAAAATATCGACTCAGAGACGTTCCATATAGGATTGCACCTCAGACTTGAGGGCGGCCTCGTTGGCGGAAACCCAAGAGCCCACCTCGCCCTGCGCGAACGGAAGCTTCTTGACCGCTTCGGTCTCAAGCCAGGCCAGCACGGAGGGGTCCACAACCTTGCTTCTCCACTCACCGTTCAAGCAGTCCCGACGTTTGCGCTTGGTCGTGGAGCTTGTGCGCGAACCTGGATTGCGAGATACACAACTTTTAGCGAGCGTTTCTCCCGAGGCTTTGATCCTCGCCCTGAGATCCTGAGTCACACCGTCCCATTCAAGCTTGCGCGCATCGCGCTGTTTCTTGGCATTCTCGCGCACGCGGACTCCGACTGCCGGGTTCGCCAGCGCCTGAGAGCAGGATTGGGCGACAATTCTGCCCTCCAGTTTTTGAAATTCAGCGAAGCGAACGTCCAACCGATCCAAATCCGCGCCTAGCCCGCTTGCCAATACGAGAGCCCGCATTCGACAGGCGTCCGCAAGGGGGGACTGAGCCACCTGATCACCGACCCACGCGGTCAAATCCGCAGCCAACCCGGTCGCAAGGCTCCTCGCAAGCGCATCTGCGATCGGGATGTTCTTGGATTCGGTTTCAATCACCTCTTCCTTGACCCGGGACTGGAGAACACCATTCCAGGCTGGAATCAGGACCTCCTCCAAAAGGTAGCTCTTCGCTTCCGCACTGACGGAGCTCACACCAACCCGGCCGATATTGGTCATCAACAGATCAACGAGCGCCTGGTTTCCACCCGCATTGAGGCACTCCAGGAACCGCAGATCCACGTATTGATCCCGAGCGGAAAAGGGGACAAGCAGCACGGATATTAGCGCATCCGACTCCTCGCGACCGAGCAGGGGATGCACCGTTCTGGACGGATAAGAGGTGCCGATACAGCTACCCCAGCGTTGTTGCGCGGCCTCGGACACATCCGTCGTGACTCCGACGGTAAGCCTCTCCCATGCCTCGGCGAATCCCACGCGAGCGCGCTCAAAACTCCACGCACTGTCATAGAGCGTCCACTCCGTAACCACAGCCTCCTGCCCCAGGACTGAAACATACTCAATTGCGATCCGATCAAAGGCCGCCTTGACGCTCTCTCCGTAGCAGACCTCGGGCCGCTCCGTTGCGCGGCATTTCAAATAGGCCTCCCGAGGATCGATCTCCCTTGCCAGTCTGCTTCGGAGCTCCTTCTGAGCTTTGACGATCGGCGCGAGCGCCACGTTGCGCTCGATCAACCCCTGGATGACCGGACCGACACCCGCAGAGGATTCGCGTCGAATCCCCACTTCCGAATCCGAGTTGATATCGATGCACCCTTCGAGCTCCTCCAGCTTGAATTCCGCGAGCTTGGTGCCAATCACTGCTTGTACCCCTGCGGAGATGCAGGTTTTGACGGCGTCTGCGTTGGCACCCGGCACCTGGAGAGGCAAACTCAGCGCAGCGGCCCACTGCTGATCCTCCCTGCCGAAAGCCGCAAGCGTGCTCGCGGGAGCACTCAAACAACGGTCCACCAGAGCCTGGAGCCTGGAACCGAGGAACAGGTTGGCGTTCTTGATATAATGCGCCCGGCGCGAGTCCGCATCAAACATGCGACCCGAATGGAATTGATTGGCGATCCACTCGTATTTGCGAGGACTTTTTTGGAGGGTCCACTGAGGATTGGATCTGAAATAGGCGACTGTATCGGCAAAATCCTCGACGGGCGAGGTGGCGGCGTAATCCCGAACAAACCCATCCAGGGATCCGGACTTTGACCAGACTGAAGTGGCCCCATTCTGTGTTTGCGTCCAACCACTCTCCCAGACCACAGTCGTTTCTCCGGCAACGGTCGAGGAGATCTCCCTCCAACCGCTCAAAGGTGCGAACCCCTTGGCCCATTGCTGCGAGAGATACCACTCAAAGGCTGACCCGGAGCGGGCAACGTCCAGGCGGTGCGATATCTCGTGAGTGATGCCCAGGTAGGCGAAGTCCATCAAGTCAGGGTCGGCATTTGCTCCACGCGTGCTGAGCGAAAGACAATTCTTGGTGAGCCGGACAAACCCCGAGGTTTTTCCGCCACCCGCGTCGCCACACGTTTGTTCTCCCCAGTCCGCGGGCTTGATTCCGTCCCGAAATCGGTGAAGGGACTGGAGGGTTGGCAGGGCGAGGTGCGCCTCACTCAGCAGATGCGACAAGCGCCAAAACACGTAAAGCTCATCGAGCGTGAATTGATAACTGCGGTCATCACCCGTGGTGTCACTCGTGAGATCGATGCTTGGGATCGACTTAGCAAGGCCGAGCAGATAGCCCGTTTTCAAAAACCAATGATAGACGAGATAACCATTCAAGGCGTCGTCCGGGGCCCCAACCATGCGGTTGACCGCACAAGGAGCATCTGCACACCCCCTGTAATCGACCGTGCCGGAGCCGGGAAAATAGGCTCCGCCACTGTGACGAAGAAACTTTCCTTGAGCGGCGGGCAATTTGGAAAGATCGATGCCGTTGAAGAGCTGATTGACGGAGGGACCGGAGACTTTCTTCTCGGCGGCGAGGGTCTCACGCTTGATCTCGTTCAAATTCAGACGATCCTTGAAGCAAACGGGGCCATCGCCCGCGAGCCTGCGGCCGGAGAGCGGATCCGGATCCGATTCAGGACTGCTTAGCGAGGCATCCAGACGCGCTTCGATCCGGGCGAGCTCCCCGGAGGCGGCGTTCATGAAATGACCGGTAAAATGCTGTTTTGACGAGCAGGATGCTGAAAAAACAAGGACTGCCACCACCGTAAAGACCCGTGCACTCCGAAAAAAATCGTGTGTATTCATCGGGAAATCTCCTCGCGACGAGCAGCCCCGTATTCGATGACCGTGACCACTCGGTCGATTCGGGCATCATAGACCACTGACATCCCCCGGGATGGCGCATCCAATATATATTGATCAGGACCGTGCATCTTGGACTGACCCGCAAGCTCCTGGTAGCTGGTCGAATCCCCCCGCCAGAGCTGCTTCCAATACTGTAGGGTCCGCTGGCCCTCATCGGGCTTGCAGTATTTTGCGGTCACCACGTCCTTTTCGAGCTGGTACTCGCACTGGGAGTAGGTCCTGAGCTCGGCTCCGGATCCCAGCGGAGAGGCGCCCTGAACCACCGGTTGTCCGAGAACCTCGGTGAGCTGCTGCCCACTCGTGATATTCGGCCGGACCTCCTGATGACCACTTGGAGCGCAAGCTCCGGCAATCAGGATCACCAAAAACAGCGCCAAATTTCCGACGTGAGAACTCATCGGGCCTCCCCTCGACTCCCTTAGATCGGCAAGTCGGGTTACCGACTTGAGAGCGAGAAGTCTTGAGAGCGAGATGGAATCGCGGCACTATCAAGAAGAACGATGTCGGGTAGGAATTCGTCTGGAGGCGAAAATGGCAAGCACACCGCGAAGCTTCAAAAAAGGAGAGTATATCTTCCAGGAATCCGACCTGCCCAGGGCAATGTATCTGATCAAGAAAGGTCAGATCTCCGTCCGCAAGGCCAAGGGCACCGGCGAGATCGAGCTTGCTCAACTCAAGCAGGGGGAAGTCCTCGGCGAGCTCTCATTCTTTGACCGCAAGCCTCGCAGCGCTTCCGCGCTCGCGATCATGGACACTGAACTGCTCGAAATCGATTTCGAGTCCCTCGACAAAATTTACGCCCAGGTGCCCGACTACCTTCAATCCATCATCGCAAACGTCGTCAATCGCCTGCGGAAAGCCAACGAGACCATCAAGAAGCTCCAAAAGGAACAGGCGGAAGACCTGTCACGAAAACAGCCGCAACCTGACCCGGACGGATTTGCCGCAATGGCGGCCATCAGAGCTCTGAATAAGCTTCAGGATTAACCTGCTGGATCTGCCGGATCGCCTCGTAAACGCAAATACTTACGGCATTCGAGAGATTCAGGGAACGCACGCGTGCATCGAACATCGGAATGCGCACGGTCTGAGCGGCATAGCGATTGAGCATCCAGTCCGGAAGCCCCATCGTCTCCTTGCCGAAAATCAACCAGGAGCCGGGCTCGAACTTTTCTTCGTAGTGAGTTCGGCCGGCCTTTTTCGAAAGGAAAGACAGCTTGGCATCGGCCGGGAGCTGCTCGAGGAAGGCCTCCACGTTCTTGTGGCGCACGACACTCAAGTGCTCCCAGTAATCCAGGCCCGCCCGCTTGAGATGCGCATCCGTGATTTCAAAACCCAGAGGCTCCACCAAGTGCAGGGTGGAGCCCGTTGCGAGACAAAGCCGCCCGATCGTGCCCGTGTTCTGCGGGATCTCGGGCTCGATCAGGACGACATTCAAGGCAAATCCAGACTGCATATCACACCAATATTAATTACGGCTTGAGGGTATTAAGCATGCGGGGGAACGGAATGGTCTCGCGCACATGCTCGACTCCGGTCATCCACGCGACCGTGCGTTCGACTCCAAGGCCGAATCCTGCGTGAGGGACCGACCCGAAACGCCTGAGGTCCAAGTACCAGGAGTAATCCGCCTCCGTGAGACCGTGTTCGGCAATCCGGCGCTTAAGTACGTCTGCGCTCTCCTCGCGCTGCCCACCGCCGATGATTTCACCATAGCCTTTGGGCGCAATCAGATCGCAACCCAGAGCATATTTTCCGGTGCCTTCGACGCCGGGACCTCCGACTTGGTCAGACTGCTTGAAGTAAAACGCCTTGATCTGCGCCGGCATGTGATGCACCCAGACCGGCGACCCAAACTCTTCGCCGAGCGCCGTCTCATGGGGAGCACCGAAGTCCTCGCCCCATGGGATGCCCACGCCACGCTTTTCCAGAATCTTGAGCGCTTCGTCGTAACTGATGCGCGGGAATGGAGCCTTGATTCTTTCAAGCTCGCTGATATCACGTTCGAGAATCTTGAGCTCGGCGCCGCGGTTGGCGAGCACTGATCCCACGATATGCTGGATGAACTGCTCGCCGAGCACCATGTTTTCCTGGAGATCCATGAATGCCACTTCCGGCTCGACCATCCAGAACTCGGTCAAGTGCTTGCGGGTCTTGGATTTCTCGGCACGGAAAGTCGGGCCGAACACGTAGACCTTGCCGAAAGCCATGGCTCCCACTTCGCCATAAAGCTGACCGGACTGGGTCAGGTAAGCAGTCTCATCAAAATAGGGCGTCGAGAAGAGATTGGAAGTCCCTTCGCATGAGGCAGGCGTCAGGATCGGAGCGTCGAAACGGATGAAGCCGCGCTGCTCGAAAAACTCATGGATCGCGCGCATGATCTCGGAGCGCACCCGCATCGCCGCCCATTGGCGCTGCGAGCGCAGCCAAAGGTGGCGGTTGTCCATGAGGAACTCAACGCCGTGATCCTTGGGCGATATCGGATAGGCATCCGCGACCTGAACGATTCGAAGAGAGCGGACTCCGAGCTCGTAACCGCCTGCGGCGCGCGGCTCCTTGCGAAGCACTCCGGTCACCTCGACCGAGGATTCCTGAGTCAGCTTCTCAAAGTCCTCGAATGCCTTCTCTTCGCACTCGCCTTTGAACAGAATGCCCTGCATGAGACCCGTGCCGTCGCGCAGGACCAGAAACTTGATCTTGCCCGAGCTGCGCTTGTTGTAGACCCAGCCTTTGACGGTGACGGTCTGTGCATCATGCTTGGAGGCATCCGCGATGAAAAAACGAGAGGGTGCCTGGGGTGCCATTTGCATATCGGTAGTCATGTTCATCTCACTCCGTTTGCTCGTGAATCAGTTGAAATCCTGCGCTAGACGCGCAAGCGTCCGCACGAAAAGCCCCGAGGCGCCCCGCTTGGGAACGTAACTCAGGTGCGAAACATTGTAACCGGTGGCCGCGATATCCAGATGAATCCAGTGGGTGCCCTTGCGCACGAACTGCTTCAGAAAAATCGCCGCGCGAATGGTGCCGCCCAGGGCATCGTTGGCCGTATTTTTGATATCAGCATGCTCGGTCCGGAGGTCCTCGAGGTACTCATCCCAGAGCGGCAATTGCCAAACGCGTTCGCCGACCGAGTCACTGCAGCGTTTGAGCCGATCCACCGAGTCCTGATGGTTGCCGAGCAGAGCAGCGCATTGCTTGCCGAGCGCCGTGGACACGGCTCCAGTGAGAGTCGCCATGTTGACCATGAGGTCGGGCTTGAATTGCTGGGCGTAATCCATGAGGTCGGCCAGGATCAATCGTCCCTCGGCATCCGTGTTCACGATTTCGACCGTGAGGCCTGCTCGGGAGCGAATCACATTGCCCGGTTGAACTGCGGTTCCCGAGGGCATGTTCTCGGTGAATCCGAGCACCGTCACGATTCTGCAGTTCACCTTGCGGCGGGCGGCCAAGAGCGTCGCAGCCAGCATCGAAGCCGCGCCACTCATATCATGCTTCATCTCTTCCATGCGCAGGGCGGGCTTGATGGAAATACCGCCGCTGTCAAAAGTGATGCCTTTTCCAACCCAGACGAGAGTCTTGGGACTCTTCACACCCTTGGGGCGGTACTCCAGGATCACCACACGTCCCTCGCGCTCGCTCCCGGCTCCGACTGCAAGGAACAGATTCATTTTCTCGCGACGGCAATCGGCCTCGGAGAGCACGGTGCATTTCAGGCCGTGTTTTTTTGCAAGCTCCCGGGCCTGATCGGCCAGAAACTCGGGCGTTGCTATATTAGAGGGCTCATTGGAGAGGTCCCGTGCCAGGTGCACACACTCGACTTCGTCGCGCACTTCTTGGAGGATTTCACGCCAAACGCCCACCAGGTCCTTGTCCCGCGAAACCAGTTGTACTTTTTCCAGATGAAACCGGGCGACGCCCAACGAGCGATGCTGAATGAACTGATATTGTGCAAGGAGAAGCCCTTCGAGCCACGCGCGAAGGTAGCGCTTGGCATCCACGCCGAAGGAATCAATATCAATCCGCACGCTGCGGATTTTCTCGGCATTCAAGCGGACCAGGGCATTCCCCCCCCAAGCCCGCACTCGCTCCTCGCCCAGATCGGCCGGATCGCCGAAGCCTGAGATCAGGACATGGCGCGAAGGGGCCTGTCCTCCGAAACGGATGAAATGCAGGGAGGAAGGTTTTCCACAGCCTGCGCCTTCATCCTCGAGGCGCTCCAAGGCGTCCGAGTAACCCGCGTGATCGGAAAACGGACGCCCTTCGTCCCGCCGGTACGCAACCACCCAGTCACAAAATGGAGAATCCGACGGCAAGCGGGCCTGCGCTCGTGCTCTCCTCCCCGGCGTACGCCCCCGGCCTGAGGAAACAGCCACATCACTTGAGAGAACAGCTTCCAGAATCGGCGTTTTCATCCTAAATTGCCTAACACAGGGTTTAAGTCATGTTGAAGCGGTATCACCACATGGTCGGCGGAGTATTTCGGGTCGTGGACACCTCGGTGGTCGCGGTGGCTTGGCTCGCCTCCTGGTGGATCCGATTCACATTCCCCATCATTCCTGTCACCAAGGGTCTGCCTCGTTTCGAGAAGTACGCAGCCCTGACCCCGCTCGTGGTGTTTCTTTGGATGATCGTTTTCCAAAACATGAGTGTCTACCAGTCCCGCCGCATGATGCGCAGGACCCACGAAGTGCAGTTGCTGCTCAAGGCCCACGGCGTAGCACTACTTCTATTTGTGGCAGTCACTTACCTTTTCAGTGAATACCGTTACTCCCGGGGAGTCATGCTCTGGTTTGGCTCATTGAGCGCGATTTTACTCGTGCTCTTTCGCCTGGGACTTCGCAACACTTTGCGAAACATCCGGCGCAAAGGCTTCAACCTTCGACATGTGCTGATCGTAGGAGAAAGCGGCTCGACTGCGACCCTGATTCACCACCTTCAGAAATTTCCGGAGCTCGGTCTGCGGGCCCGGGGATTGGTCACACAGCCCGGCTCCACGACCCATGCGGTGGCCGGAGTGGATGCCCTCGGCCACTACGACGAGCTCGCGACTCTCATCCAATCCACCGGGGCGGATCAGGTGATCATTGCCCTTCCCCGCGCCCAATACGGCGCACTGGATGCGATCTTGAACTCGATCAAAGATGAGATGGTGGAAATCCAGCTCATTCCGGATGTCCATGAATACGTGACCCTCGGGTGCGAAGTGGAGGAAGTCGAGGGACTTCCCATCGTTCGCCTCAACGACTCGCCGCTCGGTGGCTGGATGGCGATCGGCAAACGTCTGATGGATGGCGCCTTGGCATTTCTGGCCATCCTGGTTCTTTCGCCCGTGTTCACTGTCATTGCGATTGCAGTCAAACTGACTTCAAAAGGGCCGATTTTTTTTGGCCAGGAACGCATGGGCCTCGATGGTAGAACTTTCAAAATGTGGAAATTCCGCTCGATGAAAGTCGATGCCGAAAGCCAGACAGGGGCCGTCTGGGCCAAACAAGGTGATGACCGTAGAACACCGATCGGGGCCCTGCTCCGGAGCACGAGTCTTGATGAGCTTCCCCAGTTCTGGAACGTGCTCATGGGCGACATGTCGCTCGTCGGCCCCCGTCCGGAGCGACCCATCTTTGTCCACGAATTCAAAACCCGGATCCCGCACTACATGCTCAGGCACAAGGTAAAGGCAGGAATTACCGGCTGGGCCCAAGTCAACGGGTGGCGCGGCGACACCTCCCTTGAAAAACGCATTGAATGCGATCTGTATTATATCCGAAACTGGTCCTTCGTATTGGATATCAAAATTCTTTTGCTGACGGTCTTGAAGGGATTCATCAACAAGAATGCGTACTGAAGCGGCCCGCCCCTCGCGCACTCCCGCCTTCCACCTTCGCTCATTTCTCCCGAGCCGGATCGACTTGTATGTCCTGACCGAAATCCTCGGCCCCTTCCTTGGCGGAGTGCTTTTCTTCGTCTTCGTCTTCCTGCTTTTTCAAGCTCTCAGACTTGCCGAATTCCTGATCACCCACAAAGCGTTCGGACTCATTCTGATCGACTTGATCGGCTCGATGATTCTGACCTTTCTGCCATCCACATTGCCCATCGCTTTTCTGATCGGAGTGATGGTCGGCTTCGGAAGACTCTCGGCCGACAGCGAACTGGTCGCCATGAAAGCCGGAGGCCTTTCCATTTTCCGGCTTTCACAGCCGGTCATTTTTCTCGCTCTGATCGTCACGGCTCTATCCCTCGCGCTCGGACTGGATTGGGCCCCCAGGGCGGACCGCCGGCAGGCGGAAATCCTGGCCCGCATCGCAAACCGCAAGATCGTCAAGACACTCCAGCCCGGCATGTTCAACGCGGATTTCTTCAATCTGCTCATCTTTGCGGAAGAAAAGGATCCCAAGACCGACCGCCTCAGGAATGTGTTCATCTACGACGAGCGGGATGAGAACAACCCCCTGATCATCGTGGCGCAGGAGGGCGAAGTGATCTCCGCTTACTCGTCGACGGAGTATGGCGCTGCGGCCGTGATGAGACTTTTTCGAGGTAATATCCACCGTACCGGCAGCAAGTCGGAACAATATCAGAAAATCGATTTCGGCGAATATCGCGTCTACCTGGACATGCCCGGCAGCAATGATGGCGCACGAGTCAAACCACGCAACATGACGCTGGACATGATCCGTGACCGCCTCGTCGTACTGAAAGAGTCCCCGAAGAAGAAAAAACGGCACGACCGACAGGGCCGAGCTCTTTTGACCGAGCTCTGGAGACGTCTTGCAGTCGGCTTCAGTCCTTTCATCTTTGGGTTTCTCGGGGTGGGCTTCGGCACGTTGAGGACCCGAGCAGTTCGAGCAAGCGCCGCCCTGATCTCATTCGGTCTGGTGCTCCTCTATTATTTCATGCTGATCGCCTGCCAGGATCTCGGCAACCGGGGCACACTGCCCCCGGTCCTTGCCGCCAACCTTCCCAACCTTTTCTTCGTGTTCATGGCTTGGCGCTCCATGAAGTCCGCTGCATGGTGAGAATTCACAATGTTCTCCAAAACTCGTCAGTAATCTGGCGCCTCTGCAGCGAAGCGACAACAAGACCCTCAAATTTCCCGAGAAAGTGGATAACCTCCCTATTTTGCGTGGATAACTCCAAATATAAGGGAAAATAAGATATGAAATCAATAACTTACTTGGTGTGGATAACTTCGACTTTGGTGTGGATAACTTTTACTGAGACAGCGCATCGCCGGACTCCCCGGTAACCGGGGCTGGATCCGCCGTCTTGAGGAGAGCTCCCTGACCCTCGAATGGATCGGCTGCTTGTCCTGCATTCGAGGCTCCGGACTCCGAGAATATCCACGTGCTCCCACTTGGGGCCTGAAGCGTCGGCTTGACGGTCGCGAACTCACGATCGGCACCGAAGTTGATATTCGAGAGAAGAGCTTTGGGATTGGAAACCTGAAGACTGATACGAACCTCGGCGCGCAATACCAGAATCTTGTCCTTGCGAAGAATGAACTTCATCGGGGGGCGACCATCCGTCTGATAGCGCACCCAAACATCCGCAAGCGCCTTGAGAATCACGCGCCGCTTAACCTTGGAGCGATCCAGAGAACGTCCCGAATTCAGCGGATCCGACGGATCTTCCGAGGGGGACGCGGAGGGCTCAGGCTTAGCAAGCCCGGCTCCCTCAGCTTGAGCTACCGCGACTCGTGAGGACTCAGGAGAGGGCGAAGGACTCGGCACGGGAGGCGACGCAATCGCTGAAGGCGCGGGGGAAGGCGCAGTCACTTCAACGGATGCGACCGGAGTTACCGAGGGCGAACGAGCGGGCGAAGCGATCGGTTCTTGAACTTCAACAGGAGAAGGGCTGCTCGAAACCACCGCCACAACCGAGCCTTCTCCGCCTTTCCCCGAATAGGATGCCTTGAGCTGCTCCACCTTGGAATTTTCGCCGTGATGCCGGGAAGGCCTCAGGTATGCGAGGGTCGCCCCACCCACCACGATCAACAGCCCCATGACCAGCGTCAGAAGATTCTTGCTGGCCTCATGACCCTCGCGCCTATCCAGGACGTAGTCAGTCGGCGCACGGACATGCGCCGATCCCTGAGCCACCTTCTCGTCGATCTGCTTTTCCCATTTCTGAAATACTTCCCGCCCATCCACTCCGATGAAACGGCAGTAGGAGATCACAAATCCGCGAATGAACGGCTTGGCCGGCAGCTCCCCGTAGGAATCGGCTTCGAGAAGCTGCAGCACGCGTTGATTGATCCTTGTGGCCGAGGCCACCTGTTCGAGCGTGAGCCCCCTGCGCTCGCGCTCGCCGCGCAAGAACATCCCAAGGGACTTGGAAGGATCGGAACTGTTGGTACCACCGGATGAGTCTTTGCTCATCAACTCTCCACGGAACCGCCCGGAAAAATAATATCAGGGCAGGCTCTTCAATCGGTTCATCGCTTGATCGGCGACGGAAGTATTCGGAAACGTCTTGGTCACTTCCAGAAACTTTTTGCGAGCCTTGTCATAATCCCGGCCCCGCTCCAGAGCCACACCCTCGGCCAAGTGGGCATCCGCAAAACCAGCGCAGAACTTCTGAGTGGCGCGATCATAGCTGCGCGCGGCTTCCAGGAAGGAGCCCGTCTTCAGTCTGATATGTCCGATATAATAATGCGCCACGCAGGCATGCAGCGGGGAGGCTGCGACCGCCTTGTTGAGCTGCTCCATCGCCTTGACATCCTCGCCGCGCCGATAGTGGATGATCCCGAGATTGGTCCTGGGTTTCCAAGCATCGCGGTAGAGCAGATCGGAGGCCGCCGTCTTGAGCCATTTTTCCGCCTCATGGATCGAAGACGCCTTGCCATCATCCATCAGGAACCTACCCAACGTGTTCATGGCGTCCGAATATTTGGGCCTGAGCTCGAGGGCCCTGCGCACACTCTGGATCGCCAAAGCCCGCTCCCGCTTCTGATTGAGGACAATGGCCTTGAGGTGATGCAATTCCGGAAGCGAATCATCGAGCTGTTCCGCTTCGTTCACGTATTGCAAGGCTCCCGTTATATCACCCTCGGCCTTGGCAGCCACGGCGGCCTCGAGGTACATGCGCGCCTTTTCTTCCGCGGTGGAACGGGACTTCCCACCGGACGAGCAAGCCGAGGCAGCGAACAGAAGAACAGAAAAAACCAGTTTGAATTGAATATTCTTGATCACGCCGTGAAGCCCCTCCTGGTCGACCACGGAGAACGACAAAACCAACTTCATTGATCAAATTAAAGGTCCCGGCTTCGCGTGTCAAACTCTGAATCCCACGAAAACCGTTGAATCCGGGGGGGTAAGCGCCGTCGGATGATATAAAATTCAGGTCGTCAATTTTTTCGCACCACGAGCGCAAGGGCTTCGACATGCGGAGTCTGGGGAAAAAGATCCAAGGCGCCCGCTCTCTCGAGCTGCCAACCATTCCGCGTGAATCTCGCGAGGTCCCGCGCCCAAGAGTCGGCGTCACATCCCACCGCCACCAGCCGCTCAACCCGGCTGCGGGCGAGGATTGAAACGATCTCACCCCCATCCGAGTCGAGCCCTGCGCGCGGTGGATCTAAGACTGCCCAAAGTGGGCGCGACTCGGTGGAGTCTCGTTTTTGACGCTTGAGCCACGCAAGGACCGGGCTGCGATGAAAATGGTAACTTTCCGGGAATCCTTCCGGACGACCTGCGGGCGAACCGGAATCGACGCAATCCACGCGTGCAAATCGCCCGGCCAGAGACTGCGACAGATTGCCGGCGCCTCCGTACAGGTCCCAGAGCCGCACGTTGGAGAGAGCGTCCGAATGAGCCCCGATCAGCAGATCCGCCACGGCCTGTTTCAGGACTTCGTTCTGCTCATCGTGCACCTGCCGGAAACCGCCCGCGGCATGGCGCAGATTCCACATTTGCCTCACCTGTCCGTCGGGCATGACCTCGAGCTCGACTTTGAATTCCCGCGGGTGGCTCAATCCTTTTTCCCGGACGTCGCCGAGAACTCCGTTCAGCTCCGAGCGAGCGATATCACAGCGCTCGATCGCCACTCGCCTGCGACTCCCGGATTCAAAGAATCCGAGTTCCTTTCCCGCTCCCCGCAGTTGGATTCGATTGCGGTAATTCCAGACCGTACGGGCCGGATACTCAAGCCAGGACTCGATCCCGGGCTTGAGCCCCACTCGGTCCAACGCGTGACGGGCCCCGGATAGTTTGGTCTTCCACTGATATTCATAGGGCAGATGCTGCCACTGACAGCCGCCGCATTTCCCAAAAACCGGGCACCGGGGCGCGACCCGATTGGGAGAAGGCTCGAGCAGTTCAACGAGCTCTCCCTCGGCCCAACGCTTTTCGAGCGACAGCACCCGAACCCGGATCCGATCCCCTGGCGCCGTGAAGGGTACGAAAAGCACCCGACCTTGCGAGCGAATCACTCCTGATCCCCCCCGCGACAAATCCTCGACGGTCGCTTCGAGAATATCACCTGCGGCAAAATCGACCCGGTCGCTCAAGATGGGTGCAGGATTTGCCGATTGGGAATCAGAGGCTCGGGAGGACATGGCCCGAGCTATGGAGAGGCGGCGACTCAAAGTCAAGGCCTCCACAAATCCCAGATGGTTCAAGGAGGACCACAATCATGCGCACCACCCAAACTGCAGCCCCCCGCGCCCTTTCCGTCAATCCGGCCACCCGCGCTTTCAACCTCGCCGAAGAGCTCATCTTCACGGAGGGAGGACTCACGCTGTTCTTTGTCCTGCCGACGGTCATCGCCCTTTTCCTGATCGAGGCGATGCCGCAGTTCTGAGCGCGCTTCACAAAAGACCCCCGGCCAAAAATCCGGTTTTGATTGAGCCTTGGGATCTGCTAGCCTCCAGCCATATTATTATGGCCAAAAACATTCGTAATTTTTGCATTATCGCGCACATCGACCACGGGAAATCCACTTTGGCCGACCGACTCCTGGAGCGGACCGGAACGGTCACCGCCCGGGAGATGGAATCCCAATTCCTGGACAACATGGATATCGAGCGCGAGCGCGGCATCACCATCAAAGCCCAATCCGTTCGCTTGAATTACACGGCCAAAGACGGCCAGAAATACATCCTGAACCTCATCGACACTCCCGGACACGTGGATTTCACTTACGAAGTCTCGCGCTCGCTTGCCGCCTGCGAGGGCGCGATCCTGGTGGTCGACGCCTCACAAGGGGTCGAAGCCCAGACTCTGGCGAACGTCTTCATGGCGCTCGACAACAATCTCGAGGTCTTTCCGGCGGTCAACAAGATCGACCTGCCAAGCGCCGACCCCGAGCGCGTGCTCAAGGAAGTCGATGAAATCATCGGCCTCGTGGATACCAGCCGTGCTGTGCTTTGCAGCGCCAAGTCGGGAATCGGAATCGACGAGATCCTGGAAGCCGTAGTGAAATATTTCCCCGCGCCCAAGGATGCCGACAACGAGCCCCTCCGAGCCATGATTTACGACAGCTGGTACGACCCCTACCAGGGCGTGGTGGCTCTCTGCCGCGTGATCGAAGGAAAAGTCCGCAAAGGCACCAAAATCCGGCTCTTCCACGTCGGCAAGGAATTCGAAGTTCAAAAACTGGCCGTGTTCTCGCCAAAATTCACGGAAGTCGACGAACTTGCAAGCGGCGAAGTCGGCGCGTTCGTGACCGGACTCAAGGACGTTCGGGACATGAAAGTCGGTGATACCATTCTGGAGAGCGGCGATACGACGAGCACACCGCTTGCAGGCTTCAAAGAAGCCAAGCCCATGGTGTTCTGTGGTGTATATCCCATCGATTCCGCCGACTACAACGACCTCAAAGAGTCTCTTGAAAAGCTCCGCCTGAATGATGCGGCCATCACTTTCGAGCCCGAGACTTCAAACGCCTTGGGTTTTGGCTTCCGCTGCGGATTCCTGGGTCTCTTGCACATGGATGTCGTGCAAGAGCGCCTCGAGCGCGAATACAACCTGGATCTCATCACAACCGCGCCATCGGTGGTCTACAAAGTCCGCAAGACCAACGGAGAAGAACTCTGGGTGGACAATCCGGCCAAACTTCCCGATCAGACCCTGATCGAAAAAATCGAAGAACCCTTCATCAAACTCACCGTGCATATGCCTTCCGAGTATGTCGGAGCGGTGATGGCGCTTCTGAACGAGCGCCGCGGATTCCAGGTCAAAATGGACTATGTCACGAGCGATCGCGTGACCCTCGTCTACGAGATGCCGCTCAACGAGATGGTGTTCGACTTCTTTGACAAGCTCAAGAGCAGCACCAAGGGTTACGCCTCGATGGATTACGAGCTTTCTCAATACCACGAAGCCGACCTCGTCAAACTTGATATCCTCGTCAACGGCGATCCGGTCGATGCACTCTCCATCATCTGTCACCGCGAAAAAGCGGCCTACCGCGGTCGCGAACTGACCAAAAAGATGAAAGAACTGATCGATCGACAGATGTTCGAGATCGCGATTCAGGCTGCGATCGGTTCCAAGATCGTGGCGCGCGAAAACATATCAGCCCTCCGCAAGAACGTGACGGCCAAATGCTACGGCGGTGATATCAGCCGGAAACGCAAGCTCCTCGAAAAACAAAAAGAGGGCAAAAAGCGCATGAAGCAGATTGGCTCGGTCGAAATCCCGCAGGAGGCCTTCCTCGCGGTCCTCAAGGTGGACTGAGCGATGGCGGCGGCGTCGGACCTCCCCGAAGAACAACTCGAGGAACGGCCTGCCTCCGAAGTGCTTTTCACTTATGCGAAGGCGGTCTTTGCGGCGCTTGTGATCGCTTGGTTTGTCCGTACCTTCGTGGTCGAAGCCTACCGGATTCCCAATTCGGGAATGAGCCCGGCGCTCGTCCCCGGAGACACGGCGTTTGTAACCAAATTCGATTACTCGGTCCGCCTGCCCGGGATCGAGGGCGCCCGTTTCCTTGAACGGTCCCCTGGCCGGGGGGACCTCGTGGTTTTTCTCACGCAAGGACGAAACCCGAGAGAGACGCTCAAACGCGTGATCGCAGTGGGAGGCGACAGGATCGCGGTCAAAGACGGAGTGTTACTCCTCAACGGCAAACCGACGTCGACAGTCGAACAGGGCAAATGCGGCACCGAGACCCTCCCAGGCTCCCCGGACGAAGCCCGATCGTTCACAGTCTGCCGCGAATCTCCTCCGCTTCCCGATCGTGAGCCGGTCGATCTTGGCCAAGGCGAGATTTTCGTGGCGCCCGACCTCAGGAGCCAGTCCGGACTTCTCCCCCCGCCTGCACTCCAGGGCCAGGGCGAAGACGCGCAGGAGAATGCTTGGCAGAGGGCTGACCTCATTGAAAATGCGTGGGGAGTCATCAAGGCCTCTCAGCTCTTGGGGCGCGCCCGCTGGATCTGGCTCTCCATCACGCCTCTGCAGGAAAAACCGGAAGCGGGCTGGACGGAGCGGATTCGTTGGAACAGAATGCTGCGAGGAATCGACTGATCGGAGGCCCGCACCATGCCGAAAAAGAGGCATGAAAAAAAGATTCAGCCGAATATTGAATCCCCGCCCCCGGCGCCTGAACCGCCATCCGATCCCATTCGTCGCCTCAGAACCCCTTCGCTCCTATCAATATCAGATCTCACGGTTCCCGAAGTGGCGCTGCTGTTTCGAGCAGCCGAAAAATTTCTCGATGTCCACAAACGCGGGGGCACGCTGCCCTTGCTCGGCGGAAAGACCATCGGTCTTCTCTTTTTTGAAAACTCCACCCGCACGAGACTCTCGTTCGAGACCGCCGCCAAGAAACTCGGTGCCGGAACTCTGGTCTTCTCGCCAGCGGGCTCGAGTGTCGCCAAAGGGGAATCGTTTCTCGACACGTTGAAAAATATCGAGGCCCTGCGGCCGGATTTGTTCGTGATCCGCCACGCGGTTTCGGGCTCCGCTCCTTATATCGCCGCCCGCAGCCGCAATCCTGTCGTAAACGGGGGCGATGGCATGCGGGAACACCCGACGCAGGCGCTCCTGGATGCGTTCACGCTGCTGCGTCGCCTCGGAGATCTGGCGGGGCGAAAAATCCTGATTCTGGGAGATATCATCCACTCGCGGGTGGCCCGATCCAATATCAGACTGCTCAAGCTGCTCGGAGCCCGGGTGATCCTTTGCGGGCCCGGCAGCCTCCTGCCCCGGGAAGCTTGCTGGCTCGGAGCGGACGAACTCACCTCAAGCCTCGACCCGTGGCTCCCGGAAGTCGATGCCGTGATCACGTTGCGCATCCAGCGCGAGCGCCAGAATCTGTCCGTGATTCCTTCTCTGGAAGAGTACGCAAGATTCTACGGACTGGACCGCAAACGTGCCAGCCGCATGCAGCCCGAGGCTCTCGTTCTCCACCCAGGGCCGGTCAACCGAGGTATCGAGATCGCGCCCGAAGTGGCGGATGGACCGCGCTCGGTCATTCTCGAACAGGTCGAAAACGGCGTCGCGCTCCGCATGGCCGTCCTCGCCGCCCTGCTCAACCCGGCAGGGCTCTGGAAATTTCTGGAAGATGACACGCTTGTTGCGTGGGGAGAACCCAAGCCATGACCGATGCCCCCCTTTACGAGTTGCTCGAAAATCCTTCGCGCACTGAGGCAATCCTGATCCGCGGTGGCAGGGTAATTGATCCGTCCACCCATCTCGATGGTGAATTCGATCTGCTGATTCAAAACGGACGGATCGAGGCCGTCGAATCGCCAGGTCATATATCAAGAGAGCGTGCCGCCCGATCCGTGGAGGCGCGGGGCCACCTCGTTCTCCCCGGATTCATCGACATGCACGTGCACCTGCGAGAACCGGGACTTGAATATAAAGAGACCATCGAGACGGGCACGCGGGCGGCCGCGGCCGGTGGCTTCTCGGCCGTTGCCTGCATGGCCAACACCCAGCCCGTCAACGACTCGGCGATCATCACGGCCCTGATCCGAGAGAAAGCACGCAGGACCGCGGCCTCCCGAGTGCATATCATCGGCGCCGTCACCAAGGGGCTCAAGGGCCTTGAACTTGCCGAGATCGGAAGCATGGCCGCCGAAGGCGCGCGCGCTCTGAGCGACGATGGCATGCCCGTCATGAACTCCCTCATCATGAGACGCGCCATGGAGTATGCGCGAGGGTTCGGGCTCACCATCATCAGTCATGCCGAGGACGCAAACCTCGTGAATGGTGGAGTGATGAACGAAGGCGCACTCTCGATGGAGCTTGGCCTGGCAGGAAACCCTGCCGCAGCCGAAGAAATCATGGTCGCGCGCGAAATCGCTCTTTGCCGACTAACCCGCTGCCCGGTGCATATCGCGCATTTGTCCACCGAAGTCGCGCTCGAACACGTGAGACGTGCCAAGGAAGCCGGACTCCCGGTGACGGCCGAAGCCAGTCCCCACCACCTGACCCTGACCGAGGAGGCCGTACGAGGACTCGATCCCAACTTCAAAATGGCGCCCCCGCTACGGACCGAGCGCGATGTCCAAGCCTTGCGCAAGGCGCTGGCCGAGGGGGTGATTGATATCATCGCGACCGATCACGCACCGCATGGGCTCGTCGACAAGGAATGCGAGTTTGCGAGCGCCGCCAATGGGATTTTAGGACTTCAGACTGCGGTTCCACTCACCTATGAGCTCGTTCAGAAGGGCCTCTTGAGCCTGGAACGCTGGATTCTCAGCTGGACGATCCAGCCCGCGCGCCTGCTCGGGGCGGATGCAGGCACGCTCCGCAAGGGCGCGTCCGCTGATATACTGATCTTTGATCCCAACCGCAAATGGCGACTGGAAACCGACCATATCCACTCCAAAAGTCTAAACTCACCTTTTGTGGGCTGGAACCTGATCGGTAAAGCCGCGTTCACGATCGCAGGCGGAGTGATCACGCACGAGGAGCAAATGCCGCCATCGCACGCACGGGGATTTCAAAAAGGGGCTCGCGCATGAATCCATGGAAGGGTGAACAGGGCAGACTGATTCTCGAGTGCCGGAGCGACTCCGGAAATTATATCAGTTTTCCGGGAACTCTGTTCGGGGCCGCGCCCCGGGAGGAGTATGCCTGGGGCGAAGCCGTATTCAACACTTCCCTCACCGGCTACCAGGAAATACTCACCGACCCGTCCTACCATAGGCAACTGGTCTGCATGACCGCCAGTCACGTGGGCAACACGGGCATCAACCGAGAGGACGAAGAAAGCTTCTCCCCCCGCGGGGCGGGATTTGTGCTGCGCTCGGCTCCCGGCGCTCCTTCCAACTGGCGCTCGGAGGAGTCGCTCGACTCGTACCTTGAGCGCCACGGGATTCCCGGTATTCACGGCGTGGACACACGCGCGCTCACCCGAGTTTTACGGACTCGCGGCACTCCTCGCGCAGTGCTGCTCCGCGAATCGGATTTAAACAAAGCTGACGAGCTATTCCAGAACCTCCCACGGATCGACGAGCTCGACCTCATCCGGGAGGTCACCACGCGTACCCCCTATCTGGTTCCGGCACGCGGTGTACGACGCCACCGGATCGCGGCATTGGATTTTGGGATCAAGCGCAACCTCCTGCAGGAGCTCGCAGCGCAGGGGTGTGAAATCCAGGTATTTCCGGCCGATACGAGCTCGAAAGCGATACTCGCGACCAGCCCTGATGGTGTGTTCCTGTCAAACGGACCGGGCGATCCCAAGCTCGCTCCTTACGCGGTTGAGACGGTGCGGGAGTTGCTCGGCAGGCTCCCCATTTTTGGCGTGTGCATGGGCCACCAGATCCTGGGGCTTGCCCTCGGCGGCGAGACCTACAAGCTCAAATTCGGCCATCGCGGGGGCAATCAACCGGTCAAAGATATCAGGACAGGGCGGCTGGAAATCAGCTCCCACAATCATGGCTACGCGGTGAGGTCGGAGAGTCTGGAGGGCCGGGCTCAGTCCACCCACGTCAATCTCAACGACGGCTGCCTCGAGGGCCTTTCCTCACTGCCCGCTCGCGGGGAAGCGCGGGCCTTTTCCGTTCAATACCATCCTGAAGCCGCCCCGGGTCCGCATGACTCCAAGGGGCTGTTCGGTGAGTTTGTGCGTGACGTGGAGATGTGGAGATCTAGGTCAAACTGCTGATCTTCTTTAAGAGCAGTTCAGTCTGCACAGGCTTGACTAAATATTGAGAGACCCCGGCCTTGATGGCAGCGACCATGGAACTACTCTCGCCCTCGGCCGTGATCATGACAAACGGGAGCCCTTTGAATCGAGGATCCGCGCGCACACGGATCAAGAAACTCAATCCTGTTTCTTCGGGCATATTGTGGTCCGAGAGGATCAGACCAATTTGGGAATCCGGCTTTTCAAGAATCGCCCAAGCCGCTGCTACCGATGCCGCATCCACGACGGATTTGAATCCCGCTTTCTCAATCTGATTCCGAAGCGCAATTCGCGCCGTAAGTGCGTCATCGACAATCAGGATACGAGTCTCAGTTGTAATGCTGGCCATGGTGTGACTCATCCGGGTTGCAATCAATCAGAGCAAGTCCCCGAGCAGCGCTCGAGGACTCACTCGATTTAAAATCAATGCGCCTTGACGATCTGCCCCTGGGTTCCTGCGACAACGCCCAGGATGGTGCTCACATCTTCTCCGTGGACGCCCGCTTTTTCGAGTGCCGCTTTAAGATGGCCTGCGACTTCGCCAAACGCCTGAGGAGTGATATTGAGCCTGCTATGTGCGGCATCGAGAGCGCGTCCCGTGTAGTTGTTCGGTCCACCCAGCACCATGCAGAGAAACTTGGTTTGGTGGTCCATAAGACGTTCCATATCCACACTCTTGAAATAAGGATTCAAGGAGTTGGACTTCATCAAGCGATCGTAAAAATCAGTCACGATCGAGCTGATTGCCGGAAAACCGCCGTATTTATCGTACAGTGACTGTGCCATGGGAAATCCTTTCAAAAGGTGAGTTCAAAGGTTTTGTTTTAAATCGGACTCTCAAGATCGTGAATCAGGACAAAGGGATTTTCAACACTGTAAATGTGCCTTTTCCAGCCTCCGATTCAACGCTGGCCTCTCCCGAGAGCTTGCGAATCCCAGTGAGCACGACGTCCATGCCCACACCGCGTCCCGACAGTTGCGTCACTTTTTCGGCGGTGGACAATCCGGGGTGGAATATCAGCTGCAAGAGCTCTTTCCGCGATTTCTCCCGGGTCTCCTGCTCGGTGATCAGTCCGAGCCCCTGCGCCTTGGCGAGCACTCGGTCCAGATTGACGCCGGTACCGTCATCGGTAACCCGGACCACAAGGCTCGCTCCGGATTTGGACTCCTCGCGGGAAGCCAGGATTTCGATTCGACCGGACTCGGGCTTTCCGGCCAGGATTCGCGCCGATTTTGTTTCCAGACCGTGATCGAGGGAGTTGCGCAAGAGATGCAGCAGCGCCTCTTGGAGGATTCCCATTTTCCTGCGATCCACCAAAAGCTGTGTCCCGCCCCAATGGACCACGACCGCTTTGCCGAGCGTCCGGGCGATATCATTAATCATCGGATCAAAGCGCGAACGCAAGCTCCCAAAAGGCAACTCCTGGAGCAGACGATCCAAGTCCTGTCCCCCCGCCAGCTTTTCGAAACTCCGACTGAGCGCCGAAAAATTCCGCTCCACGACCGAGACTGTCGCAGGGAGGCGACCCGCATCGGTCGCTCCACCGGCCTCCTCCGAATTCCGGTACACGGAATCCAGAAGTGCCAGCAGGTCTCGCTGGAGAAGAGAGATACCAACTGGCATCTCCAACTTGCGGAGCTTTTGGATCACATTCAACTGTTGATCCACGAGTGGATCCGACCGGAAGACAGATGCCGTGAGTGCGTCCATGGCCTCCGAGAGATCATAAGCAGTCAAAAGCTGCTGTCTGAGCGAAAGGTAGGCATCTGAAGCGAATTTGCCGCTGAATAAGTCTCGGTAAAAGGTTGAAACCTCCACCAGCGTTTTACCGGGTTCGAGCAGACTCCGTCCCTCGGAAGCCCATTGCTCACCCACCGAGAATAATGACGAAACCCCGGGCAGGCCGGCCTGCGAAAAGCTTGCTGCAATATCATGCCAGAGAGCGACCCCGCCCATCCCTGCTTCCCGGAACTGGAGAGACTCTGCGGCCGTTTCAAGCTTCTTGAATGCCTCCTCGAACTGTTCCTTCTGCCCGTGTGCCGCAATCTCCATGAGAGCGGGCCGCAACAAAAGCCCAACTGCCCTGACATCCGCACCCAGCCCCTGCCACTCTTCGAGCGAAAGCGCCTTCCCAGGTGAAAGGAGGCTTGAGAGTCGATCCTCCATCCGATGCACAAGGTCCGCGGCTTCCGGCTTGCCAAGGCTTCGGGCATTTCCCTTCATCGTATGAAGAGTGCGAAGCGATGCCTTGATGCGATGGGAGACGCCCAGCAGTTGGGAGGATCTCTCGGACACTTCCTTCTCCGAACCCTTATGCGCAAAAAGGCGCTCCAGTTCATCGAGGAGAGAAGCGACTTCCTGGAGCAGACCCTTTCTGAACTCATCCTCGATTCCAAAAACACGGCGACCGAGTTCTGAATAAGCGGCATATTGAAGCCGAATGTGCTTCACACCCTCCCGCGCGGCCTGAAGTGGAACCTGCATCGCTCCCGAATCAAAACCCTCCTGCCCTCCCAACACGCCTCGTAAGGAGTTCAATGCTTGCTCGGTCTCGTGCGCGGGAGCGCCGATGAGACTCAACTTGAGTGTGCGCGAATTCCCCTTGATGGTGTGGGCGATCCGGAAAAGCTCATTAACGCTATCTCCGAGTCCTTGCCACTCCGAGTGTCCGCTCGCGCTACGCTCAAATTTACGAATCAATGCCTCCACCCCCTGCTGCAGGCGCTGAATCTCCCGATTGGAAGTGCCAAGGAAAGACTCGACTACTCCGCGATCCAGATCGGCGAGCTCTTGAATCATGACGATGTTTTTCTGATTCTTCTCACGCTCGGAGGCGACTTCTTTTTCGAGTCGCTCGAGCTCCGTGACATCTTCGACCACGAAAAGCACCCGCTCGCAGACTGCGGTATCCTCGTTCCAGATCGGCAGCGACTCGACTTTAAGAAGCCTCAGATCACCCGATGGATGTCGATAATCGACTCGCTTGGGAAACGTATCGGAATAGAGGCCCCATTGGAGATCGTCCTCCCCGAAGACCGCAACAAAGGCTGACTTGACGCCCGCGATCTGTTCCCCGTCGGGGGCGAACCCCGAATAAAGAGTCTCAAAAACCGTCTTACCCTGAATATCAGCTCCGAAAACCTGACTCGAAAACCGGGAAACAGGGTCACCAATCACACCCTCGGCATTGACCGAAAAGATCGCCTGCCGCATCGAGTTCAACAGATCTTCGATCTTTTTCTTCTGAGCACGGATGCTGCGATTGTTGGTGTCGATGATCTGCGAAAAGGATTTCAACATGAAATCCTTCTCCTTGACTCGTGATATGTCCGTAACCAGTACCAGCATCAACGAGGCGTCGAACCCAGCCTGGCGCAATCGCTCACCGGCCAGCGGGACCACTTTGATCTCCACCGGAACTGCGCGCGCCTCGACGGGTCGCGTCCGGCACTCGATCGAGTAGCTTTCGCCGTCATCGGCGGCGACCTCTGCTTTTGTGGGATCAAATTGGGGAAATTCGCGCGTGAAAGCCGTGGCAGCATCAGCAGCCTCCGGAAACCAGTGATGCACTTGCGGAGAGCGGTAGAGGGTGCGCAGGGTCTTGCGCTCCAAGATCCAAAGCCCCTGCTGCAGCAGTCCCAGATGAAAATCGATTGCGCCATCCCGTCCGGTGTTGAGCATTTATTTCCCCTTCCGGGCCAGAAGCGTGCTGATGGCCTGATTCAATTTAGTAGCGTCGAAAGGCTTTGGAATCCAGGCTACGATTCCAGCCTTCTTCCCCTCTGCTTTCAATTCAGGTTTGGTCTCGGTGGTCAGGGCAAGCACCGGCGGCATGGGCGACTGTCGAGCCTCGCAAATACTCTGGATTTGTCGGCACATCGAGACACCATCCAGGTTGGGCATATTAATATCACAGACAATCACGTCAACCGCCTGGCTTTGCTTTTCAAAGACTCCCACGCCAGCGGCACCGTCCTCGGCTTCAAGCACTGTGTGCCCGGCAGCTTGGAGTGCTTTTTTCAAATCTTCCCGAATAAAACTCGAATCATCCGCGATCAATATACCAGCCATGGATCAGCCCTCTTTCCTTTTTCCTAACTTGAGCTCCCGGAGATGCAGTACTTTCCAGTCACCGTTACTGAAAGTCTCCAATCCCAGCGATTTTAGATCTTTTGCAGCGGCGCGCCGCTCCTGTTTCTGGAGGGAGTCGAGCCACCCCAGCGGTCCGCCCTGAGTCGGACTTATAAAAACAGCGATATCAATACCACCCCGGGTGGATGCCCTGACTCGGAAAATCGGTTTTTCGTCCGAATCCAAGGGATGGCGCGCGAGCGCCAGGAGACAGGCCAATGCTCGCTCAAGAGGCAGGCGGTACCTCCGCGCCGGATCGGCTCCGTCCAGACCTTCGATGGAGAGGTCACCCAGTTTTTGCAGGCGAGCGCAGATTTCAGGCAGACTCAACAACTCCGCTCTCTGACTGAAGCGCACCTGCAGGGGCAGGGTGATTTCAAAGCGCGTGCTTTTTCCAGTCACCGAGTCCAGCGTGATTCGGCCCCTGCAGGCATCGATCCGCCTCATGACTGCTGCAAGTCCGACACCGGTGCCCGCCACCTCGTCACGGTTGGCCTGAGTCGAAAGCCCTGAAATGAAAATGGCGTTTCTCGCCTCAGCATCACTCATCTCCCGGGCCTGCTCCTCGGTCTTGAGCTTGAGTTCCACGAGCTTCTTTCTCAGGCGATCAGGATCAACGCCGCGCCCATCATCGGAAAAGACGATTTTGATTCGGCGCAGGCTCAATGAGATCTCAAGCTGCATACGCATCCGAGCGGGCTTCCCTGCCTTGAGGCGCTCATGCTCAGGCTCGAGTGCATGCGCAAAAGTGTTATTCACCAGGTGCAGGAGGATCTCGAGGATATCACTTCGCTTGCGATGGGAAACCCGTCCACCGTAGACCGTTGCATCAAAGGTCACCGAGCAGGAAAAAGTGCTCTCGTTGCGTTTGACCTGCTCTTCCAGGAATCGCATCGTTGCTCCCAGCGACTCGTCATTGCGCCACCACCGCAGGAGCGCCAACCGGTCCTGCCGGATCCAGGCCCTCGCGGGTGAGAATCGGAGCTCTGCAAAGTGAGTCAACCGCTCGAGGCGTGCAATCCTCCGTGAGAGCTTCTCGTCCCATTTCTTGGCAGCATCCGCCAAACCATCGCCATGAACCGCCCGGATGAGGTTCCGGGTCAGTCGCCACTCTTTTTCGATATTACTCATCTGAGTCTGGATATGGCTCCAGTGCTCGCCCCAGGAGGACTGATCCTCGTCCCGATTCCATTTCTTGATCAACCCCTCGAGGTCCTGAATCTGTGGAAAAAGTAGGTCGAATCGAGCCACCCTCACCGTGCCCTTGAGGCCATGCAGGGCGCTCGCGAGCGCTTCTTGATTTCGGCTCCGCATCTCGCGGAGGGAGCGCGCGAGAAATCCCTCGGCGTCCCCTTCGAAAATGCTCAAAAACTCGGGGGTTTGCCTTTTGACATGAGCCATCCGCTGGGCATCCGGATCGTCGCCACCGCTGTTTGCGCGCTCCTCACGCTCCCTGGCGAGCTGCGTCCGGTCCTCGAGAAGCACCAGAATCTTTTCAAGTCCATCGTCACGAAAGACCGGCTGGTAGGTGATCCCAACCACCGCCTCCATGTTGAAAAGTCCGGCCTTCCTGATCTTGTGTTCCTTGGGCATGGTCTCCAGGACGAGCTCGACCATCAACTGCGGCTCACCAAACAAGGCTTCGAATGCCGTGAAAGCTTCCCGATCCGCCTGCGAGAAATCCGCACCTCCGAGTTCGGCGATGATCTGCCCAAGCCGTTCGCCGATCACCTCTCGCTCCCCGAAGAACATTCTTGAGTAATTGGAGTAAATGCCAAGAACACGTCCCTCGCGTCCCACGCCAAGAATGCCCACGGGAATGCCAGCAAACATTTCATCAAGCTGGCGCTCTTTCCCTCGCAACTCGGAGATATCACGCCCCGTCAGGAGGAGCGCGGGCACCGGTATTTCACCTCTGCGGCCGAGCCTGATCATCTGCACGCTCCACCAAAACGGAATCAGGCCTTGGCCTTCTTGCCGCCGCACCGGGAGCTCAAGCTGCCGGGCAGCCAAAGGATTGCGACTCGACTCATGGAAAACATCCGATGCCAAACCTTGGAATATCTCGAGCGACTCGGGTGCAAGAATGGAATCCAGGGTCTTTCCGATGCAAAGTTCGACGTCACACCCCATGAGGCGAGCGAGTGCGGAATTGGAGCGCAGGATCCTCCGCTGCGTGTCGAGAATGGCAAAGACATCGCTCTGCTCGTCGAGAATGCTCTCCAATTGCCACTTGGAATCCTCGAGCATCATGAAGAGCTGCTCGCCCAATTGCAGTTCGTTGCGATTGGCGCCGAGATCCGGCTGCAAGGCGTGGGTTTCATTCCCGATCATAGGAATTCCACTTCTCCGGAGTCTGAAGAACTTATATCAACCCCTGGCTTTTCCCAGTTCCAATCCGAAAATTCCCTGGGATTCTTGAGCTCCAGGAGGGATGAAATCCAAATCGTGCCTTGGCCAGGGCCGACGATCTTCATCGCCGAGAAGTGGCAATCTCTCGCGTTGGATTTTCGAGAATAAAGTTCGTCAAAGCCGCGACTGATCATGGGGAGTCCCATGCTGGATTGATTACCGCCCGGATCGAGCGAGCTTTTCAAATCCCCGGCCCACCAGTTGGCGAACTCCTTGCCAAACTCCCGGATCACATGACTCCGTCCATCTGACTCCAATTGAGATCTCCACCGCTCAAGCCAATCCGATTGAATCAACGGGAGCGAGTAATGGATCTTCAGGGTGACTTTAAGGACACGGGTGGCCACCAGAATCGATCCCAACCAATGGCCTAGAACCGCAAAAGGAAGCTCCTCCTCACGGTGTAAGAGCGTCTCTTCCACTGCTCTGTCCATCCCTGAGAAGCGAGTCAGCGCGCGAGACCCCGCCATGAGGACCTCGGTCTGGAAAGGCAGGACATCCATGTCTTCCTCCAATCATCGGATTCGAAAGGGTGCTTAGGAGTTCTTAGTGTATCCGCACTGCGGAGATTTAAACCCCGCCAATCAGCAAAAAAAGAGTCGTTGCCGCCAAGCAACTGGCGCCCGACGGTCCAACTCGAGCCAAAACCCGGGCAGCGGATTCACCCTACTTGCCCGCAGACTTGGGCTCGAGCATACTTCGATGCAATCATGTACCAGCGTTACCTTGAGCCCATCATCGAAGAATTCACCACCGGCGAGTACTACCGCGAGGTCTTCAACGCCAAGCAGGAGTATTTCGAGAAGACGGGCATCGTTTACGAAGACGATCTGGAGTTCGAACAGCGGATGTCGATCTTCATGGACTGGTATCTTTTTGATAGGGACCTGCCAGGCGTCGACCTCCCCCCCATCAAGTACTGGTTCCGCCGGAACAAGGACGGGCTTTCCAACGAGGAACTCAATATCTTCCGGGATTTTTGCGAAACAACCCACTCGCTTTTCCGTCTCAAGCGCAGGACCTGGGACAAAAAAGGCCTGGTTGTCACCGATCTATTTTCCAACAAAAACTACACGGTCAAAGACTCGGAAGTGAACCAGGGCTTCTCGCGCGGCGATCTGTTTGAAGCGAGGATCATCCCCTTCAAGAAGGGCTTCGAGTTTTCCAAGGGGTTTTGCTTCCATCCGATAGAGATGGAAGGATTCATCCTGAGCGAGATCAAGAAGGTTCGATATCAGGATCCCTCGCGTCAGACCAAGCTGATCCTGCAGCTCTCGGCCATGAAGCTCAAGCACCTGCGATTTCAGCACATCGATATCAAGCACATCTATACCTTCGAGTCGAAATTTTGACGAGACTTGATCCACGATGGAAAGGGTGAACTCGTAGAAAATTCTTTTCTCCTGCATTGATGGCTCGAGTGATTTACCCCTAAACTAGAAGCGGTCTCATAAATAGCGGCTCGTCATTTTCTTGAATTGCGTCACAATAGGGGCATGAAGCTCACCGATCGCCAATGGAAGGTGATCGAGCCGCTGCTCCCGCCTCTCAGGAAGA